>Ga0137360_10000446_pt1 | contig 23765 bp, 11 predicted proteins | sample Mad1_60_16metaG_FD_104924 | JGI IMG/M metagenome (GOLD analysis project Ga0137360, IMG submission 104924) | Vadose zone soil microbial communities from Angelo Coast Range Reserve, California, USA - Mad1_60_16 metaG | ecosystem: Environmental > Terrestrial > Soil > Vadose zone | place: USA... | reverse complement strand
TGGTAACGAGCAAATCGCCAACTTGAATTGGTTCGTTCGTGGCGTCGACCCTGACCTTCACTCTTCCCGTAGTCGCAACCAAGACTTTGCTGTCGCCCTGTTCACCAAGCGTGATGCCGGGTTGCGCCGAGACTACTCCTGCAACGCGCGTGTCGTAGGCGTGTGAAGAAGCGATCACCTGGTTAGATTTTGTTTGATCGAGCACTACGACCGTGCCTGCGGGGAGGGCTTGAGAAGATTCAACCCACTCGGCGACGTCCTGGTATTTCGCGACGATAATGCCGCCCGTGATCGTGCCCGACGCATTCACGTCACCCACCACATCAAGTTTTTTCGTCGGGCTGTTTGTGCCAATGCCTACATTGCCGCCGGATTGTAAAGTAATAAGATCTGAGCCGTTGTAGAACCTAAGGTCGGTTGAGCCGGAAGGTATGTACTGATACCAACGAGATGGGGTTGTGCCAGTTCTCTTGATAGTAAACCCAATCTGCCCGGACCCCGTGTTTATGAGGCCGCCCGCGACCGCTGTAGAGTCGCTCCCCAGCACGGTGAGTCTGTTGTAATTCTCCGTACCTCCTACCGATGGGTCGCTCGTACCAATGCCAACGTTGCCGGTGGTGTCTATTGTTATGCCGTTGGCCGTAGATTTTTTAGAAAAAGTTGCCAGATGCAGTTTGGGTTCGGACCCGGAAAGATAGTCACTATAGAGGTCGGCGATTCCAGCCGAAAGTCCGCCATTGATAGAAATCCCCGACGCTGAATTGAAGAATCCAGCCGTACCAATCACTTGGAATTTTTGGGAAGGGCCAGTCGTCCCGATGCCGACATTGCCATTTGAGTCGATGAGTACTTTACTAGAGACATTGACGCGGAAATTGATGGTCCCAGCAGTTGGTGTATCAACATACAAAGTCTTGTCAGTACCACCCCCTCCAGCCAAACCCAAGTGACCTGCGTCAGTAGCGCTACCATTAAGCGATACGACATTATAGGTTGGAACATTGCTATCTGCGCCGAGAAGTAAGTGGGTCGTGCCACCAGCATTTACGTCTAGTTTTGCCGCTTGACTCGTCGTCCCGATGCCAACATTGCCTGTATTGGTGTTGTTGATGTTGTTGCCGTTGGAAGCCCACTGCCCCTGAGCCGGGCTCGACTGCAGCGCGATCAACCCGAAGGCAACCAATGCCAACGTTACGATCCGCGAGCTCAGTATTGACCTGCGCGAGGTGAATTGTGTGATGAAATTCATGGTTTCTTTTGCCCCTTTCTAAATGTTTCAACCGGACCATCTAACTCTCACGCAAGAATAAGGTCGACGATCCCAGTTAATGACGTTGCGAGTTAGTGCGAGCACAATATCTACCCGGCGCAAGAAGGCTGCAAGGTCAGTCGCTGTATTGCTTTGTCATTTCCAATGCAAAACTTCTTGCATCGCTGGTTCAAGGTATCTTTTCACCGCTCTATTAAAGGGCACCGGCTAGAAAGGGACCGGCACGTTGGGAGGACATGCCGGCCCCGACACGTCGTCCTCAAACGTGGCGCTTTCGCGGCACATTCAATTCCCCCTCTAACATCGAATGTGCCAGCGGATCGAGACGGGCCGCTCCAATTTGTCTATGTCCTCGCATCTGTGCCATTACTCAATCGTTTTTCCGTGAACGACGACGAACCGGAGAGCGTTCCTTGATCAAATCTCGATGTCTGGTTTCGATAATGTAGGCAAGTTTCTGATAGCTCATACTTAACAACGAAGCAGCGCGGGTGAGACTTCCGTTAACCTGAGCAAGCGCCCGTTTGATCAATGCGTTTTCATATTTCAACAATTCCTCACTGAAATCTAGAGGCTTGTTAGACAGATCGTCCTCAGCATCTTCGGATCTAAGTCCTGCCTGCACCTTCGCCAAAACTTTGATTGCAGCCGCATTCATTCTCCGCAGTAAGTCTGAACTCTGCGAATTCGCGAGCCATTCGTTGGCCCGCTCATAAGCACGAGCCAAAGTCTGAGGTGGTAGATCGTCTAGTTCCTCAATCAGAGTGAGCGCAGCTATGCCCGCTTGACTGAACGCTCCGACCTGTTGCGCTACCTCGATAGCTCGCTGCAATATGAATTGCGCTTGGACTGTCTTGCCGAGTCGTGCCGATGCGATTCCACGATTTATTAGAGCGTCAACCAAGAGGCATTGTCGCCCAGCCTTCTCAAAAGTTCTGACCGCGCCTCTCGCAACTCTTTCCGCTTCAGCGAATCTTCTTTGCCCGATCATAACTTCTGCTCGCGTTTGATCCACTTGCGCCGTTCTTACTTTGTCTCGGAGACTAACCGACAAGCGCCGAGCATGATCAAGATATTCGTTTGCTTCACTGAAGCGGGACAGCTGGTGGAACACATTGCCGATGTTGTTCTTTACCATTGCCCGAAAAATTGTATGGCGAGCTAGTTTGAACTGGTGATCCGCCTTCTCGTATTCACTAACAACCTGTTTCAGTTGTTCGGCTTTTTTGTCTGCCGTCACTAGCGTTCGCAGCACCATCGCAAGGGTATTGTGATAGAAGCCCTTTAGGGTGTGGTGAGTGAGTTTCTTGAAGAGCGGGGCGTTTTCGGTGAGGATTTTTAGCGCCTCGGTATATCGTGAGGTAGACCATTCAACCACTGACAATCCAAGCAGAGCGTTCGCCCTTGTCTTTCCTTCGGTATTCAGTTTTTGAAGCGCCTCGGTGAACATGATTCGCGCTTCATCAAAAGAGCCTTCGCGCCAATAGCAATAGGCAAGTTCTGTCCGCGCCTCTGCGACCTTCTTTACGTCTCCGACTGACTCATAATAGGTAATGCTTTCGGTGATCAAATCCCTGGCATAGCCATCCGCTTCTTTGATTTCGTTTCGACTGCCGATCCAGCCCGTCAGAATCCCAACACACAGCAAGACTTCTGCAGCAACAGACGGATGTAGTCCGGCTGTTTCGGGGTGATTGCCGATCCCTTGCCACAAAGGGCGCATTACATCCTGTGCTTCGTCGAAATCGCCCTTGTCACGGAACTCCAAGGCGGTCTGACAGCGCAACAATGCTTCATCGTTGGCTGCTAGGTGCGACGTGTTGATATTCGGTGAGGTTATCTTCATGAGAGATAGACCTTTCAGCGTGAGATCGTGCGGACGGCGGGATATTAGTCTTACAGCCAAACCCTTGCAAGATCACTTGCGAGGTAGTTCTATTCACAGAGATGTAGAAGTTCTTGCATCGCCTTAACTCTCAAAAACAGGAGAACAAATCCATGAAGCGACTTCTAGCAGCACTCACGCTGACGTGCGCTCTTTCTATCTCAGCTTTGGCCGGAGATATTCCGACTTGTGGCGCTCCCGCACCTGCATCCAGCGGGACTCAATCAAGCTCAGTCACAACGACCGTGATACTCACGATCATTAGTCTAGTAGTTGGCTAGAAAGTAATTCGGGTTAGTTGAGCGAAGGCGAAAAACTGCCTCTTGGCAGCTGAGCGGGAGTGTGTCTAAAAGAGAAAGGCGCTGCCGTCTCTTACAGCGGCAACGCCCGTTCTGAGCGGGTTACTGTCCTCACGCCAGCAACCACGCAGGACAGACACATTCAGCATCTGTCCCGAGGTTGGCCGGGTTATGATTCAATGCAAGCAATTAGGCAACGATCGGGATAGGCAAGGTGTACCCCGAAAGATGCAAGAATCTTTGTATCCATTGTCGAACATCGAAGAAAATTCAAAGCCGAAAGTGGGGATGGAGTGCTGCTCAGTATGAAATATCAGCGACCATTTTAGTTCTACCCTACCGCAGAATTGGCTTTCAATATTGTTAGGTTTCGTCCTCTAGTTCAGACTTCATGGGCAGACTTCGCCTTTCATGATCAACTTGCCCATAAACCACGCGAAAACCGACTTTGTAGGCAAAGGAGCCGCCCCTGTTGGCGGATGTGTATTTGTCTGGACGCTGGACGGCCATGGGACGGTAAACGATTGAAGTATTGGTAAATCACTTCTTTAGGATGCATCTGAGGCTCCCTTACTTCTCTAGCAGGCTGCTGAAAAACTCCTTGAAGGATCCGGAGACCGCCAAATCTGGAGCAGTGCGGCGGCTTGACGCCGCTTTGTGGTGACGGGAATATTCACCGCCGCAAAGACAAAAGCGGCGTCAAGCCGCCGCACTCCAAAATGTGTATGAGGCAGAACAACAGATCGCCCGTCATGTCCTGGTTTTCTGATTTCGATCATGACCTCGTCTGTGCGGAACAGCCGCCTCGTCAAAACCCGGACTAAAGCCCGCCTTTGCTTCAATTTAACCCGCGAATTTTCTGGCAAAATTGCCCTTTTGAGACTTTCTATCTCTGTAGACCAGGGACTATAAACGCGCGCCCTACAGCGACTTCTTGTAACAGGCGTGCCGCAGTAATAACTCCGCCGCTCGATTTCTTGCGAGAACGGCACCAGGTATAGGAGGCCATAGTGATTTACAGCATTGCGCTCTCGGCCTTGTTTGCGGAATTGACCGCGCGACTCACGAATCTAAACGATCAAATACTCGCGGGCATGAACGGCATGGCCGGGCGCTCGTGGTTTTTTGACAGCATGGTCGGGCTCACTCAAGGTAACGATCTGATCAAGGCAGGACTTATAGGCTGTTGTTTTTTTGCTGCATGGTACAGCGGCAAGACTTTGGAAGACACACGCGCGCGGAGAAAAGTGTTGCTCGTGACACTGGTAGCCGCGGTCTGCGTTTTGGCTACGACCAAAGTACTGTCGCACACCATCTTTCTGCCGCGTCCGGCAATCGAATCACAGAAAATTTATCACCTCAGCGGCGACGATCTGGTTGCGATGAGGCGCACAAATGTCCGCGTGCCGTTGGATGAGGAAAGCCAAAAGGACCATCGCGACCTGGTGAATGGCGACGTTAAGACCAATGACCTCGGATCTTTTCCGAGCGATCACGCTGGCTTCTTTCTTGCCATCTCGCTGGGAATTTTTCTGGCGTCGCGTCGCATTGGTTTGGTTGCAGTTGGCTGGACCGTCTTTGTGATTCTGGCCGGAAAGATGATCCAGGCGGAACACGCACCGGTTGATATCGCGGCCGGAGCAGCCGTGGCTATCACTGAATTATCAGTGCTGCGTTTCGCTGCTCAAACCCGGCTGGGATCCATCCTCGACAAGATCACGTTTTGGACTTTCAAATACAGCGCACTCTCCGCTGCGCTTCTTTTTGCAATTGTGTTTGAGATTTCGAGCACGCTCTTTCATATCCGAGAGCTGCTGGCATTGTTGATGGCTGCGCGACTTCATCTGCTGGCCGGATAGCGAGAACTAATTATGTCTGTAACAAAAAATATTTCGATTGGCGTCAAGTGCTTGGCGATCGCGCTCGGTGCACTTTTTCTGCTGACCTCCTGCAAGGCGCTGGGGAAAGAGGGTCTGGTTTTGATGACCGACGACTCTTACAAGGCTACAGTCTTTGCCACCAACAAGATCGGTTTTGGATCGCCTGACGGCATTCTCTGGAACAAGGGCAAGCTTTATCTGGCTGATGAGGGCGGCGTCGCGCTCGAGGTTTGGAGTCAGAACGATGGACTCAAGAAACTGATGGACGCTCAGTTTGGAACGCAGTCACCGGAAGATTTGGTAATTGACGCGCAAGGCGACGTCTTTTTCAGTGATGACGATGCAGGTGGAGTTTGGGAGGTTGATGCTTCCGGAAAGCCGCGCCTGCTGGCCGGCAAGGACAAAGGTTTGACTTCGACTGAAGGAATTGTGCTGGCGCCCGATGGTTCGATCCTGGTTGGCGATGCTGATCAGCATGAAGTCTTCAAGGTCTCGAGAGACGGGGCGGTGGCGGTATTTCTGGGCAAGGAGTTTGGGATTACCAAACCGGAAAGCATGGTGTTTGACGAGAAGGGCAACCTTTACATTGCCGACAACGAAGATAACGTGCTCTATATGCTGGACAGCAATCACAAGCTTCATCGCGTGATTGATCGCAAGGACCAGTTTTCACCAGAGACGATCTTCTACTCGAAAGGCTCGCTTTACATCACAGATAGCCACGCGAGCAAGCTTTACCTTTACACGCCAAACGAAGAGCTGAAAACAATCGCGGCGTTTGGCGGTCAACTCAAAAATGTCCAGGGCGTTACAGTCGATGAACGTGGCGACATCTACGTGTCAATCCAATCTGACTTAAAGCATAAGCTCGGGTACATCGTAAAAATCAGTAAAGAGAGCTGAGCGAGCAATTAACTCAGATAAGTCTGGCGCGCCGATCAACTATGTCAACTGTCGTTGAAAATCTCAGCCTCGACTCCAACAGCATTGCAGCCGGGCCCGACCTGGGTTCTTCGCAATGCTTTGGGTCGCGTGAGGATCAATTTCTCACGGAAACATTTCCGCGGCTGTTCGAAGCGCAAGTGGCGCGCGATCCAGTGCAGGTGGCGGTCGTCTCCGAAGATGCACAACTGACGTACGGTGAACTCAACGCCCGGGCCAACCAGTTGGCGCGCGCCTTGCGCAATCGCGGAGTTGGCCGGGAATCGCTGGTGGGCATTTGCATTGATCGTTCGCTCGACATGGCGGTTGGCATACTGGGAATTCTGAAAGCCGGAGCCGCGTACTTACCTCTCGATCCCGACTATCCGGAGGAGAGATTAGCGTGGCTGCTTAACGACTCAAATGTCTCACTTGTATTGACGAAGATTAGCCTGGCGCCAAAAGTTGCAGCCGCAAAAGCCGGGGTAGCTCTGCTCGACGTTGAGAGTGCGGACCTTACTGAGAATTCAGCAGGGAACCTTGATGACTTACCGCAACCAAATGATCTGGCCTACGTAATTTACACCTCAGGTTCGACCGGCGAGCCGAAAGGCGTAATGATCGAGCACACCAACCTGGCAAATTATCTGCTCGCTCTTCAGCTCGAGTTGGAATTGGATCATAACGATCGTTACCTGCACACCGCTTCAATCTCGTTTTCGTCTTCGCGCCGTCAGTTGCTGTTGCCGCTTTCGCAGGGCGCGACGGTTGTCATAGCTACCTCGGAACAACGAAAAGATCCACTGGCGCTATTTGCGATGATCAAGCAGCGCGAAGTTACCGTGATGGATGCGGTGCCGTCATTCTGGCGCAACTGCACTGAAGTGCTGGCTTCGCTGGACGATCACACGCGCAACACGCTGCTCGACAACCGGCTGCGGTTAATGTTGTCGGCGAGCGAGCCCTTGTTGTCAGACATTCCGCAAACCTGGATGCACCGGTTCGCGCATCGCGCTCGACATGTGCACATGTTTGGCCAAACGGAAACCGCCGGCATCGTTTGCACTTATAAGATTCCCAGGAATCACAACGACGAAGTGACCGCGATTCCGATTGGCAGACCAATCGCCAACACAGAAATTTACATACTAAATGAGCACAGCCAGCCTGTGCCTTTAGGAACGCCCGGCGAGCTTTACATAGGCGGCGCTGGTGTTGGGCGGGGATATTTGAATCGCCCAGATGTCTCCGCCCGAAAATTTATCGCGCATTCGACAAACGGCGCCACAACTTGGCTCTATCGCACGGGTGATTTCGCCCGGCTCACGACCGATGGAGTCATTGAGTTTGCCGGGAGGCAAGACAGCCAGGTGAAGGTGAGAGGTTTTCGCATCGAGCTTGGCGAAATCGAAGCAACGCTGGCGCGTCATCCGGGAGTTAAGAACAACGCGGTAGTAGCGAAGGCCGACAGTAACGGTACAAAGACTCTAATCGCATATTTCGTCGCGCGCGAGACCGTCCCGAGTGTTAGCGAGTTGCGTGCGTTTCTAAACGCGCGCTTGCCGGACTACATGGCGCCATCGACGTTCGTTGAATTAGCTGTATTGCCGCTGACAGCAAACGGCAAGATCGATAAACGCGCGCTGCCCGAACCCGGCAAGGCACGGCCCATGTTGTCGACTGCATATGAAGCGCCGTCGAGTACGACCGAGAAACGGCTGGAAAAGATCTGGGCAAACGTACTGCGCATCGACACGGTCGGCGTGAACGACGACCTTTTTGATTTGGGCGGTCATTCATTGCTTGCAATTCAGGTGATGGCGCGAATCAATGGACAGTTCAAAATAAATGTGCAGTTGCGAACACTGTTTGAGTGTTCGACGATCAAGAAATTAGCGGAACAGGTTGACGCGCTCGCAGGAAAAGAAATCGCCCGTTCGCCAGCCCTTCAACGCGTGTCTCGGGAGCAACCCCTTGCCCTTTCATTTCCGCAGCAACGTCTTTGGTTTATCGATCAGCTCGAAACCGGCAGCTCGCTCTACAACATCAATAAAGCTTTGCGTCTGCGCGGGCCACTGGACGCGGCGCGGTTGAATGGCGCGGTGCAGTCGATTGCTGCGCGTCACGAAGTGCTGCGAACGAGGTTTGTGGACCAGGATGGCCAGCCTGTTCAGTTGATTGCTCCCGCGATCGATATTCCTTTTCGCATCGAAGACTTGACTTCTGGAAATCATGAAGTCGAGCTCGACCGGCTTATACAAATTGAGGCTGAAAAACCCTTCGATCTTTCGCGCGGGCCCTTGCTGCGCGTGACTTTGTTTTGTCTGGCTGATGACGAGCATGTGCTGCTCGTCTCCATCCACCACATCATCGGCGACGCCTGGGCTTTAAAGATATTTTTTGCGGAACTCGCGAAGTTCTACGAATCGGAAAAAAACGAAGTTGATTTGCCAGCACTGCCCGTCCAGTATGCTGACTTCGCTGATTGGCAACGGAAAAATACGGATGGCGCGTCACTCGTCGAAGACCTGGCCTATTGGAAGACCCAACTTCAGGCCGCTCCGCTTTCGATAAGTCTGCCGAGCGATTTCCCCTCTCCCGCGGTGCCAAGTTTTTCCGGCGCGCAGCAGTCAATGGTCCTGCCGTCGCAACTCTATCAAGCACTGCGCAGCATCTGCCGGCAGGAAGGCGTCACGCTTTTCATGCTCTTGCTGGGCGCGTTTCAAATTCTGCTGAGCATCTATAGCGGCCTCGACGACATCCTGGTGGGGACTCCGGTTCTCGGTCGCGATTTGATTGAAACCGAGCCGCTGATTGGCTGCTTCATCAACACGCTGGTATTGCGCGGAAATCTTTCCGGCAATCCCACCTTTCGCGAAGTGCTGAACAGAACGCGCGAAGTTGCCATCGATGCCTACACCCACGGGGCCGTTCCGTTCGAGAAACTCGTCGAGGAATTGCGGCCTGAACGTAGTTTGAGTCGCAGCCCATTGTTCCAAACGATGTTTGTGCTCGAGGACCAGTCCGCGACCGAGCTAAAGCTCAAAGGGTTGCAGGTCGAATCACTGCGCCTGGAAGCAACCACCGCAAAATTTGATCTGACACTTGGCGCAATTGAAAAGGCCGAGTCGCTCGAGATTTGGTTTTCATACAGCACCGAACTCTTCGCGCCCGAGAGCGTCACCGCAATGCTCGACGACTTCAGGCAAATCCTTGAAGTAATAGTGACAGACCAGCAGCGACCTGTTTCGCAGCTTTCGCCGCTCAGTTGGCGGCCGAAAGTGCCGGCGGCCATCGTTTCTGAAGTGTCAGCAGGCGCGCGTGAGAAACCACAGTTTGTCGCGCCGCGCACGCCGATTGAAGAAAGGCTGGCCACTATTTGGAGCGATGTGTTGCATGTTGAGCGCGTGGGCGTGCTCGATAACTTCTTTGACCTGGGCGGCCATTCGTTGCTGGCCGCACAAGTCATTTCGCGTACGCGCACCGCGTTGGCGGTGGAGCTACCGCTGCGACGGATTTTTGAAACTCCGCATGTGGCTGGTTTAGCGGCCGCGATTTACGAAATGCAAACTGCTGAAACTGGAGAGGAAGAGCTGGCCGCAATGCTGGCCGAACTTAGCCAGCTTTCAGAAGAAGAAGCCCAGCGAAAATTTGCCGAAGAGTCTAAACAGATTCCCGCGAAGAGACCGGATAATTGATGATTGTAGAAAGCAACCACGTCCATGAGCTGACGCCTACACAACAGGCGATGCTGATCTATTCGCTGTACGCACCTGAGTCGAAAGCGTATTTCGAACAGGTTTGTTACGCGTATCGCGGACCACTCAACGCATCTGCGTTTGCGGCAGCATGGCAACGTGTGATTTACCGGCACGAAATTCTGCGGACTTCTTTCTCAACCGGCGACGCTGAACACCTTTGCCAGTTTGTTCACGCGGATGCCCGGCTTTCATTCCAGGAGCACGACTGGCGCGAGTTGTCCGTAAGTGGGACAGGCATTCCTGCCTGTCCTGGACAGACTGGAAAGTCTGTCCTACAGCGCGAGCAGGAGCGGCGCCGTGACCAGTTCCTGAAAGAAGATTGTGACCGCGGCTTTGATCTGACGATTGCGCCGCTGATCAGGGTGGCGGTGTTACAGAGCGAAGACGAGGCCTTTTGGATAGTCATCAGCAATCACCACATTATCCTCGACGGCTGGTCCATGTCGCTGGTGCGCGATGAGGTTTCACAGTTTTACAGGCAGTTAGTCCGCGATTGCGAAACAACCCTGAAGCAGTCTCCGGAGTTTAGTAGTTATTTGCAATGGCTTGAACAGCAGGATTTGAGCGCGGCCGAAAAATTTTGGCGTAGTGAGCTTAAAGGGTTCGTGGCGCCAAACAGTTTGCCGGTTGACAGTGGCGCCAGTCAGGCCAACGTTGTCATCGACTCGTTTGCGGAAAAGACGCTGTCGTTGTCAGCGGAACTTACGAACGGCATTCGTGCCTGCGCGAAACGGGAGCACTTGACGCTAAGCACGCTGTTGCAGGGCACCTGGGCCATCCTGTTAAGCCGCTACTCGGCGACCGGCGATGTTGTGTTTGGCATAACGGTGTCAGGTCGCCCCTACGACTTGCCTGAGATCGAGTCGCTGGTCGGGTTGTTAATAAATACCTTGCCGGTGCGCGTCAAACTATCTGCGGAGGAATCGAGTCTCGCTTGTCTAAAACAGATTCAACGCAGCGTAGCGAGTGCGCTTGAGTACGAACACTGCTCACTAAAGCAGATTCAAAATTGGAGTAGCGTGCCCTTTAACCTGCCGCTATTCGAGACGCTGTTGGTATTTGAAAATTTCGCGGGCTCGGGCTCCTCGTTTGAACTGGATGGCCCGGTTGAAGTTTCCAGCACGCAGCTATCGAGGACCAACTATCCGCTGACACTAGTAGTAAATCCAGCAGCCGAACTGCGACTCCAGATCGTTTATCACCGCAACCGCTTTGCCGTTGATGTGATCGAACGAATGCTGGCGCATCTGGCAAACATCCTTGCGGGCCTTGTCAGAGACCTTAATCAGCCGCTGCGAAGCGCGACCATGTTGACGGTGGCGGAAACGCAAAAGCTGCTTGTCGATTTTAATGACACTGCTAAGGATTTACCCGCGGACGTCGTCACGCGAATTTTCGAACGGCAAGTTGAGCTAACTCCAGACGCGCTAGCAATCGTTCATGAAGCGGAAACTCTGACCTATGCGGAGTTGAACGTGCAGGCTAATAGACTCGCTCATTATCTCAAACAACTCGGCGTGGGCGCTGAAAGCCTGGTGGGAATTTGCCTACCGCGATCAGCGGAGATGGTGATGGCTGTGCTCGCTATTCTCAAGACTGGCGGCGCGTACGTGCCTTTGGATCCGGCCTACCCGAAAGATCGTTTGGCGTTCATGCTGGCGGACAGCAACGTTGAAGTGTTGCTAACGCAGACGGCGCTCGCAAAACAGTCATTTGAATACAAAGGCAAGCTGGTTTGTCTCGACGCCGCGGTTGAGACCATAGCCGCCAATGTAACTGAAAACCTGGCCGAGGCCGCGCAGCTGGCGGACGCTGCGTACGTAATTTATACCTCGGGCTCGACGGGAAAGCCGAAGGGAACGCTGATCGAACAGCGCTCGTTGTTGAACTTCACGCAAGCGGCGGGCGATGCATATCAAATTGCAGAGAGCGATCGTGTGCTTCAGTTTGCTTCACTCAGTTTCGATACCAGCGCTGAAGAAATCTTTCCGGCGCTGACGAAAGGCGCGACGCTGGTGTTGCGGACGGATGCAATGCTCAGTTCCGCCGAGCAGTTTCTGCAAGCTTGTAGCAAGTTTGGAATCACAGTTCTGGATTTACCGACGGCCTACTGGCACGATTTGTCTGATGACCTTGCGGCGAACAATTTAGCGCTTCCGGATTGCATTCGTTTGGTGATCCTGGGCGGAGAAAAGGCGTTACCTGAACGCCTCGCTGTCTGGCGTGCACATGTCAGTGACAGCGTGCGCTTGCTCAATACCTACGGACCAACCGAAACGACGATCGTCGCCACCATGTTTGATCTGTCGGCCGCGAACGCAGTTTCAGAAGCACCAATCGGCCGGCCAATCGCGAACACCGTTGTCTACGTTTTGGACTCGAACCTGCAGCCGGTGGCAATTGGCTTGCCCGGTGAACTTTACATTGGTGGCGCCGGCGTGGCGCGTTGCTATCTCAACCGGCCTGAGCTCACCAGCGAAAAATTCATTACCAACCCATTTGCTGATGAACGCGCGCCCCGGCTTTTCCGGACGGGCGACGTGGTTTGCTACCAGCCTGATGGCAATCTCGATTTTCTCGGCCGCAGCGACAATCAGGTGAAAATCAGAGGGTTCCGCATTGAGTTGGAAGAGATCGAGCAGGCAATTAGCGCGCATGTTGATGTAGCGCAAGTGGTGGTTCTTGCCGCTGAGGATGGCGGGGACAAAAGACTGATCGCCTACCTCGTTGCCGCGCGAGACGCTCAACCTGCTGTTAACGAGCTGCGACAGTTTCTCAGTGGAAAGTTACCTGCGTACATGATACCGACCGCGTTTACGTTCATCGAGGCCATTCCCCTAATGCCGAATGGAAAAACTGACCGGCGCGCGCTTCTCAGTCTCGGTCAATTTCAAAACGCATCATCCGTAGAAGACTTCGAAGGGCCGCGCAGTCCGCTTGAAGAGTCAATCACAGAGGTCTGGGCAAAAGTACTTGGCGTGGAACAGCCCGGCATACACGACAACTTTTTTGAGTTGGGTGGACATTCGTTGATGGCCGCAAAACTCATTTCCAATCTGCGGCGGCAGTTGCACGTTGAGTTGAATTTAATCGATGTGTTTCAGTCGCCCACGATCGCCAGGCTGGCCGCGTTGATCTACGAACGGCAAACGGAAAGTGAAGCCGATGAGGAGCTGGCTTCGCTGCTGGCTGAAATCGAGAACCTGTCAGATGAAGAAGCACAACAACGACTGACGCAGGAGATAGGGAAAGGCGGCTTGCGCGCGCAGGCCCTGAAGATGGCGCTCATTGCAACCGGCGCCTTGCAGATATTGTCCGACGCACTTTAGAGAACAAGCGAGGAATAACAAAACGTGTCAACAAGTGCATTGAACATTAGGGAACAATTGGCCGGCTTGTCGCCCGCCAAGCGGGCGCTGATCGAATTGAAGCTGCTAAAGAAGCAAGCGGCCGCGGGCGAACCCAAGCCGCTCATCTCGAAGCGGCCTGAAGGCGCGCCCGTACCGCTCTCCTTCTATCAGCAGGGACTTTGGGTGTTGAGCCAATTGATGCCGGGCACTTCGCTCTACCACGTGCCGAAAGCTGTCAGGCTGGAGGGCAAGCTCGACGTTGCGGCATTGAAAAGGACTCTGGACCATCTGGTCGAGCGTCACGAATCACTGCGAACGAGTTTTGCGACGACGGACGGCGTACCGCTGCAGGTTATCAACAAGCGGCTCGAGGTGGAATTACCGATTGTCGAACTCAGTGAGTTGAGCGAGTCGGAAAGGGAATTGGAGGCGCGACGTCTGTTAAGAGAAGAAGTGCGCCGTCCATTCGACCTCGCGCACGGCCCACTTATCAGGGCGCTGCTGCTGCAACTCGGCGAGCAGGAACACATTTTTCTCATGACCATGCATCACATCATCACCGACGGCTGGTCGGTTGGCGTCATGCATCGTGAGTTCATGGACCTGTATGAAGCGTTTGCGAGCGGACAAGCTTCACCGCTGCCCGCACTGAAAATTCAATATCCGGATTACGCGGTTTGGCACCGGCAATGGTTTAAGGGTCAAGTCTATGAGTCACAGCTTGCGTATTGGAAGAACCAATTCAAAACGTTGCCTCCCGCTCTTGAACTGCCGACCGACCATGCGCGGCCATTGATTCAGGCGCACAAAGCGTTTCGTGGATCGAAGCGGAAACTCACTCTATCGAAAGAGCTGACACGAAAACTGAAGGAGTTGTGCCAGAAAGAAGAGGCAACGCTCTTCATGGTCCTGCTGGCGGCGTATCAGGTGCTGTTACATCGCTACACCGGCGAGGAAGATATTGTGGTCGGTTCGCCGATTGCCGGGCGCTGTCTCGCCGAAACTGAAAGTCTTATAGGTCTTTTCGTAAATGCACTTGCCTTACGCGTTGACCTGTCCGGCAATCCCAGCTTTCGCGAATTGTTGGCGCGCGTCAAAGAGGTCGCGCTCGGCGCTTACGCGAATCAGGATCTACCTTTCGAAACCCTGGTAAAGGAGTTGCAGCCGGACCGCACGCTGGCGCGCAATCCGCTCTTCCAGGTCATGTTTGTGCTGCAAAGCGAATCGATTCCCACCCTCGAACTGCCGGGCTTAACCGTCAGTCACGCACAGGTAGATAACGTCGTCGCTAACTTTGATTTAACCCTGGATGTAGTGGAAAGAAACGGACAACTTGAATGTCTGATTGAAAGCAACGCCGATCTTTTCGACGACGACAGAATTACGCGGCTGCTTGGTCACTTTCAGAATCTGCTTGAAGGGATCGTTGCCAAACCGCAAACGCGCATTTCCGACCTGCCGCTCTTGAGCGAGTCAGAACGACATCAGTTGCTGGTCGAATGGAACGACACGCGCAGCGATTATCCGGCGCAGAGCAGCGTGCAGGCTTTGTTCGAAGAACAAGCGGAGGCGACAGCTGATGCGACTGCGCTGCTGTTTGGCGAGGAAACAATTACCTATGCAGAACTCAATCGTCGCGCGAATCAGATGGCGCACTACCTGTTGCAGCAGGGAGTTGGCGCAGAAAGTCGTGTTGGCATCTGTCTCGACCGTTCGCCTGCGCTGATCATTGGCGTGCTGGGCATTCTGAAGGCGGGTGGCGCCTACGTGCCGCTGGATCCTGGTTATCCTTCAGCGCGCCTCAGTTTCATGCTTGCAGACGCCGGCGTCACGCTTCTGTTAACTGAGAAACAACTGCGTCCTTCGTTTCAAGATCAGAACATCAGAACAATCTGCGTCGATGAGCTTGCAGAACAAATTGCCGCTTGCGATGAAACAGATCCGCAGTGCGACATCGGCGCCGACAACCTGGCCTACGTAATGTACACGTCCGGCTCAACCGGTACGCCCAAAGGCGTGGCAGTGACGCATAGAAACATTGTGCGGCTGGTGAAGAACACCAACTACGCCAGCTTCACGCGCGCTGAAGTGTTCCTGCAATTCGCGCCAATCTCTTTCGATGCCTCGACGTTTGAAATCTGGGGCAGCTTGTTGAACGGCGCGCGTTTGGCGCTGATGACGCCGGGCGCTGCCTCGCTCGATGAACTGGGCCGCGCGCTGAAACGCTATCAAGTAACCACGCTTTGGCTAACTGCTGGCCTGTTCCACCTGATGGTCGATACACACCTTGACGATCTGCGCGGGCTAAAGCAGTTGCTTGCGGGCGGCGATGTCCTGTCGGTGCCGCACGTGAAGAGAGTCGTCGCCGAGCTTAAGGGTTGCCGGTTAATCAATGGTTATGGACCAACAGAAAACACAACGTTCACCTGTTGTTATCCGATTGACAATCCGGCAGCAATCAATGGCTCGGTGCCGATTGGACGGGCAGTCTCAAACAGTTATGTCTACGTACTGGACCAACACTTGAATCCGTCGCCAGTGGGAGTTCCAGGCGAGCTCTACATCGGTGGCGATGGTCTGGCGCGCGGTTACTTGAACCAGCCTGAACTGACGGCAGCAAAGTTTGTTAACGATCCATTCCGCAATGGAGCCGGACAGCAACTTTACAAAACTGGCGATCTGGTGCGGCGCCGATCGACTGGCGAACTCGAGTTCCTTGGTCGTATCGATAACCAGGTCAAGGTGCGCGGCTATCGCATCGAGCTCGGCGAAGTTGAGACGGTGCTGGCGCAACATGAAAGCGTGCGCGACGCGGTGGTCATTGTGCGCAAGGATCAGGGTGACAAACATCTGGAGGCATACGTTGTGCCGCGGGAAGGGAAGGCCCCCACCGCAAACGAGCTGCGCGTGTTTTTGAGCGAGCGGCTCCCCAGCCAGATGGTGCCTTCACTTTTTGTTGTGCTTGAAGAGTTGCCGCTGTCCGCAAACGGCAAGATCGACAGGGCAGCACTGCCGGCAATCAATGGCAACCAGGCCGCATCCAGCGAACGTTGTGTGTTGCCGCAGGACAAATTGGAGCTGAAGCTGCAAAGGATTTGGGAGAAAGTATTGTCCCTGAGTCCTATCGGTATGGACGACAACTTTTTTGAGCTGGGCGGCCACTCGCTGTTAGCGGTGCGGCTGTTTGCACAGATCGAAAAGTCTCTGGGACGCAATTTGCCGCTCGCCACTTTATTTCAGGCCCCGACAATTCGCGCGCTTGCCGAAGTGTTGCGCAAAGATGGATGGACAGCGCCCTGGTCGTCGCTCGTGTTGCTGCAAAGCGGTGGCAATCGCCGGCCGTTCTTTTGTGTACACGCCGCTGGCGGCAACGTTCTGGAGTATCACGCGCTCGCTCAATTGTTAGGAGCGGATCAACCTTTCTTTGGATTTCAGGCGTTGGGGCTTGATGGCAGTCAACCGCCGCATACCACGATCAAAGAAATGGCGGCGCACTACATCCGTGAAATGCGCGAAGTACAGCCCGAAGGTCCATATCTGATTGGCGGCAGATCATCCGGAGGCACGGTTGCGTTTGAAATGGCTTGCCAATTAAAAGCGCTTGGCGAACAAGTCGACCTGCTGGCATTGCTTGACGCTTATCCGGCGGGCTATTTCAAATTGCTGCCCGGTTCTGGATCGTTCCGACAGCGTGTAGTTCGTTTTGCCAGGAAGATTCAAACGCACGGGCAGAACCTGCAGCAACTGAGGGGGCAAGAAAAACTGTCGTACCTTACCGGCAAACTGAAATTCGCCCCGGCCAAGACGAAACATAGAGTTTATAGACGCGCCTTCAAGTTGTATCAACGAATAGGCCGTCGTCTGCCTGCAGTTTTGCGAAATATTGAAGAGCTTAACTTCGCCGCTGTTAAAGACTATATGCCGCAGGTTTATCCCGGCCGCGCGACGCTATTCCTGGCGAGCGACGATCGCACCGCCGCCTTTGACGTTGAAGAAGGCTGGCAGGGTCTGGTTGCTGGTGAACTGGAGAAAATTCGCGTCTCAGGCAATCACCTCGATCTGGTGAAAGAGCCGCACGTGCGCACGCTCGCGGAAAAATTGCGGGGTTGCCTGGAGCGGGCACATCGTCAAATTGATGTGGGGTGAAACGGGCGCGGCAACAATGAATTCTGGCAAGTGCATGCTTTTGAGACTTTTTATCTACTACCAGTCAACTGTTACCGGCGTGAGTGTGGAAAGAGCTTGAGGCCCGTTCCGAAAGCGAGTTGAGACAACTTATGAGCACAAGTTCCGCTGCATTTTCGGTAGACTCGATGTCGCCGCTGGAAGTCAATCTCGGGTTTCTGCGGCCCAATAGTCCGTTGCCGTTAGTTTTGCGCCCTGCCACTCGAGGCTTGGATCTGATTGAGTGGGCAAAGAGCAACGCCGGCTTCATCGATCGCACGCTGCTGCAACATGGCGCCATTCTCTTTCGCGGCTTTGGCCTTGCGGAGGTTGCGGAATTCGAACGACTGATTGAAGCAGTCTCGGGCCCGCTACTCAACTACTCTTACCGCTCGACGCCGCGCTCACTGGTTTCCGGAAAAATTTATTCATCGACTGAATACCCGGCGCACCAGTCTATTCCGTTGCACAACGAGAATTCTTATTCGCGAAGTTGGCCCATGAAGCTGTGGTTTTTTTCCCTGCTAGTAGCCAAACAAGGCGGCGCGACTCCAATTGCTGACAGCCGGAAAGTCTTCAAGGCCATTTCGCCGGAGATTTGCGATTGTTTTGTGCGCAAAGGTTTGATGTATGTGCGCAACTATGGCATTGGACTCGATCTTCCCTGGCAGGAAGTTTTTCAGACATCGAGCAAGGCTGTTGTCGAAGATTTCTGTAACAAATCGGAGATGGAATTTGAATGGCTCGCCGACGATCAATTGCGCACGCGCCAGATTTGCCAGGTGGTTGAACGTCATCCGCGCACCGGTGAAATGGTTTGGTTTAACCAGGCGCATTTGTTTCACGTTTCCAGACTGCCGCTGGAAGTTCGTGAATGGTTGCTGTTGGCTATGGGAGAACAGAATTTACCGCGCAACGTTTATTTTGCCGACGGTTCGAGCATCGATTCAGAAATGATTGACGAAATCGCTCGCGTCTGTGACGAGCAGTCGATTGTTTTTCCCTGGCACGAAGGTGATGTGTTGCTGCTCGACAACATGCTTACCGCGCATGGCCGCAAGCCGTTTGTCGGCAAACGTAAAGTGGTTGTCGGCATGGCGGAGCCTAATCAGCCGGTGTTTACGCGTCCGGCGCGTCACGAAATTTTGAGCAATATTTGAGCGCAGCCTAAGCGCCTGTCAAAAAGCAAACAACTATGGCAACTCTTGTTCAAGAGATACTCAATATCAGAGGAAAGATAACCGGCGGGTTCCTGCCGCACCGGCAATTGTTAGCCGAGTTTAACAACACGGCCCGCGCCTACCCCTACGACAAGTGCGTTCACGAGCTTTTCGAAGCGCAGGTTGAACGCACACCCGCCGCAGTTGCTGTGGTCGCAAACGATCGCCAACTTACTTATGCCGAGCTGAACGAGCGCGCTAATCAACTAGCGCGTTTTCTCGGACGCTTCGGCGTTGGCCGGGATTCGCTGGTCGGTTTGTGTGTCGATCGGTCGCTGAAAATGATCGTCGGCATCCTTGGTGTGTTAAAGGCCGGCGCTGGTTATCTGCCGATGGATCCCTCCTATCCGGCGGATCGGCTGGCGTTCATGCTGCAGGACGCCAACGTATTCGTCCTGCTTACGCAATCGGATCTGCTTGGTCAACTTCCGCCGCACAACGGGCCGCGGCTTGCGCTCGATACTGACTGGGACGTGATCGCCAAGGAACGGAAAGACAATCCTGCACCGTGGGCCAACCCGGCGAACCTGGCTTACGTCATCTACACTTCGGGCTCAACTGGCAAACCCAAGGGCGTGATGATTCATCATCGCGGGCTGGTTAACTACTTAACCTGGGCCACGGAAACATATGAGGTAGCAGCAGGCTGCGGCGCGCCGGTGCACTCGTCGTTCTCTTTTGACTTGACCATCACCAGTCTTTTTGCGCCGTTGCTGGTAGGTCGCAGCATTTTCCTCGTCGCTGACGGCATTGAGAATTTGGTCGAGGCTTTGTTGGCGCGCGAGAATTATAGTCTTGTAAAAATCACGCCGGCGCACCTTAGGGCGCTTGCAGAGTTGATGCCCGCCGATCAACTGCGTGGCCGCGTACGCGCGCTGGTGATCGGCGGCGAAGCTTTACACATGGAAAGTCTCGCCTTCTGGCGAACCCACGCGCCATTGACCAGGCTGATAAATGAATATGGACCAACCGAGACGGTGGTAGGCTGCTGCGTTTATGAAGTCACGGAAGAAGATGCCGATGCGGGTCCGGTACCGATCGGGACGCCGGTGGCGAATTCGCAACTCTACGTGCTCGATGAATCGGCGGAGCCGGTAGAGAAGGGAGCGACCGGCGAGCTCTACATTGGCGGCGACGGTGTCGGCCTGGGCTATCTCAATCGCAAGCAACTTACAGATGAGCGCTTCATCCTGGATCCTTTCAGCAGAAACCGGCGCGGGCGACTTTACCGCACCGGCGACCTCGCTCGCTTCAATGACGAAGGCAATCTGGTCTACGTGGGCCGGATCGATAATCAAGTCAAGGTCAAGGGCTTTCGTATTGAGCTTGATGAAGTGGAAGTGATTCTAGGTCAATGCGCGGGCGTGCGGGATTCCGCTGTCGTTGCGCGTGAAGACGCGACGGGCGAGAAACGTTTGATTGCTTATGTCGTCGTTGACGAGGCGCAGGGGGAAATAGATGAAGTGCGAAAGACCCTGAAGACAAAGGTGCCTGACTATATGGTGCCCACGACTTTCGTGAAAATGGAATCGCTGCCGCTGACGACAAACGGGAAAGTTGATCGCCAGGTTTTGCCGGCGCCCGACCGCACCCAGAACAACTGCACGGAAAATTGTGCGGCAAAGCACACTCAGGTCGAAAAAACGTTGATGAAGATATGGGCCGACGTTCTACGGGTTGAGCAGGTTGGCCTAAACGACAACTTTTTTGATCTTGGTGGCGATTCGATACTGGGCACATTGATTCTTGCCCGGGCCGCACAGGCAGGCGTCAAGATCTCGCCGCGCGAACTGTTCGAGCATCAAACCATCGCAGCATTATCAAATGTTACACGCTGATCTAATCAGTTCCGGATTAGTTGCGCTGAAGCCTTCGCGGTTTCCCGGTCTTGCTCTGGACGTGACCGAAGTTCACCTCTGGCAGGCGTCATTAGAGGGGCGGGCCGCTGACATCTTCGAATCGTTTTTATCCGACGACGAACTCACCCGCGCCAATCGCTTCCATTTTATTAGGGACCGGAACCACTTTGTTGTAGCTCGCGGTTTACTGCGAAACCTGCTCGCCGCTTATCTCGGCGTCAATTGCGCGGAACTTCGCTTCTCTTACGGAGCACAGGGAAAGCCTTTTCTTTTGCTGGATGACCAGGCACAAATCAACTTCAATGTTTCACACTCCGATGGGCGCGCGGCATTTGCGTTTACACGCGGACGCGATCTCGGTGTCGATCTTGAATATGTGAAAGACGATTTCGACGACGAGTTGATTGCGAATCGTTTCTTTTCGCGGGCCGAGGTGTTGGCGCTGCGGACGGTGCCCGTTGCTTTGCGCAAGCAGGCATTCTTCAACTGCTGGACGCGCAAGGAAGCCTACATCAAGGCGCGTGGCGAAGGACTGTCAATGCCGCTTGATCAATTCGATGTAAGCCTCAGGCCGGATGAACCGGTGGCGCTACTGAACAATTATCGCGAAGAACGAGAAGTGTCCCGCTGGTCCATGCAAGCAATTCCGGCGCCGAAAGGTTACGTCGGCACGCTGGCGGTTGAAGGCCGCGACTGGCAGTTGAAAAATTTCAGCCTGGAAAATCAGATACACTAAAGCAATCCCCGAACGCCACCGCTGAGCTGCAGCGCCAACCCGCCCGGTTATCCCTGCGTTGAGCCGGCGGCTTCCGCTTCTTCCTTTTTCTGTCGCCACATGCCGGCAATCTGATTTGCTTCCGCCAACGTCATGTTGTCGTAGATGTCTGAGGTGTTTTTGACTACGCCATCTTCGAGTTCGATTACCTCCCAATCGGGAGCTTCCGGGTCAGTGCCGGCGCGCCCGGGCTTGACGCGAATCTCATAAGAAATTTCTACCGCTTTGTTTTCAGTTTCCATCAGTTGGTTCCTTTACGATTTCGAGCGCTTGCTTTAGAGCAAACTCTAATTTGCGATTGATGGCTTCGTTTGCAACTGCAAACGTCAGTTGGCGAAAGGTGAATCTAACATGTTTCATGTTTGAGCGTCACGGCGACACAAAACTGGTGGTCCAAATACGATGCCAGCCCGCGGGCGGGCTTTAGTATTTTTCAACTCACAGTCCTGGGGCTCCGCTTCGCTTCATTCCAGGCTTTATGCTACCGCCCGCTCCGCAGGCTGAATTCGGCTTCGTCGCCGAGCCCAAAAGTTTTGCCTCGCACGCAACCGTCAGGTAGCATGGCGGCGCAATCACAGCCTGAGTTCAACCAACAACAATTTTATGTGCACCGATAGAAGAGACTTTCTGCGACTGTCCGCTGCGCTCGCGGGCACCAGTCTGCTCGGCAGAGTTGCGTTCGCCGAAACTGCCGCGCCGGAAACGATTCAACAACACGACGCGCCGGATTTGATTCGCAAGCTTAAGAAGATGACGGGTGATGTAGTGCCGATCTCGCTGGACGAGCGACGCGCGCGCATTGAAAAGGCACGCCGGCTGATGCGCGAAAAACGCATCGATGCGATTTATCTCGAGCCGGGCAGCAGCATGTTTTATTTTACCGGCATGCAGTGGGGCACGAGCGAGCGCATGTTCGCGCTCGTTATTCCGGCGCGCGGTGACATCGCCTGGGTCTGTCCAAAATTCGAAGAGGAACGCGCGCGCGAGTTAATCAAACTTGGCACCGACATTCGCACCTGGGAAGAAGACCAAAGTCCCTACCAGCGCGTTGCTGAAATTTTTCGCGATCGTGGCATACGCACCGGCCACGTCGGCATGGAAGAACGGGTGCGCTTTTTCCTCTTCGATGGCATTCGCAAGGCAGCGCCCGCATTGCAATACGTCAGTGCGACGCCCATCACTGCGGGTTGTCGCATGTTCAAATCACCGGCGGAAATCGCGCTGCTGCAAAAGTCAAACGACATCTTGCTGGTGGCTTACAAGGCAACGCACGACTCGATGCGCGAAGGCATGCCGCAGGACGAATTTGCCCGAAACTGCGCGACTGCGCTGCAGGCGCTGGGCGCGCCGGGCGGAATTTTTGTCAGCTTCGGCAAATACACGGCGTTTCCGCACGGCAGTATCACGCCGCAGAAACTTCGCGAAGGTGATGTTGTATTGATGGACGGCGGTTGTGGCGTCGACGGTTATCAGTCAGACATCACACGCACCTTTGTCTTCGGCAAACCAACCGGCCGGCAACGCGAAATCTGGAATCTTGAGCGGCGCTCGCAGGATGCAGGCATTGCCGCCGCGAAGATTGGCGCGCCCTGTGAAGCTGTGGACGCAGCAGCGCGTAAAGTAATCACTGACGCAGGTTTTGGTCCCGATTACAAAGTTCCCGGACTGCCGCATCGCACCGGTCACGGAATTGGCCTCGATGGCCACGAATGGACCAACTTCGTGCGCGGTAACAAGACGCCGATTCAGCCGGGCATGTGCTTCAGCGACGAGCCAACGATTGTGATCTATGGTGAGTTTGGCATTCGTCTGGAGGACTGTCTCTACATCACTGAAGAGGGACCTAGGTTTTTCACAACCCAGAGCCCCTCAATCGATCAGCCCTTTGGTTGAAGTAGGAAATGCATTCTTGCCTGTCGCTGGAAGCGCGGCGTTTCGTCCTTTCTTTCGAGCCGAAATCGCAAGATAAGACACCCAGGGTTAGGACATAGCGCGCCACCCTGGGATCCTAAGTGACACGCCTCTGGCCTGATTTGGTAACGCAAATCAACAATGCCAGGGAGTCCATGAATCAAGCGACCCGTGGATGCCAGACCTTCACGAACCGGTGACGCTTACCACCGCGTTCACTCATCGCAGAATACTCAAGCTCTATGATTTGGGTCCGGTAGTATTAACCGTCGCGTTTGTCACAGTCGCTGTGCCGGTTCCGCCGCCGAAACCGGGGGAGAAACTACAGCCCACATTGACCGTGTCGTGCGGGCCTTGGCTCGTCGTCGTGTTGTTCAACTGGCAGGCGAAATCTTTACCAAACACCATGATAGTGTAAAGGCCCTCGGCGTCTTCCTTTACGGTAAAGGCGCTCGCTACGTGTTCTGGCA
>Ga0137360_10000437_pt1 | contig 23927 bp, 17 predicted proteins | sample Mad1_60_16metaG_FD_104924 | JGI IMG/M metagenome (GOLD analysis project Ga0137360, IMG submission 104924) | Vadose zone soil microbial communities from Angelo Coast Range Reserve, California, USA - Mad1_60_16 metaG | ecosystem: Environmental > Terrestrial > Soil > Vadose zone | place: USA... | reverse complement strand
GTGCAGAACAGCTTGAATGATGGACTCGACATTGACATGGAATCTATGCTTCTCATCGAAAACTCCACCATCAAGAACAATTCGGGAGCGGGCATCTTCATTTCGAACCAGTCACAGCTGACAATGGGGACTTACCCTACTCAACGCATCCTCATCACGGGGAACGGATTTGGGGGCCCCGGTAATGGAACCGACGGCCTGAATATCGACGGCTCGAACGTGCAGGTAAATTTCGGAGTGCTGACCGTCGATGGAAATCAGGGCGCGGGCATCAGCATGGAAGGTGGCCGACTTCAGCTCTATGGCGGGGAAGCAGACTCGCCAGATGTCATCCAGAACAACCATACTGGCTTAAGGATCAACGACGCTGCTTCTGCCACGCTGTGGAGCGCCTTCCAAATTCACAACAATGGGACTACCGGCATTTCAGTGAACGGCGCCTCTTCTATCACCTTTTACTCAACAATTGACTCCAAGGGAAATGATGCAGTAACTATCATAGACGGCCATTCAACTGTAGGATTAATGCTTAGCCAATCGTCCTCTGCGCAGATCTATGGCGCACACATCATTCGCAATAACGGCAGCGCGGGTTCTGGCGGCGGAGTCTCGCTGCAACGTGCGTCGCTGACTATCGGAGGCGGCACGTCCGTTAGCAGCAACGTCGGAACTGGTATCTCTGGAGACGCAAACAGCAGCATAGTTCTTGGGCCCACCGCCTCGGTGACAAATAACACATCCACGGGTATTCGGCTTAGGCACATGAGTCTGGTCGGCCTAACCGCGCCAGTGGCGGTCCTGGGCAATGGAGGCGCGAATATCGCGTGTGATTCCAGGTCCCTGGCGTACGGTCAGCTTGCAGGTATCACAGGTGTTCAGTGCGCGGAATGAACAGTGTTCCGACGCTCGCTACAACCTGACGTCGGCCTCGGCAAAAACGGATGACCATGTCAAGTTCCGACCAGGAAGCACGCTCGAAGAGTTTCGGGTAATCACTATTCATCTACAGGTCGTCCAGTCAATGGAGAGGTGCAGTATGAAGCGTAAGTTGATCGGCTCCGCCATTCGAAGTTTGTGGGACTTCGCGAGGACAAGAACGCTCGAGACGTGGTGAAGGAGCGAATGCCTCATGCCTAATTGTTCTGGACCACTGAGAGTTGCAGTCTGCTCAGTATTTCTTGCGTGCTGCGCGACGCAGCTAGCCAGAGCCGAACAGTCTGCGCTCTTGACACCAACTGGAAGCTATTCGGTCGGCCGTACCTTCTTTTATTTGACTGATCCGAACCGAGCTGATCCCGTCGCCGCGCGGACAGGTACAAAGCGCGAGTTCATGGTCATTGCTTGGTACCCCGCGGAAACGAATACTCGGAGGCCCATGCCCCATGGATGCCAGAAAGATGGGCGCTCAGCGAGGCGAAGCTTCTTTATTATCAGCGGCTCGATTCTCCAAATCCCCTGACGCTGGGTGAGGCTTGGCGCGCTATTCACGGATCTGTAAGCAGTTCAATAGGAGAAGCACCCCCGGCGCAGACTAGGAACCTCTGGCCATTGTTGTCGTTTTCTCCCGGTGCTGGAGTGAATCCTGCCTTCTACAGCACCTTTACCGAGGATCTAGCGAGTCATGGATATGCAGTCTTCGGAATTGTTCCAACCGGATGGGTCGACACAATTTTCCCAAACGGGCACAGAGTCCCCGCTTCCGACAGGCTTTCAGACGATGACAAATGGTTTACCGGAACGGCGCTGCCCCTCTGGGCGGGTGACCTCCGGTTCATGCTTGATCAGATCAAGCGACTCAACCGAGACCCGAGCAGCGTATTCTTTCGGCGATTAGATCTCAACAAGATCGGTGCCTTCGGTCATTCGTTCGGGGGAGCAGCATCGATACTGGCTGGATTGCAGGACCACGGGCACGCCGGTTTCCACGTTCAAATCTGTGAACCAAGCTACGTAATTGAAAAGAAAAGAGTTCGACGGAAGGTTTTCGGTCCTCAACAGAGCTGGGACACCCGAGATGGAACGAAATGGGAGAAATGCTTCAATTTGAAACTAACGGCGGAGGCGCTGAGTGGAAACATAGTCTTTGGCGTTGCTGATGGGGTCCTACGATCGGGTGGGCTCTCACAGGAGGATTTCCAGTCCTTCGATTCAAACGAAAACGAACAGTCTCTTGCCCACGTACACTGATGGCATTTTTTCCTGCCATGTGCACAAGCTCCGGCCTGACGATAGAATTCACATCGCAATCGAGATCAAGGAATCATGGAGATAGCGATGATCTGCAAACCCGCATAGGAACAGTGCATTTTCCAAAGGATTCATGTCTTGATGAGGCCAAGGAGATCGAGCTTTTTACGTAGCGCGTCGAGCGTGCATGGCTTCTGGATGTATTCGTTGGCACCTGCTTCCACGGCTGCGCCAAGATAATCACATTCCGAGTGTGTCGTGACCATGATTAGTGGAAGAGGGTCGTAGACGTGCAGCTCGCGAACGGCGCGTATGAAATCAATGCCGCTCATCACCGGCATGTCCCAATCGACCAGGACCACATCTGGCGGGGACATCTCCTTTAAACGATCCAGGGCCTGCCGCCCGTCGGCAGCCTCCACAACCTGAATGTTCATGGTTCGCAAATACTCACAGAGGATCATTCGAATAGTGGTCGAATCTTCTACGACGAGAGCGCGCATGAAGCCTCTTTCCACCTAGAATTTCCCACCGCGATTATCGCCTTCAGGTTGGTCGCTTCGCAGCTCGCCGCGCAATGATATTCAACGCGTTCTATTCTCTCGGAGTTGTACTCATAACAGCAAGCGCTAGGAAACAATGGGTTTACCCAGCTTTCTGGAGCCGCACGAGCGTACTTATTAGAGCCTCGTATTCTCGATTGCCTTCCTGACCAGTCGCCGCGATATCGGACAAGCTTTCGCGGATCGCATCCACAAGGGACAGCAACGCGTTGACGATTTGTGGGTTCGCCACCAAGGCCCCGTCACGCAAACGAACCAGCAGACTTTCCCCGGTGTGTGCAAGTGTGCAGAGTCTCGTGAAGCCCAGGAAACCGGTGGCCCCTTTTATGGTATGCATGGCGCGGAATACTTCGGCCAGTGCTTCCCGGGAGCTGGGACTCTTTTCCAGTTGAAGCAGGTACCGCTCCACTAGGTCGGCCTTTTCATTGCCTTCTTCGACAAATTCCATGACGATGGCGCTCATTTCACGCATTGAATGCTCCTAATCCTTAATCATGGCTTGACCCTCTCGGACGCAACCTTCCAGGTATCCGTTTATACTTATTGGATAACCGCTGTGTGCCGGCGCTGCGATCGCGCGAGGACCGACCTCACGCGAGCCGCCAGGCGGCGGGGCTCAACGGGCTTCAGGATGTAGTCATCGACGCCGGCTTCGAGTGCCTGCGTCTCTTTCTCGATGCTGTCCTCTGAAGTCAGCATCAACACAGCGATGCCACTGGTCGCGGCCTCACTCCGAAGTGCTCTAACCATGGCCATGCCATCCATGCCAGGCATGTTGTAATCCGTCACGATCACATGCGGTTGACCGCGCCTGGCAGCTTCCAATCCCGAGTTTCCATCCTTGGCCACTACAACTTCGAACCCTTCGAGCTCTAGGAAATATTTCACTACCGAAGCGATAGTGCTGCTGTCTTCGACGACCAGAACCCGCTCTTTCCCTTGGGGATCGCCCGGCTCGCCCATTTCGCTCGCCGCCGGCGGAGTGGCTTCATCGGGCTCGAGTTCGGCTTGGTTCTGGTGTGTCGCTCCATGGTCACGAGCAACCGAGGAGCAAGAGTCTTCCGGTTTGGTGGCCTCCTCTTTGTGAGTTGCCGCGTCATCAGCCGCCACGACGCGAACAACATCTTCCAGCGTTGTGAGGCTTCGGGCAGCCTTGAGGATTCCATCTTCGAGAAGAGTGCGCATGCCCGAGTTTCGGGCGGCCTTGCGAATCGCGTGTTCCGGCGCCCGACGAGAGATTAGCTCCCGCACTTCATCGTTGACTACGAGCAGTTCATGGATCGCTACGCGCCCCTTGCTTCCTGACTGCTGGCACACCTCGCACCCGCGTCCCGCGACCCACTTGGCATCGGATGGCAACCGCGAAGCTCCACCCGATTTTTCAATCGCCTCTGCGCTGGGCGGCTGGGCAACACTGCAGCAAGGACAAGGACTGCGCACCAATCGCTGGGCGAGAATGCCAATCACTGCGGAAGAAATCAGAAACGGTTCAATCCCCAGATCCAGCAAGCGGGTGATGGTCCCGGGCGCATCGTTCGTGTGTAGCGTGCTCAAGAGTAAGTGTCCGGTCTGCGCCGCCTCCAGCGCAATGCCAGCGGTTTCCTGATCGCGAATTTCTCCCACCAGGATAATGTTTGGATCTTGCCGCAGAATAGATCGCAGCCCAGCCGCGAAGGTGACGCCCGCCTTGCTATTGATTTGGACCTGGTTTACGCCGTCGAGTTGATACTCAATCGGATCCTCGACCGTAATGATGTTTTTCGTCGGCGACTTTACCCAATTCAAGGCCGTGTAAAGCGTCGAGCTTTTCCCGCTGCCGGTTGGTCCGGTGACCAAGATCATTCCTTGCGCCCGCGACAACATCGATTGAAATGCGTGCTGGTTTTCGCTGGTTAGTCCCAACTGCTCCATGGTTACCTGCGCCCGCTTGCTATCCAAGAGCCGGATCACTACTTTCTCGCCAAATTGTGTTGGGAGAGTCGACACGCGAAGGTCGATCCGTTTTCCCTCATACCTTAACCGACTTCGACCGTCCTGAGGGCGGCGGCGATCCGCGATATCCATTCCGGAGATGATCTTCATCCGGGAAATGGTAGCGTCCGTTTGGTTCTTGGGAACTTTGAGGACCTCGCGAAGCAGTCCATCCACCCTGTACCGGACCTGGAGGTGATTTTCCTTCGGCTCCATATGGATATCGCTAGCGCCATTTTTCGCCGCCCCACTCAAGATCAGATTCACGAGGCGAACGACTGGCGGCATCTGGGTGTCCCTCGCCAGCTTAGCGGGGTCGACGACCTCAATTTCAGCATCTCCAACCGTTTCCACCTCGCCTTGGACATCTCCCGTGGCAAGAGCGCTCAGATGCGCGGGAACTTCGTCCGGATAAATCTTGTGGATCAAGGTTTGGATCTGCGTCTCGCCGGACACGACGGCGACCACTCGCTTGCCGGTACGAAATTCCACATCCTGCATCGTTGAATAGTCCATCGGGTCCACAAGGGCCAGCCGGAGGGTTTTTCCTTGCAAGCTCAGTGGTGCAACCAATCGCTTGCGGCAAAAGTCAGCCGCTAGAAGAATGGCCGCCTCGGCAGCGACTTCAGGCAACTCACCGATGAGCGACTCCAGGTGAAGACTCTTTGCGATGGCCCCAACCTGGCGTTGTTCATCCGCTAGTCCTAGTGTTGTAAGGGCCTTGCTTAGAGAAATTGCGTATTTCTCCTGAGCTTCTCGAGCGAGCGAGAGTCCTGCAGAATCGATGATTCCTTCACGTACCAGTAGGTCACCGATTGCCGCTTTTTTTGGCATACATTCCGTCCGATGGTCCGATGAATATTACGCGACCTAAAGGAATGCCTTACTCTCAGGAAGGCGCTGCTCTACCTCAACAGGATATCATCGCGAGTAAGGATATCCAGCGATCTATAGGTGAGTGTGACCATTGATAAACTACTTATGGGTGATACCTGGACGGCAAAGTTTCATCGGGGAGCAGTGATCGGATGGAGTTCTTGTTCCACGGTGAATCAGTGAGAACCTACGATATTCCGGGGATCAGGAGGATGAGCCTGTCAAAATTGGGAGGAGGGCTGAACCACATAGATTCGACCCAGGGTCCCCCCTAACCGATGGGTTTACTTGAGGCCGTCGCAGCACTACCGATATTATAACGAATGACGCCGGATTGGTCGGTGAAGAAGTAACCCCCACCCGTTTGGTTGGGGACCGACGGGTTAGCGAAATCTTACCTTGGGTGGGCGCCCCGGAAACATAGATGAACCTATAGCCACTCTTGGCCCCCCGGCGATCAAACTGTCAATCATGTCGGCGGCGGTGGCCGCAGGTTTCCCCGGCCCGAGGTTTGCCAAGCTCACCGGAAAGCCCTTGTTCCAGATAGCAGAATAGTTAACACAAGCTGCCTGCCACTTCCAGCACTCTTTTTCGGTTTCCTTCTGGATGCAGATGTCAGGCCGTTACGGCGCGGATCAAGCAACGAGCGTGACGGGGAAATCTATGGTTTGGATTCTTGCAGAAGGACGACGTCGGAATCGGTATGGCCACGCAGAATGCCAAGACTCTGGCCGTCCGGCGACCAGTGAAACGAAAGGATCTGCTCCCGGTCGAATTTGGTGATCTGCCGGCCGGGAGAACCGTTAATTGGCTGAATCCAGATGTTGTCCACGCCATTCTCGCGAATGCCGTATGCGACTGCCTTTCCATCTGCAGTGAATTGCGCGGCAGTCGAGATTCGAGGATCGACATCCAGTAGGCGCGGGGAATGCAGTGTGGCGAGGTCCAGCAATGCGATCTTCTCGATGCCGCTTTGCTTCTCCGAAGTCAGAATTTCGGTCAGATACGCCAAGGTGTTGCCATCGGGCGAAATGGCTAACTCCCGGCCTACCAAGATGGCATGAGGGACAGCGCTGCCAGGAATCGGTTCGGGTTTTGCAGATGCATCCAAGGGAACACGCCAAATCTGCTTTCGGTTGGACTCATAATAAACCCAGTTCTGATGGGCCGAGCACACCGGAGTCTCCTCAAATTGACCATCGGCAAGCCTCGCGGGAGCAGAGCCGTCCGCGTTCACTCGCCAAATACCAATAGAGTTCGTGCCGCCAGCAAATGCCCAGGGAAAGACGACATATTGCGAGCCGCATGGACAGACACTGAGAATACCGGCTGCTGCATCGCTTACCAGCCGGCTGCGGTTTCTCCCATCGGCATCGCGTCGCACGAGCCGGGTCCCGTCTGTGGTAAGCAAGCCACCATCGGGAGCCCAATGGAAATGCTGGATCTGTTCTCCGTCAGAAAAGAACGGGCTGACGTTGGAGTTCGTGCCACCCTGCCCCGGCAACACATAAAAATTGCTGACCGCCTTCTGCTGCACCGTGGCCAGGGCCTTTCCATCGGCCGAGAGGGACAAAGTCTCATAGCTGTTGATGTCACGAGAAATGGGACGCACTTGGCCGTCCGAAACGGAGACGAATCCGATCTGGCCGTGGCCGTAGTTGGGTCCTTTCTGGTGGTAGATAACGAATAGACCATGTGGCGCCGGCGACCAGACCATTTCCCAGATAGCCTTGTCAGCAAAAGTGAGGGTTTGCAATTTTCCCGAATTCAAGTCAAACAAATTAATTCCGCCCAGCGCATTTTCGGGTTGAAGCTCCGGATAGGCGATCTTTTTGCCGTCGGGGGACCATGTCAGCGAACGAGCGAGAATGGTGAGGGGGGCAATGTAGAGCACCTTTTGATCCGTGCCATCGAAGTTTGCAGTCAGCAAACGGTACTTGCCAGCTTCGGGATCGTTGCCACGGACGTAGGCCATGCGACGGTCGTCGGAGGAAAATGTGATCGAACTGTCCACGTCGCGGACCACCACTTGTGGAGTGCCTCCCAATACGGTTGAACGATAAAGGTTGAAATCGGTATTGAGTCCGTTTTCAGCTTGGCGAAAATAAACGTAGTTTCCGTCGGGCGAGAACGAGGCGCTGCGGATAGTGGCGGCCGATGGGGGAACGACTTGCGTGTCGCTGGCGGTCGGAACGTTGCGCAGCCACAGGCTGTTCCGTCCGTTTTCGTCCATCACTGTCAACACATATCTCCCGTCGGGAGATATCGCGGTGCCCACTGCTTTGTTGGAATTGGTGACTTGAGTGACGCTGAAGTTCTGGAAGGGGGCAGAGAGAGGACGATGCGCGAGCGAGTAAACGCCATACGCCGCCGTGGCGAGGACGGCCGCAGAAGCAATCGCCGCACCCGCAAATCTCAATTTGTGCTGTTTCGTAGCAGCCACAACCGCTGAACCGCTGCTATCGGGAGGCTTTGTTGAACTACTCCTTGCCTGCGCGCCAGAAATGGCGATGGAGGCCGATTCAGTAGCGCGGGAGACAACATGGCGGGTGGACTCGAAATCCCGTCTCAGCCGCTGCAAGTCGGCCCGGATCTCCGCGGCTCCCTGGTAGCGGAGGTTGCGGTCTTTTTCTAGGGCTTTGTTGATGACGTCTTCAAGCTTCGCGGGCAAGTCGGGGTTGAGGCGCACGGGAGCGGAGGGTGCTTGGTGCAGAATGGCGTCAAATAAGCTAGCCGAAGTGTCGCCGCGGAACGGCAATGTTCCGGTGGCCATTTGGTAGAGAACGGCGCCGAAGGAGAAGAGGTCGGTGCGCGAGTCAAGGTCCAGGCCACGGGCTTGCTCGGGAGACATGTAGGCGGCGGTGCCGAGAGCGATCCCGGGGCTGGTGAGGAGCGGATCGTCCATAGTGGGAGCATTGCCCTCAGCAGCGGAGCGGGAGAAAGCATCCGGGAAAGCGACCTTGGCGAGGCCGAAATCCAGGATCTTGGCGTGCCCCCGGTCGGTCACGAACAGATTCGCGGGTTTGATGTCGCGGTGGATGATGCCTTTGGAGTGAGCCGCGTCCAGTGCATCGGCAATCTCGATGGCCACCTCGAGGAGAGGCTCCAGTTGCATAGGGCGGTCCCCGATGTGATGCTTCAGCGTCTGACCGTCGAGATACTCCATAGCGATAAAGGCCTTACCATTTTCCTCGCCGATGTCATAAATCGTGCAGATGTTGGGGTGGTTGAGCGCCGATGCGGCCTTGGCTTCACGTCGAAATCGCTCTAGTGCATGCCGATCGTGGGCTACGTCATCGGGCAGGAATTTGAGGGCCACAAACCGATCGAGCCTGGTGTCCTGCGCTTTGTACACAACTCCCATGCCTCCACCGCCGAGCTTTTCAACGACCCGATAGTGCGAGACGGCCTTGCCGAGGAGTGGCTGAGGCTCCGCCATTGGTGCGGTCATCTTAGGTTGAGTGTTTGGGCTAAGTCAACGAATCTACTTGATTCTTGAGAATATTGAGCGCACCTAATACACACCTTTTAGCTTCATACAGGTCTTCTGCTTCTCGAAGAGTAGGAGACTGAATTTGCTTCTAGAAGCCTAGCTACTCTACCTCGCGAAATAAAAAGGGTGGGCAGAAGGGCCGGGTCCGGCGGCCAGTGGACAGAGGAAATCTACAGTTTTCTGCTCACGTGCAAAGGCGGGTGTTGATGCCGAATACCTTCGGTCTGCTCTGGCATCCTGTGTTCGCCAACTCGTTCCCCCAAAGGTTTCACCTGAACGAATAGCTGCCATGCGTCGCTTCCTGCCTTCAACTGTCCTGCATGATGAGGGCGTTCCCATTGAGGTGGCGCGGGAGGAGTGCTGTTGCACACTGAGACGGTCAGGTGTAGGCTCTCGGTCGGTCGCAAAGTCAAAACGAAAAATTCGGTTTAAGGAGCACGGGATGAAGATCCTTGGGTTTGGTTTCCTTTTTCTCGTGCTGAGTGGTGCGCCCGCTCTTCAAGCGCAGGACGCGTGCCCACCAGGACTTCCGCTCGGAACAACGTGCCTGCCCGGACGGGACACGCATGGCGCGTTTTTCCTGATCGCCGTGCCCACAGGCTATAACGGTCGGCTGGTGCTCTGGAATCACGGCTACTCGTTGCCGCCACCGGCACCGCTCACCGCGGCCGATCTTTTCCCCGGCGCTCCGGAAGTGCTGCAGCTGGGTTTCGCGGTTGCCGCGTCGAGCTATCGCCCCGACGCTATCGGTCTGGGAGGGTGGGCGGCCAAAGATGGCGCGGAGGACACGGAGCATCTACGGCAGCGGTTCGTCGAGATCTTCGGACGCCCGGAGCAGACCTTCGTGGTGGGCGCCTCCTTGGGTGGCCTTATCACCGCCGAGATGGTAGAGCGCTTTGGCCGGGGTGAGGACGGGAGGCTGAACTACGATGGTGCCTTACCGGTTTGTGGTGTAGTGGCTGGCGCGAGCCGCCACTGGAATGGTGCTTTCGACCGGCGCGCGATCTATCAGTATTATTGCCAGAACCTGCCAAGCGCCAACGAGCCGCAGTACCCGCTGTATTTTGGTCTCGCACCGAACAATACGCTTACACCGAATGATGTGGCTGCGCGCGTCAATGAATGCACTGGCGTGCTCCAGCCGTCGGTCATGCGCACGCCCCAACAGACGCAGAACTTGGCCAACATTCTTGGGGTCACGAAGATTCCTGAGAGCGCCTTTCTCGCCGATGTAGTCGGTAATACGTTCGGCCTGCAGGAGTTGGTCTTGGTGAGGACCCACGGACTGAGCCCGGTCACCAACCTCGGTGTGCATTACTCCGGATCCACTGATGACGCGGCCCTAAACCAGGGTGTCTTCCGAGCTGGCGCAAGTGATGCGGCTGAGGAGTTCCTCGAAAGCGCCTATGACCCTAACGGCCACATCGGCATACCCACGCTGACAGCGCATACCATCGGCGACCCCGTCGTCTTCGTGGAACAGGAAAACACGTATCGCCACACGGTCGAGGACGCACACCGGCTTCGCAACCTCCAGCAGAACTATGTCGATGCCAGCGGGCACTGCCAATTCACCTTCTCGGAAGAACTGGCTTCCTTCCAGGCCCTCCTCGGTTGGGTCGACACGCACAACCGACCGACGCGGGAGGAGATCGCCGGCCTTTGCCAAAGCAATGCCCTGATCTTCGGAGACACATGCAACTTCAACCTGAGCTTCCAACCAAAAGAGCTCGACACACGAATTCCAGATCGCTCGTCCGAACAGCGAGAAGTGCGTCCCCGGTGAGCGATTTGCCATGAAGATCATAGGCAAGCCGCCTCTATAAAAACCAAGGGCTCCGGCGCGGCGTGGCTTTAGGGAGCGTGGATGTGCCGCGAGATGAGGGGCGATCGCTTGAAAGTGATTCACCAACCAAGAGCTGGCCTGTGATCTCGGTCTAGGCGGAGCAAGGACATAAGATTAAGTGTGGGTCACAAGTTGATGCTCCAGGGACGAGTAGGTGAACCGGCCCGTCCTCGAAGTTGCCGATCTGGTACGCGCTGCGGGAGACGCTTGCATCGAACGAAGCTGTGTTTGTAGGCGCCCACAAGCAGGCCTTCCGTGACGGCCAGCTCCGCTTCGAGAGAGATCTCGCGCGTCTCGCTCAGCCGAAGATCTTTGCCGCCCGCTTGCGACCCCTGTACCGAAAGGACTGGATCGTCTAGTTGAAGCCACTCTTCGGTGGCCCACAGTTCGTGCTGCAATATCTCGGCCGTTACACCCATCGCGTGGCTATCTCCAACCATCGTCTGACCTCGTTTGCTGAGGGGAAGGTCACCTTTCGTTGGCGCGATTCCGCTCACGGCAACGAACACAGGTTGATGATTCTGTCGCTCGAGGAGTTCTCACCGCTTTCTGTTGCTCGCGCTCCGCAAAGGCCTCGTGCGCGTCCGTCACTTCGGCTTCCTGGCCACCCACCGGAGTGCCGCCACCTTGCCACTTTGCTTCCAGCTACTCGGCTCAGAACCTTCAACCGAGCAAATCTCTTCTTCCACCTTCGCGAGGCCATCCTTTCGCAGCAATTTTGTGCTTCTATCAACTCTTTGACTCTCACCGTCGGCACCCGTGCTCGCCCGCACATCCCCAGCGCATTGCGAAATCTTCTCTTCCCACGATTGAATTTGCATGCTGACCGCCTCCGCCGCAAACCGGACCCACGGATTTATCGACCGCGCACGGAGCATCCTGCCCAATTTTACGTTTCAGTGAAAACGCGCGTCCGATAAATCAGGACCCAAAGAATTTGGAATCACACGGAACAGCAGCGAACTTGTTCTGTTGTCAGCGGCAGGTCAACTTCCAGCTTCACAAGGCAATCGAAAGAGGGCCATAACTTCTCGGTTGCCCAACTCTTCCGCCAATTGTCGAAACGGCTTTCCGTTTATATCTCTGCCTTGGCGAAGTGTAGGAAAGCGTTCCAGAAATCGCGCTACCCACCTAGCATCTCCAAGCTCAATGGCATAAGCAAGGTCTTGTAGCTCAATGGCAAGGTAGCCGCCCCGCTCCCGCAAATACTCGATTGCCCAACCGGTTGGCGTAGCACCGAACTGGCTGTCTAAACTGTTGATATCTGCGCCTCTGTCGAGCAACAGTTGGACGATTTCGCGAAGCCCATCAAGTGTCGCATAGTGAAGAACTGTTGCGCCCGCTTCGTCGCGCACATGCACCAGTTCGCCGTCTTCGTCCAGAATTGTCTTAACTTGATCCACATCACGTCGCTTTACAGCTTTGGTCAATTTGTCTAGGCCGCCCATTGATGCACACTCGACGGTCGAGGACTCCGCAAAGGAAGGCCCCGAGCATACAACGGCTAGGCTTGCAAAGCCACCAACCAGCGACCTAAATTCAAACGACCGACCTTCCGGTAACGTCGGGCGTTAGCAAGAATTTTAGTGAGCCGAACGCGGCATGGCTACTGCGGGACTGGAACGCCGCGCGAGGGATGACAGATCAGCATCAATCCCCACGTGCCGCGCCGGATGTAGGACTCGGTCTGGAAAAAGTCAGACACATTACATTGTACAACCTTCGCGCATGCTCGCGGCGTGGTTGTAGATATGACCAACTGGTTAGCGAAACCGGACATCATGTGCCTTGCCAGTTTTCGCGACAGATTCCACGATTTATGTGTCACGCACTAGGAGGCTTTGTGGCCCCGCGCAAGCGCCCATTCCCGAATTGTCGAAGACCGTTCAGAGTTGTCCTACGAAAGCGTACCCAAGCACCACAACATCCAGACAATGCCGTTATTCGAGTCGGGAGCCTTGACTTGAACCGACATGCACACTAGGATTTTGGCCTCAGATGCTTTCGCTAGGCATCGATCTATGAGCCACCGCAAGCGCATTTTCGTCGTGCTGGCGATCGCAATGGCACTTCTGGTACCAGACACAGTGGCGCAGAAGCCCCCGGCTCCAGCGCCTGCGCCTTCCGCACCCCCAAGCCGTCCGGCGACTCCCTCTCTCCCGAGTTCGGAACCAAGTCAACCGAGAGAGGATCTTGTGATGTTTCTCCGGGGACGCGTGGCAACCCACGACGGCTCACCTGTTCCAAACGATGCATTGGTTGAGCGGGTTTGCAACAACAGACTGCGTCAAGAGGTGTATGCATCTCCTCACGGCGATTTCAGCATGCAATTGGGATCGAGGGCCAATTCTTTTCCGGAAGCTAGCGCCGACCCGCCTTCACCATTTGGTGTGGCTAGCAAGGATTCGTTCATGGGAATCTCACGACATGAATTGACGAATTGTGAGCTACGGGCCTCGGCCTCGGGTTTTCACTCTGGTGTCATCAGCCTTCTGGACCTCGATGCCTTCGGCAGTAGCATTGACGTAGGCGTTATCGTAGTGCAGAGAGGGACAAAGATTGAAGGCATGACGCTGAGCGCCACCCCCTACAAAGTACCGAAAGATGCCAGAAGAGCCTACGAGAAAGGCCTCCAGGCTGAAAGGAACGGCAAACTTGCCGATGCACGCAAGTATTTTGAAACTGCAGTGGCGCTCTACCCCAGTTCCGCGAACGCCTGGTTTCAGTTGGGTACTGTTTTACAGAAAGAAAACCAGAACGACGCGGCTCGCAAAGCGTATACCCAAGCCACGACTATCGATACCAGGTTCCTGCAGCCTTATCTGTCACTCGCGTCAATGGCTTACCAGACAGGAAATTGGGCCGAGGTCCTTAATCTAACTGGTCACATCCTGAACCTCGACCCGTTGAATCACGCCGCTGTCACTGGTTACATCCTGGATCTCGATCCCTTGAATTACGCCGACGCCTATTTCTATAACGCGGTGGCAAATTACAACCTCAACCAGATCGAAGACGCTGAAAAGAGCGGTCTCCAGGCGGAACACCTAGACCTGCGCACTCATTTTCCGCAGTTGCATCTCTTACTGGCGGAAATCTTTGCCCGAAAAAACAACTACGCCCTTGCGATCGCGGAGATACAAACTTATTTGGGGCTAGCACCGCATGCGAAAGACGCAGATCAGGCGCGGGAGCAGTTAGCGAAATTGGGGAAGCTGAACGGCTCAGTGTCGACCAGTGAAAAACCCGATCAGAGATGAGTATCGCCTCTTTAGACCTGAGCGTTACCGCTCGCACCAGGTTCGTGACAAGGCCCGCCGGAGGAACCGCCAGAGACTGAAAGACGATCAAGTCACTGATTCCATTGTACGAGACGACCGACCAATGAAATGACCGAGAAAAGCGCTCCCGAGAAGGAGCGTCCTTCTGTGCCGCATTAGAATACGAACATGCATTTAGGCACGATTCTATCTCATCGTGTCGTTAACTCCCGAGTCGCAAAATCGGACAAGTGTCCGGCCAGCCTTCGTGCCGAATTCCACATGTACCTGTACGGCGTTTATCAGATGGGGGAGGCCGGTCTCCGCGGGATGCGATACGCTCCCAATGTTCGACGTGCTCAAGGCACAAGGAAAAGGAGACCAGCAATGCGGAAGCGTTCAACCGCGTCTTGGATGTAGCGAGCAGTTGAAAGGGTGCTACGGAGTCGCATCGCCCTGGAGACCGCAACGCATTCCCCTTGGGTCCGCCGCCGTTAACCGAGCTGGGCACGAAGTGATCGTCGCGCATGCACGGAAGGTACGCTTAATCGGGGATAGCAGCCGAAAGGACAACCGCATCGATGCGCAGACACTGGCGCAGCTGGCAAGAATCGATCCCCGGCTGTTGGGCCCGGCGCGGCATGGCAGTGCGAAAGCGCAGATTCATCTGACGGTAATCCGGGCGCGGGCCGGACTGGTGAGCGCACGAAACGGCCCTGGTGAATACGGCGCGCGGGTTGGCGAAGACGTATGGCGAACGGCCGCGCAAGTGTGGACTTGGCTTATTTCACGCTGTGTCAATGAGACTTACTCTCGTTGCAAATTCGTTGTGTCCAGGGCATGAGAAGCATACGATGCACACGCCACAGATCTGAATCGGAAATTGCAGTCAAAATAATTGCCGCTGACAGTGATAAACTTTTCCGTTTCGCTGGAGGTCAGTGTGACCACTGCTCGGCGCTGTTTGATTTCGTTCGCACTCGTCGGCATTATCCAATTTTCGAGCGCGCCTTCGTTCGCGCAACAATATCCGCAGACCATCAACCCAAGTCTGTACTCTGCGATGCGCTGGCGTCTCATCGGTCCTTACCGTGGTGGCCGTGTCACGGCCGTCGCCGGAATTTCCGGCGATCCCACGGTCTATTACATGGGCACGCCTGGAGGCGGAGTTTGGAAGACGACCGATGGCGGACGCGTTTGGAATCCGATCTTCGATGATCAGCACGTCGCGTCCATCGGTGCTGTTGCGCTCGCGCCCTCGAATCCCAACATTATTTACGTCGGAACCGGCGAGCAGACGCGCGGTAACGGCGTGTACAAATCTACTGACGCAGGCGCCAAGTGGATGCACATTGGACTCGAGAAGGCATACTACATTAGTTCGATTGTGGTGGATCCGCGCAACTCCGAAATCGTGATCGTCGGCGTTCTCGTCCGTGCCGTGACCAGCGTCTCATCCGAACCCCCGGAACGTGGAGTTTTTAAATCCATTAACGGCGGCAAGACTTGGACGCGCACCCTTTCGAAAGACGGACTCGATGGCATCGCCGATATGTGCGCGGATCCCGGTAATGCGAGAGAAATCTTTGCCGCCATGTGGCATCCACCCGACCCTTCCTCCAATCGCGACGATAAAAATAAACAGGACGGATGGATCTATAAATCGACGGATGAAGGCTCCACCTGGAGCCAAGTTGCAGGCAAGGGCCTGCCCTCCGAGCCCCTCGATCGCATCGGACTGGCAGTCGCTCCGGGCACGCGCGGCCGGCGAGTGTTCGCGATCACCGGGCAAGGACTTTTTCGTTCGGACGATGCAGGCGACACGTGGCGCAAAATCACAAGCGACCCGCGCATCATCGGAAGCGGTTACATCAGCCGCGTGTACGTTGATCCGCGCAACCCCGACATCGTACACGTGATGCAGACTTCCACCTATCGCTCGACCGACGGAGGCCAGACATTCGCCGCTTTCAAGGGAGCACCGGGCGGCGACGACTATCACGTCCTGTGGATAGATCCGCAGAATACGAACCGCATGATTCTAGGAGTCGATCAGGGCGCAACGATTAGCGTCGACGGAGGGAAGACGTGGAGTTCGTGGTACAACCAGCCGACGGGGCAGTTCTATCACGTCATCACTGACAATCAATTTCCGTACGTTGCCTACGCGCCACAGCAGGATAGCGGCACCGCCGCCGTACCCAGCCGCAGCGATTACGGCGAGATCAGTTTTCGCGATTGGTTTTCGATTGGTGGGTTCGAGTTCTGCTACATCGCGCCCGATCCCCTGAACTCGAATATTGTTTACTCGGGCGGATGGTACGGCAGCGTGGTGCGCTTCGACAAGACCACTGGACAGATTGTCCACGTCTTCGTTCGCGGCAACCAGGACCACACGTCGCAAATGCCCCCGCTGGTTTTCTCGCCGCAGAACCCGCGCGCGCTTTACTTTGGCACGCAATACGTGATGAAGACAACGAATAACGGCGGTACCTGGCAGCGCATCAGTCCCGATCTCACTGCTCGCCCTGGCACACCAATGAAACCCGAGGGCGGTAAGTCCGGTGGACACGAACTGCAAGACGAGTCTTCGGGTTACACCGATGAGCGTGAAAAGGACGCAGCGCAGGAGCAAGCTCAACGTGGACGCATGGCGCTCACCGCACTCGCGCCTTCGCCCATCGCTCCCGCCATGATCTGGGTCGGGACCGGCAACGGGATCATCCAAATAACTCCAGACGCCGGTATTACCTGGCAGAACGTTTCGCCGCCAGATCTGAAACCCGAAACGATGGTGAGCATCATCGAGCCGTCCCACTTCGACGCGTATACCGCATTTGTTGCCGTGATCAATAATCGGGACTCGACGCCTTACATTTATCGCACTCGCGACGGCGGAAATTCCTGGCAGAAAATTACGGAAGGACTCGAACCCGGCCGGATCGCGCGCGTGGTACGCGAAGATCCCCAGCGCAAAGGCCTTCTTTATGCCGGTACAGAGAATGCCGTATGCGTTTCATTCGACGACGGCGATCACTGGCAATCGCTGCAACTGAATCTTCCTACTTCAGCCGTTCGCGATTTGGCCGTGCACGATATTGATCTCGTTGTCGCCACGTTCGGCCGCGCTCTTTGGGTGCTTGACGATCTCTCTCCGTTGCGGCAGGCCAGCACGCAAATCGCGAGTTCCAATGCTTATCTGCTGCGGCCCGCAATGGCTGTTCGCGTTCGCTGGGACAACGACCAGGAAACCCCGCTGCCTCCTGAGGTTCCCACGGGACAAAATCCTCCCGACGGCGCGATGATTTATTACTATTTGAAATCACCGTCCCCGTCGGCCATCTCGCTTCAAATCCGTGACGCCGCAGGAAAACTCGTCCGCCGTTTTTCGAGCGAGCCGCCCCCGCCCGACAAAACGATCAAGAACGTTCCCGACTATTGGTTCGCCCCTCTCGTAGGCATTCCGAAGAATGCGGGACTCAATCGATTCGTATGGGACCTGCACTACGATCCCCCTCCCACGCTGCAATACAGCTACTTTGGGAATACGCTCGATTTTGTGGAATACACTCTCTCCGGCCACGCCATCGCCGGCGACACGCCGCGCGAGCAGACGCTCGGTCCGCTGGCAGTTCCGGGCGAGTATCAGGTTGTGCTCACGGTCGGTGATCAAACACTTACGCAGCCGCTCGTGATCACACTCGATCCGCGCGTCCACGTTTCGCAAGTGGACCTTGACTGGCAATTCGAAACAACCATGAAGATCGAAGCGGGATTGAAGTCCAGCTACGACGCCTTCGGCGAGCTGGCCGCGCTGCGCAAGCAAATTACGGAGCGCAAGAAGAAGCTCGAATCCAACCCGCAAGCCAAAGATGCGGCGGACGCGATAAGAGATCTCGAGATGCAAGCCGACGTCATCCAGGACGGCTCGCCCGCGTCACCGGGGATCGGGCCGATCAATCGCGATCTGGCACGCGTGGCGTTCATGGTTGAAAGCGGCGACGCGGCTCCGTCCGGCGCCACGCAATCGGCCATCAAGGAGTCCTGCAGCGGACTTACGAAGCACCTGGCCGAATGGCGTGCGCTGCAGACGCACGCACTCCCGGTCGTGAACGCGACGCTTGAAAAGTACAAGGTCGCTCCGCTACCGCTGGCAAGCACGGGCACAGCGAAAACTGCCGAGGATCCTCGCGGCGACGCGTGCCAACCGTAGTTAGTCCGTTTTTGTTTTGTTGTCGTGCACAAGGTTCGAGGAGTGAAACACGCCGTTTGTCCGAGATGCCCACACCAGACCGTTGCGTAGGTCGGGGCCTGAATTCAGCGGCACTGAGGTTGTCCCTAAACCGAGTACTATCACTCCTCGCGAAGAGCGGCGGTGGGGTCCAGACTTGCCGCCCGCCATGCGGGTAGCCAGGATGCCGTGGCTGCGACGATGAAGAACAATAGCGACATGGTGGTATAGGTTGCGGGGTCGGTCGCCTTAACGCCAACTAGCATCGTCGTCATCCCGCGGGTGAGGACGAAAGCTGCAATCAGACCGGCGGCGATGCCAATGGCAGTAAGACGCAGTCCCTGGCCGACAACCAGTTGGAAAATGTTGCCGGGCTGAGCACCCAAGGCCATGCGAATGCCGATTTCCGCGGTACGCTGTCGCACGATGGTCGCAAGCACGCCGTAGAGTCCGACGCCCGCGAGCAACGCTGCGATTACCGCGAACACTCCGATGAGGAGCAAAGAAAATCGCGTGCCGGCTTGTGCCTTTTCCATTACAGCGTCCATGGGCTGCATGTCGGTGAGCAGGAGGTGCGAGTCGAATTCCTTGATTGCAGCGCGAACGTCGTTCGCGTATTTCGATGGGTCGGTTCCAGTTCGGAGAGCCCAGTGATCGGCGGCTCCGGAGCCAACGTACGCATCGGTAAGATAAACCTGCTCGCGCCCGGGCTCGCTCAACGATACACCGCGTTCGTGGGCGACCACGCCGATGATGTCGACCCATACGGGTTCGGGCGTTTGAATGCGGATAAGAATGCGCTTGCCGACGGCCGATTGACTTGGATTCGCGCGATCGGCCAACATTTTATCAACAACGACATCGGTGTGACCTGGCTGGTTGTCTTGGTCGTTGTAGGTGCGGCCCTCGATCAGAGATGTGCCCATGGTTTCGAAGTAGCCGGGAAGCACGATTAGGGGATCGACTGCCTTGTATTTGCTCGCGTCGGCGAGCGCTTCTTCGGTGCCCCAACGAATCGGGCTGAAGCCACCAGTGAGCGGAAATGGATTTGCGGCGGTCGCGCTTTGAACGCCGGGGATGGCGCGCAGCCGGTCTTCGAGCTGGCGAATAGCGACGGCTCGTTCTTCCGGCTTCTGGAGAAACCGATCGGACTGAACCTGAAACGTGAGTAGGCCATGAGGATTGAACCCGGGATCGATGCGCTGCAATTCGAGAAAGGTGCGGACCATAAGTCCCGAGCCGATGAGAAGTACGTAAGCGAGGGCGACTTCGAGGCCGACGACGATCTTGCGCGAGAAACCGCCGCTGGCGAGGCCTTCGCTCCGGCTGGTGCCGCGCAGAACGATCATTACGTCTGGACGGGCAGCGCGCCACGCCGGAGCCATGCCGAAGATTGCGGCGGCCACGAGGCTCGAGATTACAGTGAAGATCAGCACAGTCGAATCAATTCGGATCGTATCGAGGCGCGGGAGATGCGCTGGAGCGATGGCCAGCAGTTCGTGAATTCCGAGCCAGGCTATGCCGAGACCGCCTGAGGCCCCGATGGTGGCGAGTAGCAATGCCTCGGAAAGGATCTGGCTGGCGAGGTCCCACCAGCTGGCGCCCAGAGCGGAGCGAACTGCAAGTTCGCGTTGGCGCAAAGAAGCTCGCACCAACAAAAGGTTAGCCACGTTGGCGCAGGCAATAAGCAAAAGAAAAATGACGGCCCCCATCAACGCGAGAATTGCAGGGCGGACTTCGGAGACGAGATGCTGCCGCATAGGCTCCACGCGGATTGCGTAGCCCGCGGTGTTCTCGATCATAAAGTTTTTCCGCGCCTCTGCGGCGACTTGATCGGCGGCAGCTTGAGCGCGTCCGATCGTCACGCCGGGTTTCAATCTGCCGATTACGCGCATCGAAACCGCATTTCGTTGCGCGGCGTCGTAACCGAGGCGATTGGCAATCCAGATCTCGGGCGCGGCTTCCAAATCTGCGGAGTGCGGGAAGTAGATCTGAAAGTGCGGCGCGAGGACTCCGACGATTCGCGGACTAAAGGGCTTCCCCTTGTTTAAGGATTGGCCGAGTACAGCCGGATTCGAGCCGAACCGGCGCTGGAAGTATTCGTAACTAATGATCGCCATAATCGGCAGGCGCTGGGGGGGCGTTGCCAATTGAGTCCCTGGCGCCGGCGGGGGTGGCTGCGGTTGTCCGTCCTCGTCGGAGAAATCGCGGCCGAACGCAATCCTCGCCCCTACTAGCTGGAAGTAGTTCGTCGTCACGAAGCCCATGTGGACTCGTTCTGGCATGCCGTCCTCGCCGGTTAACGTGAAGGGGAACGTGAAGACACCCGCCAGGCCTTGGAATTCGTTTCTAGTCGCTTCGCGCAAATCGATAAAATTTGCGTTGGAAAAGGGGAAGTCCTTGACGCCGCGATTGCGCATGTCGGTGGGGACGATCACGAGCTCACGGGGATTTTGATACGGAAGTGGACGCAGCAGCACGGCGTTGGTGACGCTGAAGATGGCGGTGCTCGCGCCGACGCCCAGGGCAATGGTTAGTGCGGCAGTGAGTGCGAAGACGGGACTCTTTCGCAGTGTTCGGCCGGCGAATGCCAGATCTCGGAACGACATTCTTCCTCCTCATTCACTAGCGGCTGTTGCGCTAGGAATGCTACCTCCATTGTTTCCAATGGCATTCGAGTTTTTTCTGGGACGTCTTTGTCGGGATATGGCCATGGTTATCTGGCGCAAACGCGTTCTCGTGGCAGCTCGCGAACCGGGTCCCATTCTAGGAAGTCGTGGCTTGCGCAACTAATTTCACTTGGAACGTTCTTTGGGAAGGATCATTTATCCGGAGTTTTCACCAGGGCTAAGTTCCAAAGTGGCATTAGCGGGCCTAGCCCGATTTCATTTCTGCAATTAGAGTGCGTTTTCAGGCTTGCTGAAAATTCTTGGGCAACGTCGCCGGTCATCAGCGTGCAACAAAATGAGTTGCACTTTCACGGACAGCAAACACCCTGAAAGGATTCACTTTCAGGGTTTGAGTTTGCGTTCCGCAATAGGGTTCTTGTCGACCAAGAGATTTTGCTGGTACCTCTACTTCACAGGTATGCTGTCGAACTTTCCTGACGCCTCCTCATAAAAGAGGGCGCCTTCCGTCTTGTCACCGCCGCTCCAATGCTTGTGGCCACCCGGAACTCGAAGGAAATCTCCCGGCCCGACACGCTTTTCGCCCGCTTCATCTTTATATAGGTAAGCACCTTTGATAACGACGATCCAGACATCGCTCGTGTGAGTGTGCATTCCCGCATCGAACCCTGGCTCGAATTTCGTGAACGTCCCATGGACGCCCTTGTCCGGGTCACCCCAAAGGACTGCCATGGAAGCCTTTTCCGTTGGCATCTGCTTGTACGTCGCGTTACCTGCAGCCACATAGATGACTTTCCTCCTGGTGTTCCCTGTCGAGGCTTTCTGAGCCTGCACAACACCCGACCCCACGACAATGAGCAAAGCCCCGAGACCCGACACGACCAATGATTTGTTCATTTCGTTTTCCTCCGTATGTTCCTCAGGCGGGATTTCCACTTTTCTCGCCCAGCCGGCAACCCTTATACACCACGGTCCTCTGATTGCGAGAAAGAATTCCAGTCACCACTTGCGTCCGACTCCGTCTTGGCTTGGACACATTTTGGACACAGCAGGTTGAGGTGAACCCCTGATGCCGGGTGAACGTATTGTGCATGAAGGTGGTGCAAAACTGACTTCCGCGAACACCTTTTCCGTCCAACTTCCGGGTAGCGGACCATACTTTTACTTCCAGCATGTCTAAGCCGACGTGCACAGGACAAACAGTTTGCGTATACCTCGAGAATGTTAGATAGGGTTGCGTTAAAGCAACCCCGATAGTCTAAGCCTAAACCGTAATTTCCACCCGAATAATCTGGCCCAGGCCCGGCAGTGCTGCGCCGAAGTTGGAAATGTAAATTGCCCCACCTGGTCCGATGGTTATTGCAGTGGTTACTCGCCTTACAGGATATCAATTGGCACAACGACTAGCGACGAGGCAGCCAGCGGCGCACCGAACAGCAATAGGCGTCGTAGGGCGAGCCAAATGTAGTGCGGAGATGCGGCTCTTCGTAGAAGATCACGAAGAGATGCACGAGTAGAAGCCACGGCAGAGCGAAGAACAGAATGGCGGGCGACTGTTCGTACAAGCCGAAGCCTGCGAGCGCGAGGAAACCGCCGATATACATCGGATTGCGCACGAACTGGTACGGACCAGCGGCTACGAACCTGCGCGGCGGGTCCATTGGCGCGGGCGTGCCTTCGCCGCGGGTGACGAACATCGCTACGCAGGCGAAGGCCAGAGTTCCACCGGCAGCCATCAGGACGATGCCCAAAGCGGGCGTCCAGCCGGAAAAGGCCAAGCCAAAGGTCGTGTCATAGCGGCGGTGCAGGCTCAGCGCGACCCAGCCCCATAGAAAAATGAATCCGGTGCTGAACAATACGGCGCGAAGCGCGATGAAGAGCGTTTTCATGGCTTGGCCTCTCTAGAAATCAACAGGCACTTCATCCAATTTCCTTTGAGTTTCATGCCGGCTTCTAAATGATATTACTGGCGGCAGTAGCCGTTGGTTACATTTTTTCTTGTGCCGACTTTGGCAGGAATCGACTCGGTCAAGGGCACGGGTTAAGTCTAAGATCTCGGGAACGGCAACATTTGGGTCAATAGATGCGACTTCAGCAAGAACCGACTCCCGATAAGTTTGTCAGCCATGTAGAACCCTATGTTCCCTTGGCAAAGAAGAAGCGGACGAGGGCCATTCAGAATGCAAATGCGAAGCCATAACCAAAGCTCTCTATTTGCATCGCCTTCTTGTGCCGCTTCCGTGGGTAGAGCCCACCATCGACATTCCCAGGCCCGCAAGGACGGGACTGATAACCACACTCGACCCGCTACGCGGCAATTACAGTTTTCAAGAACTTCTGGCAAAAAGCGGATTGCCATTGTAGTCGACCAGTCATCCCAGCGACGACCTCTTGTACGACGCGAGATAAGTGATCGAATGCGGCCGCTGATTGGAGACCTGCTTTCCCATTGCCCCAATTGAGCGGTATTACTGCTTGACCACGCACCGACAATCTGTCAAGTTTTTCTGCCATAAAACTCGACGTATGGGCACACAAAACCGGCCATTCGCAGGGTTTTTGAGGTCCATTCCCAGGCGGATTTGGCGAGTGCTTGGAGCCGCGACCCAGTCATTGCTCTTCAAATGCAGGGCACACGGGGAGTACACGGAAAAAACCGACGCCCTAACTGATCATCGCAAAGCTATAAGATCTGGAGGCGCGGGTGGGATTCGAACCCACGAATGGAGGTTTTGCAGACCTCTCCCTTGGGCCACTTGGGTACCGCGCCGTTCCTGATAACTCAACTACTTACTGCCACTGCACTACCTTGTACGCCCGACTTTCTGCCAAATTCGGACCAAGTCCCATCCCCAGAGTTTCGAAAATGCCGC
>Ga0137360_10000435_pt1 | contig 23948 bp, 27 predicted proteins | sample Mad1_60_16metaG_FD_104924 | JGI IMG/M metagenome (GOLD analysis project Ga0137360, IMG submission 104924) | Vadose zone soil microbial communities from Angelo Coast Range Reserve, California, USA - Mad1_60_16 metaG | ecosystem: Environmental > Terrestrial > Soil > Vadose zone | place: USA... | reverse complement strand
CATGGTCATATCTCTTGGGCTACAAAGATCAAATGCATTTGTGCCGTTAGCTCTAAGATTTTGAAGCTCCGCGGACTCTTTTTCGAAGGGCCTTTCCGGTCCTGCCACGCGGCGCTTCGGCGGAGACTGCGGCTGCTTCCGCTGGAAGTTGCCGGGAAAGGCTTTCAGGGGCGGCAAGTTGCCAGGCTGCCGCCAACGCGCGACGCATTGTAGCTTGCTTGGCCGCTTTGAGGTTGACGCTCGTGCATCCTTCGCGTCCCCAAGCGCCTGCTACTGGAGAAAAGACCGACGGCTCAGCGCGCACCAGCATTTCCTGTTCAACGGGCGTGATCTTCACCATCGCACATTCTTTGTTTGGATAGCTGAGCGTGGCGAAGATTTTGCCGGCGACGCGAAAGTCAGGATGGTTCATGTGGGCGCGCTCAGCGGTTTCCGGGAAACTAAGAGCCAATTTGCGAAAATCAGTGGGAGTCATGCGAGATCTCCGTTTTACGAAGAGTGCTATGACAGCACAAATGTTTGCTGCGAGCAACGGCCTCTTGGGAGCACGCCAAGTGGTAAGCGTAAATAAAGTGCCTGGCTGCCGTGCACAGTGCGTGAGGCGAGCGGCTGGTGCCCATCCATGGCATACTGCGATGCACGGAAAATAAATGTGACGCGTGCCCGAACAATTTGCGAGAGGAGCGAATTGAATAATGAAGGCGGCGGTCCTACATGAGTTAGGGAAGCCTCCGCGCTTCGAGGATTTCCCCGAGCCCTCCGCGGGCAACGAAGAAGCCATCGTGCAAGTACGCGCGGCATCGCTAAAGGCCGTGGACAAACAGCTTGCCGCCGGCACGCATTTCGCTAGCCCACGCGAGTTGCCCGTGATCTGCGGCACGGATGGTATCGGCAATCTCCCCGATGGCACCAGAGTCTTTTTTGGCGGGCCGCGCCGTCCCTATGGCGCGATGGCGCAGCGCACCGTTGCGCCCACTGCGTTTTGCTTCCCCGTGCTGGACCCTCTCGATGATGCGACCGCTGCGGCGCTAGCGAATCCCGGCGTGTCCGCACTGCTTTCGCTGAGGCAGCGCGCCAAACTCGCCAAAGGCGAAAAGGTGCTCATCCTCGGCGCCACCGGTGTGACGGGCAAGCTGGCCGTGCAAATTGCAAAGCAGCTCGGCGCCGCGAGAGTGATTGCCGCCGGCCACAATCCCGAGGCCTTACAGAAATTGCGCGAACTCGGAGCCGATTCGACCATGCAACTCAACCAGCCGGAGGCCGACTTGCGGAAAGCTTTCTCCCAAGAAGCCGGCGAAGCTGGTTTCAACGTCGTGATCGATTACGTTTGGGCCGACCCACCGAGATTCTGCTCTCCGCCATCACGCGCCCGGAATTTGCGGTCGTAAATTCAGAGACGCGCCTCGTACAAGTAGGCGAAAGCGCCGGGCCAACCATCGCGCTTCCTGCAGCGGTGCTGCGAAGCACCGCCCTGACGATCCTCGGAACCGCCGGAATTCCTTCACGCGATGTTCTCGTTGCCGCAATGCAGCAAGTTCTTGACTGGGGCGCAAAAGGCACGTTGCGTATCGAGACCGATCAAGTTCCGCTCGCCGATATCGAGCAGGCGTGGCAGCGGCCGGAACCCAGCGGCTGCCGTCTCGTCGTCATTCCTTAGTTGGCGCATCTCAATTTCCACATTTTTCTAGATTTCAAATTCTGCTTCAAATTGTGCCGGACTGTGCGGCCCAGGCTTCAGCTTGTGATGTTGGAGCCGTTAGTGGGGCCGCGATGAGGACGGAGCTAAAGGCGGTGCGGAAGTTGGAGAGGTCGGTATGGAGCGCCAAGAGATGTTGTGTTCTCTGAGGAGCGTGAGAGCGTATTCAATGGGAATGGCGGCCCCTGGAGTGGCGCTAGTTTGCGCGGCGGACTTGGCCAGGGCCAGCGGCGTGCCGCGCAACCAAAGGCCTTCCACGAGGCCGACGACCGCTCGCGAGTCGGCGTCCAACACTGGAGAGCCGCTCTGGCCCTTCACCACCGGATGGCTGAGAAGAAAGACGTTAGCGGGTGGGGCCGACTTTTCAAGTTGTGTGGATTCGAAAGTCAGGACTGTGCCCGGAGACGAGTCTTCGCGCTCGGAATCGAAGCTGTGCGCATCCTGAATCTTTTGAGGGTGGAGCGAAAGCGCGAGCACCGATTGTCCTCGAACGATGGGGCCCGCCGCCAGCGGAAGAAACGTAACACTGTAGCTGCCTACGAAGGGATTGGGGCTAGCTCGAAGAATGGCAACGTCGTGCTGAAGATCCTTTGCGATCACACTGACTTGCAACAGCTTGGCCGGGGCGTTGGGACGATTCACGAGAACGTACGGTTGGCCGCCGTCGCGAAACGTTTCCAGGACGTGCGCGACAGTAAGCAAATAGCCTTGTTCATTAATGAAGAAGGCGTTGCCGAAGAACGTGTAGTGGTAACCGCGAGCGGCGGGAGTCTGATCGTCGGGGTAAACGACAGGACAGAGCGCGGCGGTTGCCGAATCGTCCGCGGATTTAGCCTGCGGGGCTGCGGAGAGCGCTGCCAGCGCGACAAAAGCGCAGCCAAGAGCAGCAAGCGCTGCGAACGCAGCTAGGTGATTGCGAGTTCTTGGATAATTCGAGAGCACAAAGTCCTCAGCGCTCCTACTCTGACAAAGCGAGCCGCTAACGTAAATGGCAGAAGAGTCCTAATAAAGGACAGGTGTGAGGATGCGCTCCTCGAGCTTCATCAAAGGGAAGCGAACCAGCAGCACAGCAAAGCGCGGCGGCTTCCACTGAACGCGCAGTAAAGGGGCCGAAAAAAGACTTGACAGAGAGCCGTCCTTACGGTAATTTCAGTACAGAGAGAAACAACAGAAATGACAGATACTACAAAAGCAACGCTTTCACCTGTAGCTCAGAAATTTATCCTGCACTGGGGCGAGATGGGCACCCGGTGGGGGATTAACCGGACAGTGGCGCAGGTACACGCGCTGCTGTTCCTTTCGCCGGTGCCAATGCCGGCGGATGAGATTTCGACTACCCTGGCGGTGGCGCGGTCGAACGTGAGTACGTGTTTGCGCGAGCTGCAGGGGTGGGGCATTGTGCGCGTGGTGCACGTTTTGGGCGATCGGCGCGACCATTTCGAGTCGCTCAAGGATGTTTGGGAGATTTTCCGGATTGTTTCGGAGGAGCGGAAGCGGCGGGAGATCGATCCCACCCTGCGGGTGCTGGCGGAGTGCGTGGCGGAGTCGAAGACGAACGCGCAAGGCGACCCGTATGCGCGCGAGCGGATGGAAAGCATGCTGGAATTCTTGACGGTAATGACAGGGCTGTTTGACGAAGTCCTGCGAATGCCGACTGCGGCGCTGAAAGGCGTAGGGAAGTTGCGAGGGAAAGTAGTGACATTGCTCGGGAAAAAGGCAGCCAACGGCTGAGGATGGGCTTCGCACATGCAAACACTTGAGAATACTTTGCACGCAACGGGATTTACCAACCATAACAAAGTCGCGCGAGTGAACGCGGGAGTAGCAGAGCGGCTGCTCGTGCCTTGCGTGCGGCTCGCCCTCGCCGCCGGGTTTCTTTCTTCGGTCGCGGACAGATTCGGGTTATGGGGACCTCCGGGTTCACCCAAAGCGGCCTGGGGGAACTGGAGCAATTTCGTGAACTACGCAGCGGTGCTGAACTTCTTTCTGCCGCAGCGAATGGCGCCGATCCTAGCCGTAGTTGTCACGATAGCGGAAAGTGGTCTCGGAGTTTTGCTGATTCTCGGACTGCGGAAACGCGAGGTCGCTGCGTTGAGCGCAGGCTTACTTTGTCTGTTCGCTTTGGCGATGTCTGTAGCACTCGGTATCAAGGCTCCTCTCGACTATTCGGTGTTCGCGGCGTGTGGAGCAGCCACGATGTTGTTTCTGCACGCGGAAAAGAAGGAATGATGATCTCGCTGACATCGGAGTTTACGGACGGGAAGGGGCGGCACGCGCGAGGGTGGTTGTTCTTTGACGCGGAGTGCGTGTTTTGCACCCGCATGGCGCGATGGTTGGCTCCGATTCTGGAGCGCCGCGGGCTCGCGGTAGCGCCGCTGCAGGATCCGCGCGTCGGAGCCTTGCTTGGAATGTCGCGCGAAGAGTTGCTGCGCGAGATACGGCTTTTGCTTTCGGATGGGCGGCAATTTGGGGGAGCGGATGCAGCGGTAGCTTTGGCGCACGAAATTTGGTGGGCCCGGCCGCTGGTTTGGTTCAGCAAACTTCCAGGAGGGATGGGGGCGCTGAGGAGTTGGTATCGCTCGATCGCGATGCACCGAAGTTGTGCCGCGGTGAGCTGTACGGTTCCTGAAGTGACGAAGCGAGCTTAACGCTCGATATACGAAATCAGCTTGTCGCTCGATAGGAGACCAACATGAACGCCCTGCTTCTGCTCCTGTGGTCAGCTGGTCTGGTGCAAATCCTCATTGCGGCTCCTAATTTTTTCCTTCCTCGAAAACTGCATTACCAAGAAAACCTTGGACGCGTGGCGCCGATTATCCGGCAGGTTTTTGTTGTGCATTCCGTTTACGTTGTGTGCGTGGTGCTGTTGTTCGCGGCAGTGACGCTTGGATTTGCTCCGGAGTTAGCGAGCGGGCGTGGGTTGGGGCGATTCCTGGCTGCGGGAATCGCAGTGTTCTGGTTGTTCCGCGCGCCGGTACAGCTGCTTTATTACGATGCGTCTTTGCGGCGGACCAATCGGCTGGGGAACATTGCGTTTACTGCGGCGGCGATATTTTTGACTGTGGCGTATGGAGCGGCGGCGTTTCTGCCGCACGCCTGAGCCCCCGCCATGACCAAAGGATCCGGAGTTCGTGGCGTTCTTCCACGGCCCATTTTGCTCGGCCTCGTGGTTTGGTTTGCTCTCGCGCTTGCGAGTTTCGCGTCTCGCGTTCACCTCGGCATCATTGAAGTGCTTTTCCTGCTTGGGCCGTGGGTTGTGGTGCCGCTCGGCGCGGATTTGGTGCGCGGTGCACCAGCGTCTAGGCGCAGCTCCGTTTTGGATTGGGTGCTGTTCGCCGCAGCCTCGTTGACTACTGTTTCGTTCTTCCTCGACAACCGAACCGCGGCGGCTTGCTTCGCTAGTTCGTGGCTTTTGGTGTGTGCCGGGTCTGCGGGCGATGGTGTGCGCCGATTTGTGACTTCAGGGAGAAGCTCCTTCATACAATTTTGTCTTGCGGCCGGAGAAGGATATTTGCTGGTTGCCGGCGCGTGGCTGGTCGCGTCGCAAGCCGGGGTCCAGCTTTTGGCGTTTCGCGAACCGATCGTTTTGTTGACTGCGGTGCACTTTCACTTCGCGGGATTCGCTTCCGCAGTGCTTGCCGGGCTGGTGGATGAAGCTTTCGTTGGGCATAAAGGCCACCGCTTGCTCCGCACGGCTTTACTGGCCGTTGTTTTGGGGCCAGCAATTTTGGGCTTGGCGTTTCTGCTTGGGCCGAAGGTGAAGCTGTTTGCGGCGCTGCTAATCTCGGTGGGGCAATTCAGCCTTGCCGCCGGCATGGTGCGTGTTGGCATTGGGGCGAAGAACGTCAGCGGGCGCTGGCTGCTGGTTACGGCAGGCGCGTCTGTTGCAGCGGGGATGATTCTCGCGGCGGTTTGGGCGGTCGGCGAGTATCCGCTTCAAGCGTTTGTGAATATCCGGCAGATGGCGCAGTTTCATGGGGTGTTGAACGCAGTGGGCTTTGTCCTTTGCGGGCTGCTGGGTTGGCGCATTGTGAGTAGTGAATTGGCTGCGCGCCGCAATCTCGGCTAGGTTGAAGGGGAAGACAGACTGAAAGCCTGTTCCACCTACACCATGACTACCCCCTCCCTTGTTTTTTGTAAGTGTCCTTTAGGGCCTGGGGCCCGCGAAATCTCATGAAAGCCGTGCAGTGAAAAGCTTGCGGCACTGCAGGGCTAACCCCTTTGTTTTCAGATCAGCTGATATTGCGGCCCAGGTGGATGGTCTGTATCAGGGTTTGGACCATAAAGGCGATGGTGCGGGCGAGTTTGGGTTTTATATTGCCGCGGACAACGGCGGGATGAGGCGGGAGAGGGCGGCGCTGAGATCGCAGGCGGAAAGATAGTCGCCGGAAAAAAAGCAGGCGAGGTCTTTGGCGAATGTTTCCGCGGCTTGGGCGCGGGCCTCCTTTGGGCATGGTAGAAACAGAAGTGAGGATGGCGGCCGGTGCGCGGAGTACGGCAACGGCGGCCATCGGTGAACGTGAATAGACACAGGGACACGCGGTCCTTTGGACTGACCGGGGACATAGAAGTCTCCTTAGAGTTTAGTTTTGAGATTTGACGAAATGAAAAAAGCACGGGCTGAAGCCTGTGCCAAAAAAGAAAAAGCCTCGCGGATGGCGAGGCGTATTATTTAAGATAAAGATTATACCTAGATAGTAATAAGAAAAAGTCAGAGAAAATGCGCGTTTAGCGGCCGACGGCAGGCTGCGGGGATTTCAGTATGACGAAGGTGAGCGCCGCTACCAAGAGACCTGCTTCGATCCAGTATAGGGCTGAATTGCCCTTGAATAAAAAGGCCGAGGCGACCATGGCCAGCGCAAAAACAAGTGACCAAAGGATGCGATTTTTGTAGTTGGGATTCATACAAGGAGTGTAGCACCGCTTCGTTAGTCAGCTCCAAGCCTGCCCTTCAACGACTTCGAGGGCCGGGCTCAAAACCCCCGATGCCGACGCGGCGTCGATACCAATTGCGTCCCTGTTAGAGAACGCTGTCTTGAGAGGTCCCGCTCCAGAGAATTTTAGTGGCTGTAAAAACAGAAGGCGCCGGGTATACGGGCGCCTTCTCTGCGTAATGCGTTTTGCAATGCGCTATTTTGGACAGGGCACTGCGGACTGAGGCAGCGCGGTTGTGTCCGGATAGCTGAACGCGCCGCCGATGGCATCCGAGGTGGTGCCCATTTCAAACCATTGCAACAGGGCTTCGGTCTGGGGGTGATACGTAAAGACTTCGCTCCCCTCCTTAAGCGTGATGTTCACAGTGGCGGTCTTCAATACCTCCACGGGATCGCCCGTTTCCAGGTTTCCTTGGCAGACTTTTGAAGTCGGCGGCTGGCCGGGGAACTGCCAACGTGGCACTGCAGTGTTTCCAAACGGGTCGTTGAAGGCTTCTGAAGTTTCATGCGAGAGAGCGGTGACATCCTGGAATCCGGCGCCAAACAATCCCGGAGAGATCCAGCTGGAAAAGGCGAAAATCCAACGCGGTTGAGGCGTCTGGGAGGGATCGAAAATATAGGTGTGGAAGCCGAGCACGAGGCCGGGAACGGGTTTCCCAGTATTGTCGATCGAAAACAAAAAGGTATTGGGCCAGGCCTGCATGTTGAAGGCATCGGTTGTGTAATTGTTGGCGATAATGTCGTTCACAGCTTGGTTGAAAAAAAGGGCGTTGAACAGCAAGTCCAGCAACTCGATGAACTCCGTGCCGTCAGGGGCGTGGCCAACAAAGTACGATTGGACCGTGATGATGCTTCCGTCCGGCAACTGCACCTGGACGTGCCGCGGTATGTCGATGGTGACGCGGTTGACGATATTCGGGTCCAATATGGTGTGCCAGTTTTCTCCCATGGTGTTGAAGAACTCCGCGCGTTGAACCGCGTCGCCAAACTGAATGTGGTGGCCGGAGGTGTAGTCTGCCCCAGCGAAGTTCGGAGAATCCGTTAGGAGATCCTCGAAACTGAAGGGGACGCTGGCGGAACAGCACGAAGGTACATTGAGAAGATTGAGCGAAACCGCGGTGATCTTCGCCGGAATCTCCGTCTTTCCACCGAGGAGAGGATCATTTCCGATCATGATGTACGGGAAGACCCTACCGGCAGCAGGACCTCCCAGAGCGGCAAACGCGCCCGCAAAGGTGGGTACTGTGACGAGACCGGGAATGTTCCCCCCTGGGCTTCGGGGAATGGCCCCGGAGCGGCTGCTGTTGTTTCCCGCAGTACCATTTGGGCCCGCGCTTGTGCTGGCAAAGCCGTTGCCTGTCATGAAGACTTCTCTGGAAGTCGCCGCGTTCGGCGGGAACATCAGGAGGAGTCCTGAAGCCGCTGAATTTGACGCCGGTGCGGAACCCAGCGCGATAGGCGCCGCCCTTGTGTAGCCTGGACTGGCTTGGGTAGAGAATGGAGAGGGTTCACTCGAAGCGGTCTGGCCAGCAGTGCGTATGGCAGAGCAAGTAAACAAAACCGATCCCAAAAAAAGGGCCGTAAATCGGTGTGAATTTGGCATTGTCGTTCTCCTGAAACCACTTAGAACTTCGGGGAGCTAGGGGACGATACACTCGCGGGGATGCGGACGCAAGAAAGTTTGTGTAAAAAATAAGTAAACACTTGATGCCATGCCGTCCGGATGCAGATTTTTACGCAGAGGGCACTGAGTGCGCTGAGGGCACAGAGAAGAAGGACTTATAGGGTCGAAACCCTACAGCATAATGTGTGCTTGCAATTCGGGGCGGTTGGTGGGAGTTTACAGCCATGGATACACAACTGAATCGGCGTCATTTTTTGCTGGGGGCGGAGGCGATCGTGGTGGCTGGTTTGCTGAACCGCGCTTACGCGCATGTTTCGGCGGAAGATGTGGCGATCGACGAGAACTACTGGAAGAGCATCCGCGACGCGTATGGGCACGATCCGACCATCCTTAATCTGAACAATGGCGGGGTTGCGCCGGCACCGGCCGCTGTGCTAGAGGCGGAGATTGAAGCGATACGTTATAGCAACCAACTGCCGAGCTATCGCATGTGGCACGATTTGGAACCCAAGATCGAAGACGTGCGCACGCGGTTGGCGCGGATGTGGAGCGCCGATCCGGAGTGTATTTCGATTACGCGGAACGCCAGTGAGTCGCTGCAGATCGCGCAGTTTGGGCTGGACCTCGCACCGGGTGACGAAGTTCTGACGACGAGCCAGGACTACCCGCGGATGATCACTACTTGGCAGCAGCGTGAACGTCGGGAAAAGATTGTGCTGAAGCAGGTGGACTTGGCGGTGCCGGTAAGCAATAGCGCGGATTTGGTGCGCTTGTTCGAACAGGGAATCACGCCGCGCACGCGCGTGATTCATGTGTCGCAAGTGGGGTTTATGACGGGGCAGATTTTTCCCGTGAAAGAGATTTGTGCACTGGCGCGGCGGCGGGGGATCACCAGCATTGTGGATGGGGCGCATGCGTTTGCGCATGTGCCGTTCCAGTTTTCGGAATTGGATTGTGATTTCTACGGCGCCAGTTTGCACAAGTGGCTATCGGCGCCGATTGGGACTGGCATGTTGTTCGTGCGAAAGGACCGCATCGAGAAACACTGGGCGCTGATGGCCGCGCCGCCTTCGATGGACAGAAATATTCGCAAATTTGAAGAAATCGGGACTCATCCGGCGGCGATGCATAATGCGACTCTCGAGGCGCTGGAATTCCACGAACAAATGGGCGGGGAGCGAAAATTCGAGCGGCTCAGGTATTTGAAGAATCGCTGGGGGGAACGGTTGGGGAGAGTTCCTGGCGCAAAAATGCTGGTGAGCTTGGATGCCGCGCAGTCTGGGGCGTTCGGCACGATTCACTTCGATACGATCGAGCCGGGGAAGCTTGGCGAGGCGCTGCTGAGCAAGTACAACATTTTTGTTACGCCGATCACAGGGCCCGGGATCAGCGGGATTCGGGTCAGCGCGAATGTTTATACCTCCACGGCGGAGATCGATCGGTTCTGCGAGGCGGTGGAAGCTGTCGTGCCTCGCGCGTAAAGCTGGCGGGGCGGGCGAAATACAGTTCGGAATTTTAGGCAGAGGACGCAGAGAGCACTGAGGACACGGAGAATAAGTAGCGGAGAATCAGGAAGAAATCTGAAACCCTTGGCTAGAGCCTGTACGGATGGCCAGATAACGGACTGACCTCTTCGGGGATTGCACCCTCCTCCCCATCGGATAATCTATAACAGAGTGAAAGTTTCGATGAGATGGCAAAGGGAGTTCCGCATCCAAATTCGCCGAAAATGCAACCAACCAGGAGGCCGTCGGCGTCATCCAATGGAATCATGAATGCGCGGGCTTCGGTGGCTTGGCCGATGAAGCCTTGCGGGAACCTGAGACAGGGCTTGCGGGAAGAAGGATAGAAGGCATCGAGGGACCAGCGTGAACTCCAGGAAAGAGAGCTTCGAGAAGAAGCCCGTGGGTCGAAGGGTCAGGATGGCGGTCTTTGACCGGAGGGGAGCGCGCGGCCGGGACAGTGCACTCTGGTTAGGCCTCGGCGTGTTGCTGGTATGCGGAATTCCGGCGATGGCTCAGCCTCAAGAGAGCCATATGGCTAGAGGAGCGGAGCGCAGTTTGGCGGACACGACGGGAACAATGGCGGCTGCGCTCGGGCAGGGACCACGCCAGGAATTGACGGGAAGAGTAGGCGGAGCGGTTGTGGATCAGACGGGAGCCGCCGTTGTAGGAGCTCGTGTGACGCTGTCCCGTGAAGATTCCTCGCTAAGCCAAGAGGCCATGTCGGATGGCGATGGGCGATACTCATTTGCCGGCATCGCTCCCGGGCCATTCCAGTTAACGGTTACCTCGACGGGCTTCGCGACGGCGACGATCTTTGGAACGCTGCATTCGGGTGAAATCTATAGTGCGCCGCCGATTGCGCTGGTTCTTGCTGGCGCTTCGACCGAGGTGCGAGTCGCGATGTCGCGGTACGAGATGGCGGAGGCGGAGATTAAGGACGAAGAGAAGCAGCGTGTGCTCGGCGTCGTTCCAAATTTCTACGTGACGTATGATCCTACGGCTATTCCTCTGAGCCCAAAGCAAAAGTTCGAGCTGGCGTGGAAGTCTACAATCGATCCGGTTAGTTTTGGATTAACGGGAGCGGTTGCGGGGATTGAGCAGGCGGCAGATACTTTCAATGGATATGGACAGGGCGCGCAGGGCTATGGAAAGCGTTTCGGCGCGTCGTATGCCAATTTTGTTACCGGCACGTTTATCGGCAGCGCGGTGCTGCCGTCACTGTTGAAACAGGACCCACGCTACTTTTACAAAGGAACTGGCAGCAAGCGATCGCGGATTTTTTATGCGATCGCCAACTCCGTGATTTGCAAGGGCGACAACGGAAAGTGGCAGGCAAATTACTCGAGTATCCTGGGCGGCCTCGCGTCGGGGGGCATCTCGAATCTCTACTATCCAGCGTCAGATCGTAATGACGCGGCATTGACGTTTGAAAACGCGCTCATCGGAATTGGCACGACAGCCGCTGCTAATCTTCTGCAAGAATTTGTTATCCGCAGGCTGACACCGCACGCTCCGAGCTACGCACGAGCCACACCTTAACCTGCACCAGGCCGAGTATTGAACACGGTTGTCTCCCAAAACTAGAACGACATAAAGGGTCGATCGCGGCTTAACGCGAGGAGAGAGCGTCGCGGAGGGCGAAGAAGGCGGGTTTCGGATTAAGTTCGGCGTCGAAGGGAAGAGGGCGCTGGGGGAGGCCGTCTTTGCGGGGGCGGAAGCCTTGGAGCCAAGAGTCACGATCGGAGAGGCACCAGGTTAGGACTGCTCTTACGGATTTGTGGCGGAGGATGTTTTCCAGGAAACTGCGATAGAGTTCGGCGACTTGGCGATCGCGTTCGGGGATGTCGGCGGGGATGGCGGAATCGTCGACGTCGAGTTCGGTGACGAAGACCTGCATTTTGAGTTTTTCAATTTCCTTCAAAAACTTGTTGAGGCCTTTCCAGGCGGGGATGCCTTCGTTGGTGCGCAGGTGGGATTGCACTCCGAGAGCCTCGATAGGGACGCCTTTCTTGGTGAGGCGGCGGAGCATGGCGAGGACCGCTTCGCGTTTGTCTTGCTGAGTGGGCGCGTCGGTTTCGATGCCGTAGTCGTTGTAGGTGAGGATGGCGCTCGGGTCGGCTTTGGCAGCGGTACGGTACGCGAGTTCCACATAGTCTTCGCCGATATTCTGCAGCCATAGGGAATTGACCATGCCGTTGCGATTGTGGTGGGACGGGTTGATGGCTTCGTTGACCACGTCCCAGGAGTGGATGCGGCCTTTGTAGCGGCCGGCGACAGTCTGGATGTGCGTAGTAAGGAGAGAGACGGCGTTTTGCGCGGTGATAGCGGAGTCGAGCCAGGGGGGATTGTGTTCGTGCCAGCAGAGATTGTGGCCGCGCAAGGGGATGTGATGGGATTCGGCGAAATCCATGAAAAAATCGGCTTGCGTGAAATCGAAGCGGTCTTGTTCGGGATGAGTGGCGCGCCACTTCATTTGGTTTTCGGCGACGAGGATGGAGCATTGGTCGAGGAGGAGTGGAGTGAAGTCGGGGCGCTTGAGTTGGGAGTCGGAAACGGCGGTGCCAAAGAAGTGGCCTTTGGAAAGGGCAATTTCGCGGAGTTTGGGGAGCTCGGCGGAATGCGATGAAGATGGAAGGGCAGAGGCGGCTAGGGCGGAGAGGGAGAGTTGGAGGAAATTGCGGCGGTGCATGGGCAAGCTTGGCCTCCAAAGAGAAGAACGAAGATAAACATTTTCTGGCGGATTGTCATCTCATTGAATTGGAATGGAATTGCAATTTGGAGCGAAGTGAGCTGTTTTCCTAGCCCAGGGTTCCAAGAAGGCACGGAGATACCAAGCGGACTTAGGGTGCGCCTTGCGACGCCCCGGGGTAAACTCGCAGGGTGACTTTCACGAAGCGGCTACGCGAGGGAGTTCGACGCGGGGAGATTACATGCAGCGTCCGATTTTGGCTGCGCCCACACGTCAAAGCGGGAGCCCGATACTAAATGGAAGAAGGTGCGATCGAGGTGGATTCCATAGAACGGATCGGGTTTCCGGATATTACGCCAGAGCTGGCACGGGCCTCGGGATTCCTAGGCGTGCTGGATTTGCTGAAGGTGGCGAAGCACGGTAGAGGGGAGAACATTTATTTCGTGCGGTTTCATTATGTGCGGCCGTGCAGCAGGGGAACGGGGCGACGTAAGTCTGGCTAGAGGTGCTGCTTGAAAGGACTAGGCGCGGGCGGCGGAGGATTGTTCTAGGACGCGGCGGTAGTAGGCTTCGTAGGCGGGGATTACGTCGTTGGCGCAGAATTTTTTCTTGGCGTTGATGCGGGCGATTTGCCCCATTTCGCGGCCGCGGTCGGCGCGAGAGAGAATTTCAATGGCGTAGGTGGCGGCGGTTTTTACGTCCCCAGGTTCCACTAAATAACCATCGACACCGTGCTCGACGACTTCCGGGACTCCGCCGACGTTCGTGGCGATCACCGGGACTTCGCAGGCCATGGCTTCGAGGGCGGCCAGGCCGAAGGATTCGAGCTGCGACGGCATTAGGAAAAGATCAGCAACGGCGAGTTTTTCGTACACGCCGTTTTGTTTCCCTAGAAAAATTACATCTTTTTGCAGGCGTTTTTTGCGGACCAGGTATTCGGCGGCGCCGCGGTCCGGGCCATCGCCGATGAGGACGAGTTTGGCGGACATTTTGGCGCGGACTATGGCGAAGATTTCCACGACATCGGTAAGACGTTTAACAGGGCGAAAATTGGAGAGGTGCATGAGGATGGGTTCGCCGTTTGGGGCCCATTGTTCGCGAAGGCCGGGTTGGGGCTTGCGGTTGTAGAGGTCGCAGTTTACGAAATTGGGGATGACTTGGATGGGGCGCTTGATGTCAAAGTCCTTGAGGGTTTGATTCAGGAGGTATTGGGAGATAGCGGTGACGCCGTCGCTTTGCTCGATGGAAAAGCGAGTGATGGGGAGATAGCTGCGGTTGGTACCCACCAAAGTGATGTCCGTGCCGTGAAGCGTGGTGATGAAGGGGAGACGCCGCGGGGCAGCCATGGAACGCGCCAGGAGCGCGCTTACGGAGTGGGGAATGGCGTAGTGGACGTGGAGGAGGTCGAGAGATTCGGCTTCGAAAACTTCGAGCATCTTCGTGGCGAGAGCAAGCGTGTAGGGAGGATGATCGAAAAGCGGGTAGCTGGCGACTTCGACCTCGTGAAAATGGATGTGCGGGTCGTTGGGGTTCATGCGGATAGGCGGAGCGTAGCTGATGAAATGGATGTCGTGGCCACGAGCGGCGAGCTCCTGGCCGAGTTCGGTGGCGACGACGCCGGAGCCGCCGTAGGTGGGGTAGCAGGTGATGCCAATCTTCATGAGTGAGGATCTCCGGTGTCCTCAGTTGTCAATCACGAGCAGATAGGGCAGCATTCTACCGGCAAACGGCTCCAGTTTGGGGATTCGGACATGCCTGGCGCAAGCTAGCCGAATTGCAAATAGTTGAGGCCGAAAAGACACTCCATTAGACGCGGGAGGCGGCAAAACCGTGACACGACTGGCGGGGAAGGTGGCCCTGATTACGGGCGGGGGAACGGGGATTGGGCGGGCGATCGCTTTGGCGTTTGCGCGGGAAGGGGCGAAAGTTGCGGTGGCGGGACGGCGGAAGGAGAAACTTGAAGAGACTTTGCGTGAGTTGGAAAAGCGGGGTGGCACGGGGTTGGCCATTGCTTCGGATGTGTCGAAGGCGAAGGATGCCGAGCGTGCGGTGCGAGAGACGGCGAAGGCGTTTGGGAAATTGAATGTGTTGGTGAACAACGCCGGGGTTTTGCATGCGTCGACGATTGAAGGCATTAGCGAAGAGCAGTGGGACAAGCTTATGACCATCAATTTGAAAGGGCCGTTTTTGATGTGTAAAGCGGCACTGCCGGCGTTTCGCAAGGCGGGCGGGGGAGCGATTGTAAATGTTGGCTCGGTGCTGGGGCTTGTGGCGATGAAGGAGCGCGCGGCGTACTGCGCGTCAAAAGGCGGAGTAACTTTGCTGACAAAAGCGATAGCGCTGGATCACGCACATGAGAATGTGCGGTCGAACTGCATTTGTCCGTCGATTGTGGAGACGGAATTGGTGCAGGGGCTTTTTGCGGCTTCGGAGGAAGGTAAGGCTTTGCGCAAGGCTAGGATTGGGCAGATTCCGCTGGGACGGATGGGGCGTCCCGAAGATGTAGCGGAAATGGCAGTGTTTTTGGCGTCGGAAGAATCGAGCTGGTTGACGGGCGCGGCGCTGCCATTGGATGGCGGGCTTTCGGCGTACTGAGAGGAGCTTGACGATTCCATGAGGTCAGAATTGTTCAATGACTTGAAGAAATACGAAGTGGCGCTTCGCCGCAGGACGAACGATAGCGGAGCGACTTCTCTGCTGGGCCTCTCACTGGAGAGTTTGGAGAAGGGGCGCGTCGTCTTTAGCATGAGAATCAAGCCGAGGCACAAGCAGCTTCACGGAGTGGTGCATGGAGGCGTCTTGGCGACGGTAGCGGATACCGTGGCGGCCATCGCGGCTTATACGACCGTGCCAAAGGGGACGCAGATCGCTACCGTGGAAATGAAGATAAATTTTCTGGAGGCAGTGCCGGGCGGGAGAATCAAGGCAGAAGGACGTGTTTTGCGGACGGGGCGGAATTTCGTGGTAACCGAGTGCGAGATCTATAAAGACAATGGAAAAATGGCTGCCAAAGCTCTGCTCACATTTGGAGCAGCTCGCGGACACTCGATTAGTCCATAGAGAGGGCCTCGAGGCGCGATAGTCCAGTTAAAAACTTGAAGACCTAAGGTAAAAACCTGAACCGGGGGAAGTGAAGGGTACTATTCGTCGCCGCCAGCAGCGGCTTCTTCCCCATCTTTGTGGACATACTTGATGACGCGCTTAAAAATGAGCAGATTGGGACTGCCCTGGCGGGTAAGCTTGATGCAATCGCGGTCGTACCACTCGACCGTGCCGCGAAGGGTTTCGCCGCTGTCGAGAACCACGACCATCGGCGTATGGCCTTGCATCTGCTTGACCCAATAGAAGTTCTCGGCGTGGGTCGTCTCCGGCGGCGCAGGCTTCTTGCTGGGTACGGGGCCGTTGTGCGGGATTCTTTGAGGTGGCTGCTCCTTAACGTCCGGAAATCCCGGGCGAAACATCCTGCGGTTCACCATGACTTCTCCTTACAGCTAAAGGTGGGGTGAGTTCAATTGGTGAGATGCATGTCTGAGGCGTTGGGTTACAGTCGAAGTGGGAAAAAATTAATGCCGAAATTAGCCGAAATAGGCTGAAACAAAAAGGCATAAATTTCGGTTTGGAACACGAGACACTATGACTCTGGTGCGAGCGATGCGGCGAGGGCGTCGAGGCCGAGCTGGCGATTCAGGTTTCGGCGAGCACCAGTATGCAGCTCATCGAAACCGACGATGGCGCGCATGACCCATCGCGAATCAATGGACTTGGCGAGCGCATCAAGCTCTTTGGCCAGCGGAATATTTCGCAGGACGGGTTGCTTCACACCGGAAGTGAGCTCCAGAAGATCGGTGAGCAGCCCGTAGAACACGCCGATCTGATCTTCGAAGGATGAGTCGCGGTCTTTGGCGAGGGCCGAAGTCGCGGCGAAGAGTTGAGCGAAGCCTTGACCACGCGCGGCGCGCTCGAGGATACGCAACGCATTGCGGCGGCGTTCGGCAGTTTCTTCCACATTCATTTCGATGGCCAGGCCGGGACTGCCTTCGGCCAGTTGCGCGGCGAGTTTTAGTTCGGGCGTCTTGCGGTTGGTCTTTTCTTTGAGAATGTTTTCGACGTCGCGCTGGGAGAGTGGAGCGAAGTGAAATTGCAGACAGCGGGAAACAATGGTCGGGAGGAGCGCGTACGGCGAGGGCGCAGTCAGGATAAGTGTGGCGGAACCGGGCGGTTCTTCCAGGATTTTTAGAAAAACATTGGCGACGTCCCAGCGCATGGTTTCCGCGCCATCCAGAATAAAAACTCGGCGTCGGCCCATGGGTTGGAAATACGCGGCGCGTTGAACGGCGCGCAGTTGGCCGATGCGGAGCATGGGTCGCGCGACGGGACTCTTCAAGCGGACAGGATCGGGGACGAGCGCCCAGACGTCCGGGTGCGTCTGCAGAATGAGCGGGACGCGCTCTACCGTGGCGGCGTCGGCGCTTTCGCCACGTTCGGCGAGGCCTTGCTCGATTAGCTTTTTGGGATCGGCGAGCAACGCGACGCGCTTGCAAGTTTCGCATTCGCCGCAGAAGTCGTCCTTCAGGCGTTCGCAATTAGCCGCTTGGGCAAACATGCGCGCCAGCGTGTACTTTCCGAGGCCGCGCGGACCGCTGAAGAGCAGCGCGTGCGGAACACGGTCGCAGCGCAACGCTCCGCGCACGGCGGTGATAATTCGCTCATTGCCGAGGAATTCGGAAAAGCCCATGGTTCAGCGGCCTTCTTTCGCGAGCGATGGCGAGAGGACTTGCAAGACGGCGGCGAGAATATCCGCGGCGATTTGCTTTTGGGGTCGCATTGCGCCGCGTGATTCGTCGAAGCACGGGATGGTGGCCCAGTTGGGCCGGCGCGAAAGCTGCTCGTACATCGCGGCGGCGTCTTCGAGATGGCGGAGGCTGGCTTCCTGCAAATCCTGTTTGACCGTTGTGTAGCTGCGGGTGGACTTGCGCGTGACGAGTTGCGGGGCTTGGCGGGGAGGAACTTGAAGGTAGAGAACCATGGTTTCTCGCGGTAGATTGTAAATTTTGTACTCGAGATGCTCGATCCAGGAGATAAAGGCCGGGCGGTCCGCGACATGGACGCGCGCGGTTTGATGGGCGAGATTCGAACCGATGTAGCGGTCGGCGAGCACGATCATGCCTTGGTTCAGGGCGGCTTCTAAGCGGGGTTTTGCTTCGAAGCGGTCGCCGGCATAGAGCAGGGCGCTGAAGTGTGGGTCAACCGTTTCGAGCGCGCCAAAATCACCGTTGAGGAATTGGCCGACTATTTTGCCGAACCAAGAATCGTACTGGGGGAAGCCCGTCGAATAAACAGCATGGCCGGCGGCATGCAGTGCTTTTTCAAGCAGTTCGACTTGCGTGCGTTTGCCGCTGCCGTCGATTCCTTCGATGGCGATGAGTTTTCCTGGTGAAGTCATGTGCGAAGGCCAGTCTAACCGCAGACTCTCAACGCTGCAACGCCGTGCATGCTACGATTTAAATTTGAACATGGCGACGACATCGATTAGGGAAAACCTGCTGCGAGTGCGAGAGTGCATTTTTTCCGCGGCTCGGCGAGCTGGACGCCACAGCGAAGAGATTACGCTGGTCGGAGTTTCGAAGACACATCCGGCGGAGTCTATTCGCGAGGCTTGCGCGGCAGGGCTGCAGCATTTTGGAGAAAATCGCGTGCAGGAGTGGGAAGGGAAGTGCGGCGGGATACAGGATTTGAGCGCGATCTGGCATCTTATCGGGCATTTGCAGAGTAACAAGGCGGCGAGGGCGGCAAAGCTCTTTCATGCGATCGATTCGGTTGACGATTTTGCGCTGGCGCAGCGGCTGGATCGGGCACGGAGTGAAATCGGCGCGACGGGGAAATTGCGCGTGCTAATCGAGGTACACATCGCGAAGGAGGAAGCGAAAAGCGGCGCAGAAGTGGAGGAACTTCCGGCGTTGGCGGAAAAGATCGCTGGCCTACCTATGTTGGAGATGACGGGGCTGATGTGTATTCCGCCTTTCGCGGAGAATGCGGAGGAGGCGAGGCCGTATTTCAGGCGACTGAGGGAATTGCGCGACGATTTGGCGAAACGGCTAGGCCGCGCGCTGCCGGTGCTGTCGATGGGAATGTCGCACGATTTTGAAGTGGCGATTGAAGAAGGGGCCACGGAAGTCCGCGTGGGTACGGCGTTGTTTGGAACGCGCGGCACAGTAAAAGTTGCACAATAAATTTCGAGGGGGAGCGGGATGAAGCTGTTCAGTCCGTTTCGAATAAGAGAGATCGAGCTGAAGAACCGGATCGTGGTTTCGCCGATGTGCGAATACTCGGCGAAGGACGGGCATCCGCAGACTTGGCATCTCGTGCATTTGGGGAGCAGAGCGATTGGAGGAGCGAGCCTGGTATTTACCGAGGCGAGCGCAGTGGAAGAGCGCGGAAGAATTTCGTCGGCAGACACTGGGATTTACGAAGATGCGCACGTTGCGTCGTGGCGGCCCATTGTTGAGTTTATTCGGGCGCACGGCGCGGTTCCGGGGATGCAGCTTGCCCATGCCGGGAGGAAAGCGAGCACGATGCCTCCATGGACTGGCGGGAAGCCCGCCTCAGTGGAAGATGGCGGGTGGAAGCCGGTTGCGCCAAGCGCGCTGGCATTTGACGCGGGCTATACGGTACCGCACGAGTTGTCGGTGGGCGAGACTGGACAAATTGTTGGGGCGTTTCGGAGGTCCGCGGAACGCGCGCTAGCGGCTGGGTTTGAAGTTATCGAAATTCATGCCGCGCACGGGTATCTGCTGCACCAATTTTTATCGCCACTGTGCAATACGCGGACGGACGAATATGGCGGCAAATTTGAAAATCGAGTTCACATTGTGAAACAGGTCGTTCGAAGCGTTCGCGAAGTTTGGCCGCAGAGGCTGCCTCTTTTCGTACGGGTGTCTGCGACGGATTGGAAAGAAGGCGGCTGGGATTTGGCTCAGACGATAGAACTTGCGAGGCACCTGAAGCTGCTTGGAGTAGATTTGGTTGACGTCTCGAGCGGAGGAGCCGTGCCCGGAGTGAAGATTCCTCTGGGACCGGGGTACCAGACCGGGTTTGCGGAAGCGATTCGCAAGGAGACGGGGATCGCGACGGGCGCCGTTGGGATGATCAGCGAGCCAACTCAAGCGGAGACGATTCTGGCGACCGAGCAGGCGGACCTGGTTTTTCTTGCGCGAGAACTGCTCCGCGATCCTTATTGGCCACGGCGAGCGGCGAAAGCGCTGGATGTGAAGATCAAAGCCCCCGTGCAATATGAACGGGCTTGGTGAGCGCGAGATGGTCCCGGAAATATCGGAAAACATCGCGGCGGGGACGGTTTCTTTTCCTGTTCGCGTGCAGCCGCGGGCGAGCAAGGACGAAATTGCCGGCGTGATGGACGGCGCTCTGAAAATCCGCCTGCAAGCGCCGGCGGTGGAAAGCCGGGCGAATGAAGCGCTCGTCGAATTCCTTGCGCATCTTTTGAAAACGCCCAAGTCGGCTGTTAGAATTCTTGGCGGCGAGCGCAGCCGCACAAAACGGATCGAAATTCGCGGCGTAACGAAACAGCAAGTGTTAGGGCTTCTCGTTCAGGACGCATAAGAATCGCATTTCTGAAACTCGGCGTAGAGTAAGGACGTCTTCCGAATATGACCGCTGATATTAACGAGATACAGAGCGACTTGCGGGCTGCGAAGTTGGACGGCTGGTTGTTTTACGATTTTCGTGGGCGCGACCCTATTGCGCAAGGAATTTTGCAGCTTCCTCCGGGGATGCGCACGCGTCGTTGGTACTACTTCGTGCCGACAAAGGGGACGCCGAGAAAATTGGTGCACAAGATCGAGACGGAATCGCTGGCCGCGCTGCCGGGCGACGCGCTGTTTTATGCCGGGCAGGAGGAACTGAGGAAGAATCTCGCAAAACTTTTGGGCCGCGCGAAGAATGTCGCGATGCAATATTCGCCGAAGAACGCCATCCCGTATGTGGCGATGGTGGATGCGGGGACAGTGGAGCTTGTGCGCAGCTGCGGCGTGAAAGTGGTGAGTTCCGCTGATCTGGTGCAAAAATATGAAGCGTGTTGGAGCCAGGTGCAGCTGGAGTCTCACCTGGCTGCGGGGGCGGTGATTGACCGTGTGGTGCGAGAGGCTTTTCAGCTTGCGGCGAAAAATGTACGCGAGAAAAAAACGTTCACGGAATACGATTTAAAACAATGGATTCTGAAGGAGTTCGAATCGGCCGGCATCACCGCGGACCAGGGGCCGGACATTGCGGTGGGGCCACACGCCAGCGATCCGCACTACGGCCCGTCTCCGGAGACGGCGTCACCCATTCGCGAAGGAGATTTGTTGTTGCTGGACGTGTGGGGAAAAAAGAAAGCGGCGGGCAGTGTCTACTACGACATAACCTGGGTCGGATATCTCGGCGCAAAAGTGCCGGAGAAAATGGCGAAGATTTTTGGAATCGTGCGCGAAGCGCGAGACAAGGCCGTTGAGTTGATTCAATCGAGCATCGCTGCAGGGAAGCCGCTGCAAGGGTGGCAGGTGGACAAGGTGGCGCGTAATGTCATCGAAAAAGCGGGTTACGGCAAATACTTTTTCCATCGCACAGGCCACAACATCGGGCAGACGGTGCACGGCAATGGCGTCAATATGGATGGACTTGAGACGCACGATGTGCGCCACCTGATTCCGAAGACTTGCAATTCGATCGAGCCGGGAATCTATCTGCCTGAGTTTGGGATTCGCAGCGAAGTGAATATGTATATCGGAGAAAAGGAAGCGCGCGTCACCGGAGCTGTGCAGAAAGAGATTTTGGCTTTGCTGGCCTAGACAAAGCTCGCCACTAAGAGCAAGCACAGGAAGAAAAATGTTTGACGAAACGACAACGGCCGCGGCGGCCCTCGCGACGACGCCCGGTCATCCTCAGAGGAGCGAAGCAATGGCATTTGCCATTGGCGCGGCGGGATGGCTCGTTCCAGGACTGGGACATGCCTTGCAAAAAATGTGGGGGCGAGCCATTGGGTGTTTCCTGACGGTGGGAGCGCTCGTGTTTCTCGGTGTCGGGATGCGCGGCAACCTTTTCAGTTCAGAAGGCGGCGACGCCTTCGGAATGCTCGGCTATGTCGCCGATCTCGGCACAGGATCTTTTTATTTCGCGGCGAAGGCGCTCGAAACGAAGGGTTCGGATGTCGCGCACGCTGAAGGCGACTATGGGACGCGATTTCTTGCGGCCGCGGGCGTGCTGAACCTATTGGCGGCGCTGCACGCGTATGAAGCCGCGCGAGGCCGCAAGGCGTGATCACCGCCATCGGGTTTCACCTGAGCCATTTCCAGGCGATGACGCTGTTCGCACTGCTCATCTCGATTGCGTTCGGATTTTTGAGCCGCCGCGGGACAAATGAGCGCGTAAAATACATCATCTGGTCGTTGCTTCTTTTTCTTCTGATTGGCGTGGGGATTGGCTGGGCGATGTATCCCTTCTCGCGCTGATCAATCGCAATAAGAGAACGAGATTTTCGGCGTTTCATTTACATGAATTTTGCGCGTCCGCGCTTTGTAGTCACCATGGCTGACTTTTCTCGAAACGCCGGATCGTCACCGTGGCGGAAGCGGTCTTACTGGGGTCGGCCACAGAGGTGGCTGTAATCCTGAACGTGGACGGTGAGGGCACGACCGATGGCGCCGTGTAAAGCCCAGTCGAGTCGATCTTTCCACAGGCAGTATTCGAAACGCATCCCTCTCCTGAGATACTCCAAGTGACCGCAGTGTCGGTCGTCCCCGTGACCTTGGCCGTGAACTGTTTTGTTCTGTTAACCAGCACCCTGGCGTAAGCGGGCGTCACAGACTGCACAAAGATCGTCGAAGACGGAACTGTCACCGTCACGCTCGCTGACTTTGTGTTATCGGCAACGGAGATCGCCGTCACCGTAACGCTCAGCGGATTGGTCACGGCCGAAGGCGCTGTATAGAGACCCTGCGGTGTAATCGTGCCGCATGCACTGCCTGCGCATCCGATTCCCGAGAGGTTCCAGATAACGGCAGTGTTCTTCGCGTTAGTGACGTTGGCAGTGAACTGATGTGTGGCGCCAGGGCTTATGCTAGGCGTAGACGATCCGACAGTAATGCCAACCACCGCCACCATGCCGGATATTTTGCGGATGCGGCTGTTACTCTCATCCGCAATAAATAAGTTATCTTGGCGGTCGCCTGTGATTCCATTAGAAAAACCAACAAGAAGATCAAGTTCGGCGGAGGTTGCGGGTCCCCCGTCGCCGCTGAATCCGAAGGCTCCATTCCCGGCCACGGTTTGAATAACCCCAGTGGTGGCGTCCACTTCCCGGATTCGACTGTTATAGGTATCGGCGATAAACAAATTGCCCAGGCTGTCCACATACACGCCCTTCGGTTCCGCTAGCTGGGCGCCGGTGGCAGGCCCACCATCGCCACTGAAACCAAATGTCCCATTGCCCGCGATGGTCTGAATGGTTCCTGTCGGTGCGACCACCTCCTGGATACGATTATTGTTGGTATCGGCTATGAAGATGTTCCCAGAACTGTCAACGAACACGCCAATGGGGACATAGAGTTCAGCGCTGGTGGCCGGACCGCCGTCTCCGCTGGAGCCGTAGGTTCCATTCCCGGCGACAGTTTGAATGATTCCGGTAGCCGCAACCACTTCCCGGATTCGACTATTGTCGGGAATGAACATGTTTCCGGAACTGTCGACGAACACACCGGTGGGGCCAACGAACCGCGCGCTGGTGGCCGGACCGCCGTCGCCACTGAAGCCAAATATCCCATCTCCCGCGACGGTCTGAATAGTTCCTGTCGAGGCACTAACCTCCCGGATGCGAGCGTTAGAATAATCGGCTGTGAAGATATTTCCGGAACTATCGACAGATAGGCCTTTTGGGAAATGGAGCGCAGCGCTGGTGGCAAGGCTCCCGTCCCCGCTGAAATCAGCGGTCCCATTTCCCGCCGCGGTCCGAATAGTACCTGTGGCGGCAACAACTTCCCGAATCCGTTGGTTGAAGGTGTCGCTGATGAAGAGGTTCCCGGAACCGTCGGCGTACACGTCACTGGGAACATTAAGCGTGGCCCTCGTGGCCGGGCCGGAATCCCCGCTGTAGCCAAAAGTTCCATTCCCGGCCACGGTCTGGATAGATCCCGTCGACGCGACCACTTCCCGAATGCGATTGTTGCTGGTATCCGCAATGAAGAGGTTCCCGGAACCGTCGACGAATACTCCCGCGGGGACACTGAGCGTGGCGCCAGTAGCCGGGCCGCCATCGCCGCTGAAGGAAGGGGATGCACTCCCGCCTCCGGCAACGGTTTGAATATTCCCGTTGGCAGCCAGCACTTCCCGGATCCGGTTGTTATTGGTATCCGCTATAAAGATGTTTCCGAAACTGTCGACGGACAGGTCGCTGGGGCCAAAGAATGTTGCGTTGGTAGCCGGACCACCATCTCCCGTGAATCCAAAGTTT
>Ga0137360_10000429_pt1 | contig 24093 bp, 27 predicted proteins | sample Mad1_60_16metaG_FD_104924 | JGI IMG/M metagenome (GOLD analysis project Ga0137360, IMG submission 104924) | Vadose zone soil microbial communities from Angelo Coast Range Reserve, California, USA - Mad1_60_16 metaG | ecosystem: Environmental > Terrestrial > Soil > Vadose zone | place: USA... | reverse complement strand
TGGCGCATCGACGACGACTGCCTGCTCTGAAGCGCAGATCGTTCCGTTGTCAAAACACTTGCCTGTCAGAATGTCCTGTACCGCCTTGGGAATATCAGCGCTGCGTTCGATGAAGACCGGCACATTGCCGGGACCAACGCCAAAGGCGGGCTTGCCCGAAGAATACGCCGCCCGCACCAGCCCGATTCCTCCGGTGGCAAGAATCACCGCGGTCATCTTGTGCTTCATCAGCGCTTCGGTGCCTTCGATTGTGGCGGTAGTCATGCATCCGATTGCATCGGCAGGCAATCCGGCTTTCACTCCTGCTTCGCGCATTGCCTTGACTGTTTCGTTGATGCATCGCGCCGCCGAAGGATGCGGTGAGAGGATGATCGCGTTGCGCGATTTGATCGCGATCAGGATCTTGAAGATAGCCGTGGAGGTGGGATTAGTAGATGGAATAATGCCGGCGACGACGCCGCGCGGACTGGCGATCTCGACGACATCTTTGCTCTCTGAGACTACGCCGACGGTGCGCAGGTTCTTGAAATAGTTCCAAACGTCTTCGGCGGCAAACCGGTTCTTTTCCTGTTTGTCGGCCGGGACACCGTAACCTGTCTCTTCGACTGCCAATACGGCGACGCGAGGCGATTCGCGCAACGCTGACTGGGCCATCGCTTCACAGATGTGATCGATCTTCGCCTGATCGAAGCGTGCCAACTCTGCTTGGGCGCGATGCGCGGCTTCGACCAGGTCGCGCGCCTGCTGCACGGAAATTAAATCTTTGTCGGCCGACATGACGCCTCCATTGCCGATTTCCAATTGCCGATTTCCGACTTGAATACTTCCTGGCTCGATTTCCGGTTGCGCACTCCCGTGTCGGTAACGTTAATTCCAATCGGCAATCGGCAATGACTACTTCGATCTCTCCCGAGAGCTCTCTCGGGCGGTCAACGAACGCCCGGCCTCGCCCTGGCCCAGCTGACCGCGTGCTTCGCCCTGCAATTGCGACGTTTCGTCGGGACTGACGCCCGGGCGGCCATTAAGCGGCAGGACGCGCTCGACCTCTGCATGTGGACGCGGAATAACGTGCACGCTGATCAGTTCGCCGACTCGACGTGCCGCGGCTGCGCCGGCATCCGTAGCAGCCTTAACAGCGCCCACGTCTCCCCGCACAAACACGGTCACATACCCGGCGCCGATATATTCCTTACCCAACAGTTGCACGTTGGCTGCTTTGACCATTGCATCAGCCGCTTCGACAGCGCCGACAAAGCCTTTGGTCTCGACCATTCCGAGTGCTTCAAGAGACATCTCCGTCAGTCCTCACTTTTCAAGATTGTAGAAGTTAAAAACAAAGCAGATTGGTTTTTGCGAACGACTCAAGCTACCACCCTGCGCGATAAGAATCAAGAGAGGTCAAGCTCGAAATCAATAAAGTTTGACAACGTTTACCAGCGGGCGCTATAGTGCGGCCAAAGAACAGCTTGATGGTGCCTGTAAGGTTCCGCTGGGGAAGGCGCTCATCCATTTTTTAGGCTGTTCTACCCCTCGCATAATCTGCGTTGTCTGAGGCCGGCTCGACTACAAATGGCGGAAAGCATAGGAGAAAAATTGCGACTCGCACGCGAGACGCGAGGGATTGCTCTACGTGATATCTCGGACCAGACTCGCATCTCGATGCGCTACCTGGAGGCAATCGAAGCGGATGACTATCGACGTTTGCCGGGCGGCATTTTTAATCGCAGCTTTGTTCGCGCCTATGCCAAGTTCATCGGCTATGACGAGGACCAGGCGATTGACGAATACACTCGCACCTTGCGCGAGCGCGGGGAGACAGATGAAGAATCGTCAACCAAACCTTATAAGTCACTGGTCTATACCGAGCAGAATCGTTCGTCTGCCATGACTCTCTTACTGGCGGTCGTGATTCTGGCGGTGCTTTCGCTCTGCGTCTGGGCGGGGCTTCATTTCTATCAGCGCCGCGTGGCGCCAAAAACGCGATCCGGGACCGGGCAGCGATTTGCTCCCGGCAAGCCCGGCGCAAACGGATTCCTCCTTACTCCGAACCTTAATCGGTCAAAGGAGGGCGAGCACGAATTCAGTGCGTAGCTGCGTCCGCACGAACCATGCTGCGCGCGATCGCAGCGTGCTGAGACTGCGTCGTCTATTGAATCGTGGTAGCCATGAGGTCGGTACCGGGAGCGGTAGCGACCGGGTCCCATCCTCCCCTCGCGCAGCTGTGGGCATTGCCACCCGGTCGCTACCGCTCCCGGTACTGACCTCATCTGGTAGCTCCAGCAATAAGGCCCGCCCGCAGTTCGCTGCGGGCGTTTTGTTTTTGAGTTAAGGTTAGCCAAAGCAAAACCTAAGGAGTAACTTTAGAAAGTCATGATAACTGAGAAGCTTCCCGAAGGACTTACTTTTGATGATGTTCTGCTGGTGCCGGCGCGGTCAGATGTGCTGCCCACGGAAACCGACACGTCTACCCAATTCACGCGCGGCATACGCTTGCAGATTCCGGTTTGTTCATCGGCAATGGATACCGTCACTGAGGCATCGCTGGCAATTGCCATAGCCCAGCAAGGCGGCATCGGCGTGATGCATAAGAACCTGAGCATCACGCGCCAGGCCGAAGAAGTTGACAAGGTGAAGCGTTCAGAATCCGGCATGATTGTGGATCCGGTGACAATCTGGCAGGACCGGCCGGTGCGCGAAGCGCTGGACGTGATGCAGCGCTATCACATCAGTGGCGTGCCCGTAGTCGACGAAGACGGACACCTGGTGGGTATCATTACCAATCGCGATCTCCGTTTTGAAGAACGATTTGATTTGCCGGTCTCTGAAGTTATGACCAAGCAGCCTCTGGTGACAGTTTCAGTGGGCACCACGCTGGATCAGGCTAAGCAGGTGCTGCAAAAGCATCGCATTGAAAAGCTTCTGGTGATTGATGAAGACAAGCACTTGAAGGGCTTGATCACGGTCAAAGATATTCAAAAGGCGATCAAGTATCCGAACGCGGCCAAGGATAATCTTGGCCGCTTGCGCGTGGCCGCGGCCATCGGCGCTACCGGTGATTACAAAGAACGGGCGGACGCGCTGGTCCAGGCCCGGGTTGATTGTCTGGTGATTGATACCGCGCATGGCCATTCTTCCCGTGTGATCGAAGCTGTCCGTGAGATCAAACGCCGCCATTCCGATACTCAATTGATCGCGGGCAACGTGGGTACCGGCGATGGCGCGCGCGAGTTAATTGATGCCGGCGTTGACGGAGTGAAAGTCGGTATCGGCCCGGGCTCGATTTGCACGACGCGCGTGGTAACCGGGGCTGGTGTGCCGCAAATTTCGGCGATTCAATCCTGTGTCGAAGCAGCGCGCGGCACGGGCGTTCCGATCATTTCAGATGGTGGCGTAAAATTTTCCGGCGATATGGCCAAAGCCATCGCTGCCGGCGCCGACGTGGTGATGATTGGTTCGCTGTTCGCCGGCACCGAAGAAGCACCAGGCGAGGTAATCCTGTATCAGGGCCGCAGTTTCAAGATGTATCGCGGCATGGGATCGATTGGCGCGATGCGCGAAGGTTCGCGCGATCGATATTCACAGGAACAGATCGAAACCGAATCGAAGCTGGTGCCGGAAGGAATCGAAGGCCGCGTGCCTTATCGTGGCACGCTGGCGGAGATGGTGACGCAACTCGTCGGCGGCTTGCGTTCCGGCATGGGCTACACCGGTTGCCGCACGATCGGCGAGTTTAAAGAGAACACGCGCTTCCTGCGAATCACACCCGCGGGTTTGCGAGAGTCGCACGTGCACGATGTGGTGATTACTAAAGAGGCGCCGAATTATCGTTTGGAGTAGAGAGAAAGCAAATGGACAGACTTAACAAGATTCACAGGGAGAGAAACTAAGAGAACGATTCGGCTCGTTAGCTTGTTAATCCTGTGAATCCTGTCCAACCCTGGATCACCGCATCACGAGCAAAACGTCGGTCAAACGATTCACCACTCCCAGCATCGTTCGTCCCGCTTGATCGAAATGTCCGGCGGCGGCCTGGTCTTCGGCAGTGGCCGCGCCGGACGCTGAGCCGGCGAGTTTCAGATAGTAATCCTGCAGTCCCGGCGTGGCGCGAAAATAAATCTCCAACTGATCCAATCCCTCGCGCACATTCCGCAAACTATTCTTCACAGTAGCTTTGTTTTGTTCGTTCTGTTGCAGGGCGGTGGGCGACGCTTCGTTCTTCCGGGCTGATTCGTCGACACTCTCTATTCCTTTCGCTACGCCACCGAGTAGATAGACGAACCGGGTCAGGTTCTTGATTTGATCAGCTATTTTGGTAGCGCCAGTTGTCTTCGCTTGAGCGCCGTCTGGCTGCGCGGCAGGTTTGGCCGCCGGCGTCCCGCGCCGGGTTGTGCGCGAGCGCGTTTGTGATACCGCCGCACTCGATAAAAGCAAAAGACAAACCAGGACGAGAATATTTTTCATTGTGACTCCTTCAGCATGTTTGGTGACGATAAGCCTGCGGCATCTACTGGGCGCCAGTCAAGCGCTGCTGACCTCATCACGGCGACAGCACATTCGGTCCTGATCGCAGGGCGCTGTTACAATTTGCAGTCTAAGCGATCAGCCGCCCGCTACCGCAGGCGGTTCTGACAGGATGGATCAACTGCCCGCTACCGGAGGCGGTTCTGACAGGATGGATCAACTGCCCGCTACCGGAGGCGGTTCTGACAGGATGCAGCGAACTCTAAAAGTTGAACGATTGGGACGCGTCGAATATGGCGCGGCGCTGGACATACAAAAACAAACCGAGCGCGCGGTTTTGACGAACGCACAACCCGACACGTTGCTTTTACTCGAACACCCACACACGTTGACGCTCGGTCGCCGCGCGGGTGAGGGAGGCATCGTCGCTCCGGATGAAGTCCTGCGCGAACGCGGAGTGACGGTGTTCGAAACCAACCGGGGAGGAAAAGTCACCTATCACGGGTTGGGTCAAGTCGTCGGGTATCCAATTATCAACTTGAGTCCGGATCGCGAAGACGTGCATCGCTTTGTGCGTGATCTGGAAGAAGTCCTGATTCGCGTGCTGAACGACTTTGAGGTCGAAGCGTTCCGCATTGCCGGCCTGACCGGCGTGCACACGCAGCGTGGTAAAGTTGCCGCCATCGGCGTCCACATCGCGCGCTGGGTGACAACCCACGGGTTCGCGCTTAACGTGAACACCGATCTCAGCTACTTTGACCTGATTATCGCCTGCGACGGCGAGCCGGTGACATCGATGAAAGAATTGCTGGGACGCGAAGTCGAGATGAGCACTGTCGAAGATCGCATCATCGATCACTTTGCGGATCTGTTCGAAATGACCAAGAAAAGACAGTCATTGCATAACAATGCTGCATGACTTGGGAAAACAAAGCTTGGCATAGGCGGCTCTGCCGCTCGATTTGCGGAAAGGCTTTGCCTTTCCGTTCGGGCTAACACAAGAGTTTGGAGGTTACGCCTCCAGCGTCGATAAGCTGAGGCATAGCCTTAAAAATAAGAGGAGAGTAGTGACGGAAAGGCAAAGCCTTTCCGCTCACCAGGTGGCAAAGCGACCGATTGGTTCCAATGCTGACACTCGAACTCATCAAAGAAGCTGCCGCGCGCATCGCCGGACGCATACACCGCACGCCAGTCATGACCTCGCGATCCTTTAATGGAATTGCCGGACGCGAGGTCTTCTTTAAATGCGAAAATCTGCAGCGCGCCGGCGCGTTTAAGATTCGCGGCGCCACCAACAAGATTCTTTCGCTGACGGATGATGAAAAAAAGCGTGGCGTGATTGCGGTCTCTTCCGGCAATCATGCGCAAGCCGTGGCACTGGCCGCGCGAGAAGCCGGCATCCGTTCCGTCGTAGCGATCCCGGCTGACGCGCCCAAAGCAAAGGTCGAGGCGACGCGCAATTACGGCGCAGATATTCGCTTTTTTGATCGCCATAAAGATGATCGCGACGCCTTCGGCCGCGAGCTCGCTGAACGCGAAGGTCTGGTGATGGTGCCCGCGTATGATGATTACTTAATCATGGCCGGTCAGGGCACGTGCGGCTTGGAGTTTCTTGAAGAGGTTCCCGGCCTTGATTGCATCCTGACACCTTGTAGCGGCGGGGGCTTGTTTGCCGGAGTGAGCACCGCGGCCAAGGCCGTTAAGCCTTCGATCCATTGCTTTGCAGTCGAACCAGAAACGGCGAATGACACTCAACAATCGATCAGCCAGGGCAAGCGGGTAGCGATTCCACCACCGCCGACAATCGCCGATGGCCTGCGCGTGCAAACACCCGGGGCGCTCACTTTTCCGATCACCCGCGCAAACGCCGAGGATGTCTTGACTGTGACCGACCAGGAAATCACAGATACCATGCGGTTCATGTTGGGTCGGATGAAATTGCTGGTCGAGCCTTCAGGCGCCGCGGCCGCCGCCGCGTTGTTTTTCAAGAAATTGCCGGAAGCAATGAAGCGTGTGGGGGTCGTGTTGTCGGGCGGCAACATTGATAGTGAGGTGTTGGCGCGACTCTTAGCCGAAGAATAAGGGGGCCGATGGTTCAAGCGACCATACTTGATATTCCCCCGGAGCCTGCTGGGATAGGAGCGTTCCTGGCAGTCGTTTTCCTGGTGATAGGCTTCATTCTCCTGCTGGTCGCTGGGCTCGTTGTGTATCTGTGGTATCGAAAGCGCACCCTGCGCGGGATCGAAATGATTCGTCCGGATACTTCGCCAACCGGACCGCGAGTTCAACCTGACAATCCTAACCAACCGTAAAAATTCAAGACCTCGCCGCCGAGAAACGAAGCCAGATTCGCAAGCACGATGGCGCCGAAGTCTCGCCACATCGAAGCCGTGCCGACTTGCCCTGATTTGCCGTAAGCCAACCAAAACAAAATGCACTCTGCCACCGGCGCAAATACTTCCGCCACCACGAGGTAGCCGGCCCGCGAAAAGCCGGTGAGCGCCAGCGGTAAAACCAGGACGACAATCGGATAAGTGCAGGCAGTCAGCCAGATGCCAGCAAATAATCGGCGCTTGATCGGGTGTCGCTGTGAAAGACCGATCAGAAGGACCGGCGTCTCGATCAGAATTGAAAAAAGGTAACCAAGCGGAAAGAAGCGCCAGAGTTCGGAAGGGGACATTTTTTGGATTGGGCCGACAACGGCGGCGCTTTGGACTCGTTTTGCAACGATGCCAATGAGGTCAGTACCGGGAGCGGTAGCGACCGGGCATTAGCGCTCTAAATGATCGGGAAGCGAACGTGGAACCCGGTCGCTACCGCTCCCGATACTGACCTCCTAAGCCGCGACGCTACTCTTGTGCTCAGATCATTCGTAACAAAAAGGGCGCCTCAGCCAGCACATGCGCCATCGCTACCGCGAAATAGATATCGCGCATCGCTGGATAGTTAACTGAAAACCCAAACCACAGCAACGCGACCATGAACAACCCGAGAATAAGAATGGCCGCAATCAATTTTGGAAAGCCACCTCGACGGCGAGCAAGCGGGATCGTTCTTACTTTCCATATTGCTCCGGTTGCGCCGATCAATGGTAGGGCAACGATCCATACTCCATAGTGAAGCATCTCTAAAAATACGTGCAGCGAAACCAGCATGTGACTCGAAACGTTCGGGAGCAGATCCGAGCCGGCATGTTGCGTGATGCGCCAGAACAATCCGTTGTCATCCGCCAGTGATGAGGTGCGCGAGAGTTGCCAAAGCATTCCGACGATCAGCAGCGGTAGAAGAATTAGACAGCTATGATAAGAGCGAAGCCACCCAGGCCGCGTGCGGCGCAGATGTCGATCCAGGAACCAAAGCGCGACGAGCGGGTGAGCATACACGATTGCCAAACTGAAAAGCTGTGGAGCCAGCCAATTCAAAGCGCATACCGTGAAGACCACGGGCACCGCCCAGAACCAATCGCGGCGCGAGCTCTGCCTTCCTCTCAGGATCACAAGCGCTCCCAACCACAACAAAAGGAGCGTATTCCAAGTGGCGATTGCGTCGGGCCAATTCGCCCCTGACCAAAGATTGGTGTAATAAAGCGCGGGCATCGAGAGGTATGCGGCGGTAAGCACGAAGATGCCTGCGAACGCGACGGCAAAGAAGTTGCGAGAGCGGCCAAACCTCGCCGGCAGGCGCATTAAGAAATAGCGCAACTCGAACCAGTTGTGCGGGCCGGCGAAAAGAAACACAGTCGTGATCGACACCTGCAAAGGCAGCCAACTCGCAAGAGCTGCTGACAGGCCGGCACTCACCACGAGCATCGCTGCGAATATTCGCGGCGACACCTCCGCGCGATCAGAAGGCCGCGCACCGGACCACGCGTTCAGGGAAATGGTTTCGCTTCGTTCCAAACTACTCCCCGTCCTGTTTTTCGACTTTTCTAATCGGCACGATCAAGTTAATCGTGCTGTCGTCACCCGGAACGATTTCAATGCTAACTCCGCCGCCAGTCACCTTTCCGGCTTTCAGGTTTTGCGGCAACCCCTGCCAACGAAGGTATCCCGGCGGGCCTGCGTTCGCGCGTACCATTACCGTGGCCAAACTAAACACCATCGCGATCAGAAGTGCGGCGGCGATCGTTTTGTGATTTCGCCGTTGGCCGGATCGAGCAAACCAGACGCCCGCAAATGAAACGGCGAGGAACATAAACAACCCGGCCATCATGGTTCGCGCCGAGCTGTGCATCAAACGCTCAGTCATCGACTCATTCGACGACAGGTTCCCAGCCTCGTGGACGATGCTCTGCAGCGTGCTCTGCGAGATTTGCAGGCGCGCCTCGGACGCATTCGAGTCAGGCTTTACCGTTAGACTCGTGAAGAGCACCGTCTTGCCTTTCGTGGGTGTGGGCGTATCTTTAGGTCGTGCAATGTCGCCAAAGCTATAGACTGCCGAGCCGGCAAGCAGGAGAACTGCGGCGCAAAGAACAACGGTTCGTTTCATAAGCTTCCTCCAATGACGCAAACTGGAAAGTTTGCCTGAGCAGGTTGTCAAATATTGGGGAGTATAGCGCAGAAGTGTTCCCTTAGATGCTGAATTTCCCCAACGGATGCTAGAATGCTTTCTCAAGCAAAGGAATAAATTCATTGGCCCGCGAGCTTCAAGTTCTCAACCAAAAACCACGTCAACCAAAGCCTGAATGGCTGCGGATTCGTCTGGGTGATCCGACGAACCAGAACCATCTGCTCAAGTTGATCGAGGGCCTGAACCTGCATACCGTCTGTCAGGAAGCCAAGTGTCCGAACATCTTTGAGTGCTGGTCGGATCGGACCGCCACGTTCATGCTGGGCGGCGATATCTGCACGCGGCATTGCGGTTTCTGTGCGGTCGGGAAGGGCGAGCCGGGCCAACTTGACGAGGATGAACCCCGCCACGTCGCAGAAGCGGTGCAGCATCTAAACCTAGCCCACACCGTGATCACTTCGGTCAATCGCGACGACCTGCCGGACGGCGGCGCCGCGCATTGGGCCGAGACGATTCATCAAGTCCGTGCGCTGAATCCCGAGTGCAAAGTCGAAGTCCTGATCCCAGACTTTAACGGCGACGAAGATGCCCTCAATACTGTGCTCGATGCTCAGCCTGATGTGCTCAACCACAACACTGAGACTATCGCCCGGCTCTATCGACGCGTGCGGCCTGATGCCGTCTATGAACAATCGCTGACATTGCTAAGACGAGCCGCTGAACGGCGTGACCGTGAACAGCGCGGCATGATCACCAAGAGCGGCATCATGGTCGGCCTGGGCGAAACCTTCGACGAAGTCGTTGACTTGATGAAAGATTTGCACTCGGTTTCCTGCGATGTCATGACGATCGGACAGTACCTGCAACCTCAAGCGCGCCGTTTGCCGGTCGAACGGTACGTCACTCCCCAAGAATTCGATCGCTGGCGTGATATCGGTCTCGAGATGGGATTCAAGCATGTCCAGTCCAGCCCGCTCACTCGCTCGTCGTATCACGCAAGAGAACAAGCGGACGGAGCGAATTAATTGTAAGCCACCTTCGCCTGCTTTCTACGCATCTGACCCAACAGTATTCCTTCCCCAGACCGCAACCTTCGATTTGGTCGAGAGACCGGAGGTCCCCGATGAAGAATCTTTTAGTGAGAGTGTTCATTCTGACGGTCGTCTTGGCTATTGGAGGCGTGGCTTTCGCTGACACGCTTGACGACCTGGCGACACTCAAACAGATGAATGGTTATCGCGAGTGGACTCGAATAAATCAGCAGCCGATAGTGTTGACCGGCGCTGACTCTCTTGTAACCTGAGCAGTCTCCTTTAGCACCGGCGGTGCTATTCAAGCTTCCAGCATCATGTTTCGTTCGGGGACGGTCCAGTCAGGTTTTGAGAATTTAATAATCGGACAAGGAAATACAACTATTCAATTTCCCCATCCGGGCGCAATGACGCCTGAGCGTCCGAAGCGATCGGACGCTGACGAGGCGCACTCAAGCACGTTCGGCTTTGCTTATGCGAACGATCTTGCGCGAGAGTTTCTGGTCAGCAAGCGAGGGGCAAGATTGCCAGTCGGATCCATCGTTGTCCGCGAGAGGCTACGCGCGCCCGACTCAAAAACCGCTGATGCTCTGGTTGTGATGTTGAAACGGGAAAGCGGATTCAATCAAAAAGCGAATGACTGGGAGTTCCTGACAATCAGCGGCGACCTGAAGAAAATTGTTAAGCGAGAAAAGGAAGGAGAGTGTCTTCAATGCCACGCCGCCGAAGCAAAGAATGATTTTGTGTTTCGTTACCCGGCGCGGTAATCGGGCCGGCCGCTTAGGTGAGAACTTCCATCGCCGCATCCAGCAGTTTCATTTTCCAACTCAGCCATTGCTTGCTGAGTGTGCTGGCGGTGCATTCGACACTGCGGGCGTTCGCGAGATCGGGAGCCATGACGCGACTGCTGAAGTCAGCCACGATCGCTGGATCCGTAATAACAGCGAGCAGCTCCTGATGAATCCGATAGCTGAGATAATCAAAGTTGGACGAGCCGGCGATCAAGTATTCGCCATCGATGAGCATGGCTTTCAAGTGACTCATGCCGCCCTGAAACAGCCTCAGGTCGATTTCCGAGCGCGCCGATTCCAGCCGCGCATAGTTGGCAAAGAATCGCCAGTTGTTCTGCTCGGGGGTCACTATTTTCACGGTCACACCCCGTCTTGTGGCGGCGCGCAGCCGGTCGTAAAACGGAAAGGTGATGTACGGACTCTCTACGAAGATCGAGTGTTGAGCACCATCGATCAAATCCAGTACCCGCTGAAACGCCGATCGGTTGGTTCGGCCGTCGGCCGTGAATAGCTCGAGCCCGTTAAACTCGCGATGGGCCACGCGATCTCGTCCGGCCCATGTAGCGATAAAGTCTTCGCGCAGAAACTGAGCAACTTTTTCATCTTCAATGCGCAGCATCATGTCATGCCAGGACGCGTTGTGTTCGCTGAAATTGATCCCGCCTATGTAAGCCGTCGTCTCATCGAGCACAATCAGCTTCTTGTGATTGCGGCTCAGCAGCTGGCGCAGCGAAAGACCGTATGGATTCGTGAATCGAATTTCCACGCCCTTGCCTTCCAACGCATTCAACATGGTTGCGGTTTCGCGGGCCTCGTGTCGCAGTTCGTCATCAAACAAATTGGCCGGGGAGTAAAGAAAACGATCGCTCAGAACAAGTCGCGTAAATGCATCGGCGAGCACGCGCTTGTCCGTTGCGCTTGAGGAGATCAACGCATCAGACAGCTGCTTTCCAACCGCGTCGCCCTCAAATGCGAAGGTCTGGACGAACACCGATCGTCGAGCGGAGCGGATGTCTTCGCTCAGGCGCGCCCAGAATTCGTGGTAGTTGACGAGAAGTTCGATCATGTCTTCATGACGCGGACTGGGAAGCCTGCGCACCGCCGGCAAGATGCCGGCGCTGATTGTATTCGATCTGGTGCTAGAATGAATAGCCGCAGGCCCCAAAACAATTGCTTCACATACACAACGGAGATTCAGCGGCTGGAACCGCGCAGAAATCTGATATGCCGGGCGAGCATCTCGCCTGGCGTGAGGCCCTGGTTTGCGGCCCGGCGCCGGGAGGCCTGTCTGTAGACGAATTTTGTCAGGTGCGCGCCCAGCATCTGGCCGAGGCCTATGGCGCAAATCTTGAGAAGGCCGTGCAGGAGTTGCGCGCCCAGGAAGAAAGGGTGGCGAGACTCTCTGATCACGATGAAGTCGTGCTTTGGTTCGAGCCTGATTTATTTGGCCAGGTGCAATTGATCTATCTGCTGGACAAATTCGCGCAAACCGGTCTGGGCCAAACCAGTTTAAGTTTGATCTGCATCAACGAGGTTCCCGGCATTACGGGGTTCCGAGGCTTTGGTGAGTTGAGCGAGGAGCAACTGGCCGAGCTTTTTCCCCAGCGACAGGCAGTCACTCGATCTCAGTTGGATCTGGGAGCGAAAGCATGGCAAGCATACTCTTGCGCGCAAGCCACCGGGCTGATAGCTCTGCTGGACTCGAACACATCCGCTTTGCCATACGTGAAGACGGCGCTCAGCAAACATCTACAACGGTTTCCTTCAATCGCTAATGGACTTGGCAGAATCGAAAGAGTAGGCCTGGAACTTGTAGCCAAAGGTCACAGCAACTTTAGATCTCTGTTTCCGATCTTTGCCAGGCGCGAAGCGGAATATGGTTTTGGCGATGCGCAGTTCTATCTCGAAATGAAGCGGCTGGGAGACGCGCCGACTCCCGCGCTCACGTTTACCAACGCCGGCAACCAAGTGGTGACTGACCCGGCGCAAATGTTGCTTACTTCATTTGAAATCACTGAATTTGGCAAAGCAGTTCTGGCTGGTGAAGAAGACTTTGTGCGCCGCAATGGAATCGATCAGTGGTTGGGCGGCGTTCATCTCGTGGGCAGGGAAGCCTCCTGGCGCTGGGATGAGCAGGCGCAGGAGCTGCTGGTTAGTTTGTGAAGAAATCGGTACAGAACCGCGGTAGTAAGGGGGACAAGGATTCAATTTTCACGAAGTGATCTTAAAGGTTAAATTTTTGAAATTGAGTCTTTATCCTGCTCGCTACCGGTCGCGGTTCTGTAACATTAGGCGTCCGCTCTGCGGCCGACTTGCATGCCTACTATTGGGAAATCATTTGTGATCTGACGGCTAGAATCACAGGCCGAAGGTCTGTGCCACATTTGTTATCGGTCCTTCGCGCAGCGAAAGCCGGAGACCATCCAACGTTCTTCCGGATGAAAAAAGTTCCGATAAGTAGTCCTAATATGCGAGCGTGGCGTCGCGAATGAGCCTCCGCGCAGAACTTTCTGACCGACGAACCATTTGTCGTTATATTCATCGAACTCAGATTTGAATCCCGGATAAGGCGTGTAATCCGAAGTCGTCCATTCCCAGACATCGCCAATCATTTGCTGACAACCGTAAGAGCTCTGGCCGTGTGGGAATGCACCAATGGGAGCAACACCCCACAGGCCATTCTCGAAAAGATTTCCCAGGTGTTGGGCAGGCAAAGCATCGCCCCACGGAAACTCTCTTCTGGCATTAAGATCCGGTGAAAAACTCGCAGCCTTTTCCCACTCGGCCTCAGTTGGCAAACGCTTGGCGGCCCACTTCGCGTACGCGGAGGCTTCTAAAAAACTGACGTGGTACACGGGCTCATTGAGTTTGTCTGCCACGTGATGCAAGCCAGCGAAATCGCGAATCATCCATTCGCCATCCTTCTGCTCCCAATAGAGCGGCGCTTGCCACTGCTCTGAATTAACTCTCTCCCAACCGGCTGAATGCCACCAGCGAAAATTCTGATAACCCCCAGCCTTCATAAACTCAAGATAGTCGCCGTTTGAGACCGGCGCGCGATCGATCAGAAAGTCCTGCAGGAAAACCCTGTGGCGCGGCTTCTCGTTATCAAAAGCAAATGGAAACGCCAGCGGGAGCGCCCGCATCCCTGCGGGCGGTTCGCCGGCATCCCTGCCGGCTTCATACCCAAGCTCAAACAATCCACCGTCAACTGCCACCATGCCGCTTACAGTTTCACTCGCGTGTGGCGCCGCCGCGATGGGCGCGTCGAATTGATCGCACAGCAAATGCTTGATGTCGTAGACCAGCAGTTCCTGATGCTGCATCTCGTGCTCGAGCCCAAGCCTTAAAATCTGCAAAATGCTTTCTGCTTCATCATGATTAGAAACCTGTTCAATAAATCGCGCCACGTGCTCATCGATGTGTGCGCGATACGCTATGGTCTGGGCCACTGTCGGCCGCGAACGCGTCCCGCGCTTGGGCCGCTCGATCCTTTGACCAAAACCCTCGTAATAAGAATTGAAGAAGAACAGAAAAGGTTCCGAATAGATTTGATATCCTGGCTGATACTTTTGCAGAACAGTTTCAAAGAACCAGGTGGTGTGACCGATATGCCAACGCGGCGGGCTCATGAACTCGGCGGTCTGGACGACATAGTCTTCGATCTCCAGAGGGGCGACGATCTCGAGGGTGCGGGCGCGGACTTGTTGATACAGTTCGAGAAAACCATATTGAGAATTACTCCGTTGTCGTTCCGCTGATATGACGTTCATTCTTTGTCTGATCCTGACTCCGGTACGCCACCCGAGGTTTGGTTAGCTGTTTAAGAAGTGTCGTTAGTCTCATCTTGTATGAGGCCTTGAGTCTTCGATTGCGCAACAACGTAATCAAGAAAACCCTGTTTGGGGGTCCGAAATCTCAATCTGACTCTCAGCCCGCACCCGATCTGCTTGTGCGGCGGCCTCCGCTACTCTAACGATTTGATAAGGCTTAAATATGCCGCCAACAGCCTCAGATATTTTTTCGACCAAGACCGTAGCGGGTTTCGATGATTCGCCAAGACTTATCAGGGAGCTTTCGAAGTTATCACTCATTATTCTAAGCCGCCTTCAGCAACGATTTCTCCACGGCCTCAGGCACAGCTATCGGAACGAACCTCTCCCCAGCATACAAATAGTCTTCGCCGCTCTCATCAATCACTCGAAGATCCCCATCCACTGCGGCATCTTCGTCCGGCAGCACCCGATAGATCTTGTGCAGTTCCAAAGACGCTGGATAATCCTTGTTGTCGATGCAAACGACAAACTTCAGCGCGGGCTTTCTTGTCTGTTTCATATCCTTAATCCAAGTATCGCTTTCGTTTCATATCCTTGCGTCCGATGCCGTGAGCTTCGCACCAGTGTAATTCGGCGATACGGACGCGTCCACTTCGAAGACAATGGTTGCGACGCCCTTCAGTTTTCGCCACCAACCTCTCCCATGTTTCCTCGTAATTTCGCAATATCCCGAATGCGACTACCGACAGCGATCGGTTCGATTTCAGTGATGTCGCTGAGAATCTCGAAGTCCATCCAGAATCCATTTAATCAGGCTAGCTTGCTGGACTCAAGCACAATTTGTTTGCTAACTGTCCAACTTCATAAACAAATTATTTAAAGATTCGGCCAGGGTCGGATGCGCGAAGATCGCGTCCTTCAAAACTGTGTAAGGCAACTTGCCTAACATCGCGATTTCGAACATAGCCATCAACTCACCTCCTTCCACGCCCAGCACCGCCGCACCCAGGATCTGATTTGTTTCGGCACAAACGATCGCTTTCATGAAGCCGCGCGTCTCGCTCATCTCGATCGCGCGAGCGGCGCGCGTCATCGGCAATCTGGCGACGCTCACATTCAAGCCTTTCGCTTCTCCTTCGCTGATGCCGATGCGGCCCAATTGCGGATCGATGAATACTGTGTAGGGCACAAATCGTCCATCGGTGGTCGCGTTCCCGCCTTCGAGCAGGTTTGAGCGAATGATGCGAAAGTCATCGTAGGAAATGTGCGTAAATTGTGGTCCACCTTTAACGTCTCCCAGCGCATAGACGCCGTGAACGTTGGTTTCGAGCTGGTGGTTAACTTTGACATTTCCCTGCTGGTCGGTTTCGATTCCCACCGCCGACAGATTTAGATCTTCAGTATTTGGTTTGCGACCGACCGCGGCCAACAGATGTGTTCCGCTGAGAGTTTGTTCGCGGCCGCTCGTGCGCACATTCAAACCGATCTGCTTTAGGTTCTGCTGAACGCAGACCGGTTCGGTGTTAAGCAGAACATCAATGCCATCTTCCTTCATCACGCCGAGAACTGCTTCCGCTACATCCGGATCTTCGCGACTAAGCAATTGGCCGGGGCGCTGAATAATCGTGACCCGGCTCCCAAACCGCCGAAACATCTGACCAAACTCCAAACCAATGTAACCGCCGCCGAGCACCAGCAAATGCTCAGGCAATTCATCGAGCTCCATGATCGAAGTCGAATCCAGGACAGGCACCGTGGCGATGCCATCGAGCTGCGGCGTGACGGGACGGCCGCCGGTATTAATAAAGATTTTGTCGGCGGTCAAAGAGCGAACCGCGCCGTCGTTTAGTCGAACCTCGATCTCACGCCGTCCGTTGAACCTGGCGCTTCCCATGATCAGATCGAGATTCTGTGTGCTCTCGATGCCCTTGCGTCCGCTCTCGCGAAACTCCTCCACAACGCGTTGCTTCCGTTCGCGAACTTCGCGCATGTTAACTGCGAGTTCGCCATGATGAACGCCATAGTCGGCCGAGCGGCGCGCGAGATAAGCGACACGCGCACTATTGAACATCGTCTTGGTCGGCGTGCACCCATAGTTGATGCAGGTGCCGCCGATAAACGCGCGCTCGATGAGCGCGGTTTTCCAGCCGGCGTTGGCAAAGGCTTTCGCAAGCGGAGAGCCAGCCTGGCCTGAGCCGATAATGATGGCGTCGTAATGCTCGGACACTTTTGCGTCTTTTCCTTTGCGGTTTTGGCGCCTTTGCTTGAGAATTTAACCGCTCGCTATCGCGGACGGTACTGGCTTCACTTAACTGAGATCGCTCTTGCGCCGGGCTCGGTTACATGCCCGATGATCTCCGCGTGCGAATAATTCCCTCGCAACTCCCTCAGTAAATCGTCCGCTTTGTCCGCAGTAATCGCCAACAACAACCCCCCCGCGGTCTGGGGATCGTAGAACAACTTCACCAGGTTCCGATCGACTGTTGATGCGATTTCGACTTTCTCGCCGACGTACTCACGATTTGTTTTGTCACCGCTCGTCAGCAGTCCAGCTCGGGCCAGTTCCAGCGCGCCTTTGATCAAGGGTACCCGAGCCGCATCGATTTCAATCGTGACGTTACTGGCGCAGGCCATCTCCCATGTATGACCCAGCAGAGCGAATCCGGTGATATCAGTGGCGGCCTTCACGTCAAACTTTGCGATCGCTTCCGCGGCGTATTTGCCTGGCGTCAACATCGTCGCTATGGATTCATTGACCACTTCCGGCGAGGCTTTCGCGAACTTGATCCCGGTCGAGATGACACCCGTGCCAATCGGTTTTGTCAGGATCAGCACATCACCCGGCCGCGCTCCGGCATTGGTCGCAATCTTATTCGGATCGATGACGCCGGTAACTGAATAGCCAAACATGATCTGTTCATTGTCGACGCTATGACCGCCAATCAGGGCCACCCGGTTTTCGGTCAACACCGACAAACCGCCACTCATAATCTCGCCGAGGATCGCGAAGTCCAAACCTTTCTTTGGAAAACAGGTAATGGCCATAGCGGTAATCGGCCTGCCGCCCATGGCCCACACGTCGTTGATCGAATTGAGTGCCGCGATGCGCCCGTAGTCGAACGGATCATCGACAATCGGCGTGAAGAAATCGAGCGTCTGCACCAGCGCCAGATCGTCGCGCAGTCGATACACTCCGGCGTCGTCCGCTTTGTCGAAACCGACCAGCAGATTGGGGTCGAAAGGTTGTTTCTCAAGCCCGCTCAACACCTGAGCGAGGACGCCCGGCGCCAGCTTAGCCGCTCAACCAGAGCACGAAACCATTTCTGTCAGACGCAATGTGTTTCTCCTTTCGTCCTAATCAGGGTAGAGCTAGTGAGTCTTTGCGGGACGACCTGGCCGCTCTCTAAAGTAGATCGCGAGATCCAGGAGTTGCTCTTCCCGGTCGAGCCGGACCTCAACATCATTCAGAGTCATCGGATAGATCATCCTGAGCTTGGCGAAGTTCTCCAGAACTTTTACTCTGGAGGCTGGAACCCCACGCGAATTCACCAGATAATTGAGATGACCATATGCCTGGCGAAGCTGCCAGCCGACAGGGGAACCCGCCCGCGTGTGTATCACGACAAACCCCTGAAGTTTGAAATTCGAATTTAATTCGAGAGCAAACCGGTCCAGGTGGGCCATTACGTCATCGGTGTTCAAATCGCCAAAGGCATCAAACTTCCCATGGTTAGTACGTCGGTACTGGCCGCGTGCTAATAAACAAGCCGTAAAGATTAGAAGACCTGAACAGAACGCGGCCCCCGCTGCCTTTCGAACGACTTTGATCGGTACACGGTGCATGATATTAGTTGAGTGCGCCCAGCGTCGCATCGCGGCTGTGTTATTGTCAATCTTCGTTACTCGAAGAAGGAACTGAATCATGTCAGGAAGAACTTGCGTCCTTCAACTCGCCTTGATAGCCGGAATCTTCTTGAGGTGTGCGTCGCTTTCACCCGCTCAGGATCCCGAACTCCTCCGCCATTTCGATTATGATCGGACGACTCCACTCAATATCAAACGGATCGGTGTTGCGCATCGTCAACAGGCTGAGGTTTACGACATCACCTATGACAGTCTGCAGGGCGGAGTGGTGCCCGCGTACCTGGTCGTGCCCAAAGGCCGCGGTCGGTTTGCCGCGGTGATTTGGGGGCACTGGTATTGGGCCAACTCTTCTATGGGCAATCGCAAAGAATTTCTGGAAGAAGCCGTCGTGCTGGCCCGGGCCGGAGTAGTCTCCTTATTGATTGATGGTCCGTTGGCGCGTCCAGGTCATCAGGCAATCAAGGATCCTTTCGACGAAAGAAACGCTGCCGAGTTTTTTCAGCAGGTAATGGACATGCGCCGCGGCGTTGATCTGCTGTTGGCACGCAAGGATGTCGATCGCAAACGCATCGCCTATGTAGGCCACAGTTATGATGCGGGAGTTGGGGCGCTATTAAGCGGAGTGGATCGACGGTTCAAAGCATTTGTGCTAATGGCTGGTTCCATGTCGGACGAAGTCGGCCGGGCCACAAAAGAGTTCCAGGCGTTTCGCCGGAAGCTCGGCGCGGAAAAGGTTGATGCTTACGCCGCGAAATATTCCTACCTCGACCAGGGCAAGTATGTCTCACATGCAGCACCAGCCGTCGTCTTTCTCCAGTACGGCTCACAAGAGAGTTTTCTAAACGCAGAGCGAGCTCGCCTCTATGCCGCCGTCGTGAGCGAACCTAAACAGCTCAAGATCTACGACGCGCCTCATGCACTTAACGCGGAGGCCCGTCGCGATCGCATCGCTTTCCTCACCGAGCAATTAAAGCTGAAACCTTTGCCGGCCGCCCTGGTTGCGGGCATACCAAACCTCTACCAACCACCCGCATACTGATGCACGACGTTTTAATCATCGGGGCAGGTCCGGCCGGTCTTTCGGCAGCTCGTTGGGGTGACGAGTTGGGTCTCGACACTCTCGTCTTGGAACAGAGTGAAGAAGTCGGCGGGCAACTTCTCTCGATTCACAATCCCATCGAGAACTATCTCGGCCTTCATGCCGCAAACGGTCGCGAGTTGCGTGATCGCTTTGTCGAACAAACTAAAGACTCCGACTTTGATCTTTGGACGAATGTCGAGATTGCCGGTGTGGAATTAAAGGCCAAACGCGTGACACTGCGCAGCGGTGAAGAGTTAAAAGCAATCGCCATCGTCATCGCGACGGGACTGCGCCGTCGTAAGCTCGGTATTCCCGGTGAAGACGAATTCGTCGGCCGGGGAATGATCGAGTCATCCGGGGACCGGCAGGCATTTGCCGGCAAGGACGTGTGCGTTGTCGGCGGTGGCGACGCGGCGGCTGAGAACGCTTTGTTATTCGCAGAGGTCTGCCCGACGGTTACGCTCATCCACCGTGGAAGAAAGCTGCGGGCCCGCCGGGAGTTCACTGAACAATTACACACTAACCACCGTATCACCGTGTTTTCCGAATCAGTTGTGCATCGCATCATCGGCCGCGAAAAGGTCGAAGCTGTCGAGATTGAACGCGCCGGCGCCATCAAACCTTTTCAGATGGCCGTGCAGGGCGTGATTGTGCGTATCGGGTTCGCACCGAACACCGAACTGTTTCGTGATCAACTGGAGCTGGACGAGCGCGGTTATGTCTTGATTAATGGCGTTCAGGAAACGAGCTTGGAAAACGTTTTTGCTGTCGGTGACGTTGCGAATCTTTTATCGCCCACGATCAGCAGCGCGGTTGGCGGCGGCGCGACCGCGGCGAAAGTGATTGCCTCACGTTTAGTTAAATAGCCGTCCGCAGATTGATTTCTCAGACTATTATTAAAGAATCAGAGCTCAACGCTGTCGGCTATGCTCTAGTCTCTTTCAGTCTGTGTAATCTGCGAAATCTGCGATAGCCCTGGACCTACTTCCCATTCAGCCATGCTGCTCGCAACGCCTTTGCTTTCGCCGTAGCATTGGGTATCTCTTCAAGGCGGAAAGCCGAAATCTGTGGCGGACCCAACACGATCGACATCTGAATCGTCCGCCGCCCACGCTGCGCAGTGACTGCGACCCGGTCGCCGGGTTTGTAGCGGCTCATGGTCTTCAGAAGGTTGCCGGGCGTAAGCCGTGTCCCGCCAAACGTGTTTATCGTGTCGCCGATCTCCAAACCGGCGTCGGCGGCCGGCGAGCCGGGACGAATGGCTGTCACTTTGAAATTGTTGGGATCGCTTTCATCGGCGCCGATACCAACCCATACGGGCGTCTGCGGTTCAGCAACAAAACGTAGGCCGACATGCGCAAATGCTTCGGCGTAGGGCGGTGATTCGACTCCGCGCACATATCGTTCGAAAAAGTCGCTCATGTCCATGCCCGCAACTGCCGAAAGCATTCGTTCAAAATCTTCGTTTTTGTAACCACGGCCGCGCAGATAGTAAGTAGCATTCGGGCTCTTCAGATAAAACTCTTCATACATCCTTCGCATCACTTCATCGAGCGAAGCTTTGCCATTGGTCTTGCCACGAACCAACAGATCCAACACCAGCCCTAGTATTTCCCCTTTTGGGTAGTAGCTAATCGAGGTGTTAGCGAGATTCGTCTGTTGTGCGTGCGGGGCGTCGTCGATGAAAGGCGCGGAGAGTGATGATTCTTCGGCGCTCATCAAACGGCTGCCCGGAGAGTTCTCGACTTCGGTGATCTGCTGAACCAGAGTCGACCAGAGCTTTGCGTCGTCCCACAATCCGGCGCGGCGTTGCATCAGATGGCCGTAGTAATTCGTGATACCCTCCGCAATCCACAATCCGCGCGTGTTGGCGGGCCGAGTGAAATCCCACGGGCCCAGTTCGATCGGACGCAGACGTTTGACGTTCCAGACATGAAAAAACTCATGGGCAATGGCGTCCAGCGCTTCGTCATACGTGTTCGAGTCGGCAAGCGCGCCCGGCATGATGATTTGCGTCGAAGTCAAATGTTCCATACCGTCGCTTGAATGCGCGTCGTTAGCGAAGTGCACCAGAAAGGTGTAGGAAGAAAACTCCGGCGGCCCCCACATCGCGGTTTCAGTCTTCACGATTTTCTCGATGTCGCGGACCAGCGCACGGCGTTTGCCGCCTTCATTGCCCAGCGAGTGAACGACGACGTGGTATTCCTTACCGTCAACTCTAAAATCATCTTCGGTCCAGTCCGGCGCAATTTCAGTGGGAGTGTCGATCATGATGTCCCAGTTGGGAAACTGCCATTCGCTCTGGTCCTTCCGTTCCGTCCAGCCATTTACGATCTTCCAACTCGGCGGCGGCTGGATCGAAAGACTTACCGGGTCCTGTTTGTGGTTCACCACATACATGAAGAGACAACCGCCATTGAAATTCGCGTGACGCGCATTCAGTTGCGAGAACGTGCCCGATAGATCGTTTGCAAAGATTTTATAGCTGAACATCAGGGACATTCCCGCCGGCGTGAAGTTGCCGACCTCCGTTCGCCAGGTCTGATCGTCGACTCGCGTCACTGCCTGGTTTGGCCGCAAACAGTCGAGGCCCGCGGGACATGCCATCCGGGCTTTGACTTCCTGCACGTTCTTAGCGAAATCAAATACTGCGTACCGGCCCGGTGACCATTTCGGCATCTGAAAGTCCAGCGAGCTGATCTTTGTGTCGGTGGGCAAACCGACTTCAACGGTAACTTCAAACAAGTGCGAACCGGGATGCGACATTGCCAGCCAGTATTTGATCCGCAGCGGTTGTTCCTGTCCCAGCGCGGCGATGCTCGTCGCCAGCAAGAACAACAGCACGCACGCGATGCGCGCGCATCGAACTCGTGATCTCTTAATCAATCGATCCGACCTCCCGGTTATGTTTGTGGTCCGTCTAACAAACTCGCGCGATTATGTTTGCTTGGGATCGAGCGTGTCAAAGCCGGTCCGTGTAATCACAGAAATCCGTGGATGCCTTTTGAATTTGGAGGCGGCGTAACTAAGATGGGATCATCATGAGCGCAACTGAACGGCTTTATTACAATGATTCACGTTTGCTCGAATTCGATGCGCGCGTCGTCAGTTTAAGCGAGCTCGATGACGGTCAGATCGCGGTCACGCTCGATCGTACCGCGTTCTATCCGACCGGCGGTGGCCAACCTACAGACACGGGTACGCTTGGCGATGCTCGAGTGGTTGATTGCATCGACGCGGAAGACCAGGGTGTTCTGCATGTAGTTCAGGGAGCGGCGCCTGAGGTGGGCGATGCGGTCCATGGGAAAATCGATTGGCTGCGACGGTTGGATCATTTGCAACAGCACACCGGTCAGCACATTCTTTCGGCGACGTTCGTGCAAGTATGCGGCGCACCCACGTTAAGCTTTCGCGTCCTCGAACACGAATGCGAGATCGATGTTGCGCTCAGCAATCCAACCGACGAGCACATTGAACAGGCAGTCGATCTCGCCAATCAGATAATTTGGGAGAGCCGTCCGATCTCAATTCGACAGGTGACTGCTGAAGAGGCTGCCGCTTTGCCGTTGCGTAAGGAACCGGCTCGCGCAGGTGACTTGCGACTGATTGAGATTAGCGATTTCGATCTGACGCCGTGTGGTGGCACGCATGCGAGTGCAACCGGCGAAGTCGGTGTGATTGCTGTTCGTTCTTGGGAGCGCGCCAAAGGACTGACGCGGATCCAATTCATGGCTGGAGTCCGCGTGCTCGCCGATTACCGCAAATCCAATCGAACCGTGCGCGAAGTGGCTGCGTTGTTCAGCGCGGGCCGGGATGATTCCCCTGCTTTGGTGACGCGTTTAGTAGATGAGAACAAGAAACTGAGGCGGCGCGTCGACGAACTTGAACAAGTCGCTTGTCGCGTTGAAGCCGACGAGCTGCTTCGGCACAGAACCGGGGGCGGTAGCGATTGGGCAGACACCTCGACGCTAAACGAACGGGCCAGTAGAACGATCGAAGGCGAAGGCGCAATTAATGAATCCGACTTGCGCATAATCGCCCGAGTCTTTGACGATCGTGGTGCGGAATCACTCAAGCACCTCGCACTCGCGCTAATCGCCCATCCCAGGACCATTGCGCTCCTGGGCTCACGTGACAGTGACACCGCGCGATTAGTCTTCGCCCGATCGACCGATGCGGCCGGCGACATGAACACACTCATGCGCGGAGCTTGTTCGCTAATCGATGGTCGCGGCGGAGGCAAACCAGACATGGCGCAAGGCGGTGGGAGGAATTTCGAGAAACTGGGCGAAGCGATCGAATTCGCGGTGGGAGGTCTGGCAGCACGGAGTAATTAGAGGTTTAGTGGATTTGAATCGCACCGTATCCGGATCACCTGAAACTTGAAACTCGAAACCTGAATCTGTATTCTTCGACGCGTGGGGCAGTAGCTCAGTTTGGCAGAGCGCCGCGTTCGCAATGCGGAGGTCAGGGGTTCGATCCCCCTCTGCTCCACCATAAGGCAAGTCGCATCAGAGATTTAGTGCGGTGCGTTTGTGTGAGCATGCTTTCGAAATGACCAAATAAGTGACCACAATTTT
>Ga0137360_10000425_pt1 | contig 24248 bp, 7 predicted proteins | sample Mad1_60_16metaG_FD_104924 | JGI IMG/M metagenome (GOLD analysis project Ga0137360, IMG submission 104924) | Vadose zone soil microbial communities from Angelo Coast Range Reserve, California, USA - Mad1_60_16 metaG | ecosystem: Environmental > Terrestrial > Soil > Vadose zone | place: USA... | reverse complement strand
CGCTGACCGTTTTAATGCACGAGTTGGAAGTTCTCTACGGCGAGCAGCGATCAGGAGTGGTGGCGTCAGGGTTGCCGCCACTCAAACGACAATACGTGGACTACGTGCGCTGGCAAAACGATCTCCTGCGGAGCGAGCTGGGTGAGACTCATCGCCGATATTGGCAAGAACAACTGGCAGGACCACTTCCGGTGTTGGCCCTGCCAACGGATCGACCTCGTCCACCGCTGCAGACTTATCGCGGCGCCGCTCATTCGTTTCGTCTCAACCCGGAGTTGACGCGACGTCTCGAAGTATTGAGCAAAGATCAAAATGCTACGCTCTACATGACGCTACTCGCCGCGTTTCAGGTTTTGCTTTATCGCTACACGGGTCAGCAGGAGATTCTGGTCGGGTCGCCCACGTCAGGGCGGAACCGTGTCTGGTTAGCCGGACTGATCGGCTACCTTGTCAACCCTGTAGCATTGCGCGCCGAGCTCTCGGCCGATCAGCCATTCGCGGATTTTCTACAGCAGATGAGACGCACTGTTCTGGCGGCCTTCAAGCATCAGGACTATCCGTTCGCTTTGCAAGTGAAAGCAGTTCAGCCGGAGCGCGATGCAAGCCGTTCGCCGGTGTTTCAGGTGATGTTCGCCTTGCAGAAATCGCACTTGCGAAACAATCAAAGCGTGGCTGCTTTTGCGGTTGGCGATCAGGGCGCCGAAATCCCTCTCGGTGATGTTGTTCTGGAATCAGTGGCGCTGCCGCAACGAACCGCCCGCTTTGATTTGACGTTGCTGGTGGCAGAAATCGGGGATCACCTGGGAGCCAGCCTGGAGTACAACACGGATCTCTTTGACGCGGCGACGATAGAACGGATGTCGCAGCAGTTTGGGCGTTTGCTGGAAAGCATTGTGACGGCACCGCAGACGGCGGTTTCGCGGTTGGCAATTTTGAGCCAAGAGGAACGGCAGCTTCTCGCTGAATGGAATGACACCCGCCGCGAATATCCCACCGGGGAAGGATTGCATCGGCTGTTCGAGGCGCAGGTAGAGCGAACACCGTGTGCCGCGGCGTTGATAGCCGGGCTAGAGCGGCTCACGTATGAGGAGTTGAACGAGCGCGCCAATCAGTTGGCCCATCATCTGGTTGATGTCGGAGTTAGTGCTGAACATCGAGTCGGGATACTGCTGGAACGTTCGCCCGCCATGGTGGTTGCTTTGTTGGGAGTGCTCAAGGCGGGCGGCTGTTACGTGCCGCTGGATCCTCAGTACCCGCAGGAGAGGCTGGCCTTCATGAGGGACGATGCCGGTCTCACGGTGCTGTTAACGACGCGACGGTTGGCTGAGTCGCTGAAGTTGACAGATAGCGGCATGGCGCTGTTGTTCGTCGATGAGTGTAGTTACGAATCGAAGCCGCAGACTTGGACCAATCTGGACGTGGCGGTGGACGAGCACCAACTCGCCTACTTGATTTACACCTCGGGCTCGACTGGTCAACCCAAGGGCGTAGTTATCGAGCATGGAAGCGCGACGGCTTTCATCCATTGGGCAGGCGAAGTCTTCAATCAAGAGGCTCTGGACGGGGTTCTCTTCTCGACGTCAATTTGTTTCGACCTTTCGATCTTCGAAATCTTCGTGACCCTTAGTCGTGGTGGTAAGGTCATCGTTGCCGACAACGCTTTGCAGTTAGCAGAACTACCAGCTGCCGCGGAGGTGACTCTGATCAACACAGTTCCATCGGCCATGGCGGAGTTGTTGCGGATGGGCGCAGTGCCGGAGTCGGTGCGGGTGGTGAATCTGGCTGGTGAAGCTTTGAGCGAGGAGTTGGTGGCGGAGATCTACGCCACCACTCAAGTGCAAAGAGTCTACAACTTGTACGGTCCAACGGAAGACACGACGTACTCGACCTACACACTAGTAAGAAGCGGTGAACACGTCACTATTGGACGGCCGGTAGCGAATAGCCGCGTCTCCGTGCTGGACGAGCAGTTTCAGCCGGTGCCCTTAGGAGTGGTTGGAGACCTTTACATTGCCGGAAGAAAACTCGCGCGTGGGTACTGGAGCCGTCCGGAGCTGACGGCTGAGAAGTTTATCCCCGACAGTTTCAGCGGGGAAGAAGGAACGAGGCTTTACCTTACCGGTGACAAGGCGAAGTATCAGGCGAGCGGAAACCTGGAGTTTTTGGGTCGCACAGACCATCAGGTGAAGCTCCGTGGCTACCGGATCGAGTTGGGAGAAATCGAGAGCGCGTTGCGCCGGCATGAGCAGGTGCAAGAAGCAATCGTGGTGGCGCGAGATGAAGCCGATGGAGAGAAGCGGTTGGTGGCTTACGTCGTGGCGGGCAACGCGTTGGCGGTGAACGAACTGCGGTCGTGGCTAAGAGACCGGCTACCGGAGTACATGACGCCGGCTGCGTTTGTGCTGATGAACGCGCTGCCTTTGACTCCGAACGGAAAAGTAGATCGCCAGGCCCTGCCGGCACCCGATTTCAATAATGTCGGTGAAGAGTCCTTAACGGCTCCGCGCACACAAATCGAGGAAGTCTTGATAGGTATTTGGGCCAAGGTGCTTGGGATCGCGCAATTGGGCATTCACGACAACTTCTTCGAGCTCGGTGGTCACTCGCTAATGGCGACGAGATTGATTTCGCACATGCGCAATGAACTTAACGTCGAAGTGCCTCTCAGTAAAGTGTTCGAGTCGCCAACCGTGGCACGTTTGGCCGAACACGTCGAGCAAGAAATGAGAGACGGGCCGGGGGTGATTTACACACCTATTGAACCCGCACCGCGAGATGGACAACTGCCGCTCTCGTTTGCCCAACAGCGACTTTGGTTCCTGGATCAGATGGAGCCGGGGAATCCCTTCTACAACATCTCGGCGATCATTCGACTTGGCGGTAAGTTGAACGTGCAGGCATTGGAGCAAAGCTTCGGCGAGATCGTGAATCGGCACGAAACTCTGCGGACACGGTTTGAAGTTGTCGACGGGCAGCCGGTGCAAATCATTACCCGGGCACTTTCGTGGAGCCTGCCAGTGATTGACTTGCGCGAACTGACGGTCGCGGAGCGTGAACAGGACGTCGCCCGCAGGGTCGCTGAAGAGGCACAAATTCCATTTGATCTCTCGACCGGAGGGTTACTGAGGACGACCCTCTTGCAGTTGAGCGACGAAGAGTACGCATTGTTGTTGACCATGCATCACATCGTCAGCGACGCCTGGTCGGTTGGAGTTTTTATCAGGGAACTGACGGTACTCTACGAATCGTTTGATGGCGAGCAGGAGTCGCCGCTGCCACCCCTTACCGTGCAGTACGCCGATTTCGCGCGTTGGCAACAGCATTGGTTTCAGGGGGAGACTCTGGCAACGCAGATGGCTTACTGGAAGCAGCACCTCGCGGGCGCGCCTGCGTTGCTCGATCTCCCAAGTGACCGACCGCGTCCTGCAGTACAGAGATTTCGGGGCGACACACAGACGCTCGTTCTGCCCAAAGCTTTAACCGAGTCATTGAAGACTTTCAGCCGTCACCAGGGCGCGACTCTCTTCATGACGCTGCTGGCCGGATTCAAAATTCTGCTATTCCGTTACACCGGTCAGCGGGACATTGTGGTTGGTACGCCAATCGCAGGACGCAATCGCGCTGACATCGAAAACCTGATCGGTTTCTTTGTCAACACGCAGGCGATTCGGACGCAATTGTCTTCAGACATGAGCTTCAAGGAGTTGTTGGCCCAAGTGCGTGCAGGCGTGCTGGAAGCACATGCGCGGCAGGATTTACCCTTTGAAAAACTGGTCGAAGAGTTGCAACCCGAACGGAGCTTGAGCCACACGCCCATCTTTCAGGTGATGTTCGCGCTGCAAAATGTTCCGATGCCCCCGCTCGAGTTACCCGGACTGACCGTCACTTCGCTGGAGGCTGCAGTCAACACTTCAAAATTCGATTTCTCGCTGTCGTTGGAAGAAAAGGCAGACAGTCTGGGCGGGGCGTTGGAGTACAACACAGACGTCTTTGAAGCGGCGGCGATGACGCGCCTGCTCGGTCACTACCGGCGGCTACTGGAAGATGTGGTGAGAGCCGCGGAAACGAAACTCGGTGATTTGCAATTACTGACCGAGGCCGAGCGGCAGCAGATGTTCGTCGAGTGGAACGACTCAGGCCAGCACCTTTCATCTTCGGCCTTTGTCCATAAACAGTTTGAACGTCAGGCCGAAGCAGAACCCGATGCGCCCGCCGTGCTGTGCGAAGACAAGGTGCTGAGCTACGGAGAGTTGAACCGGCGTGCGAACGCGGTGGCGCACCATCTGCGCCGCCTCCGGGTCGGGGCGGAAAGTATCGCCGGCATTTGCGTCGAGCGTTCTTTTGATATGGCGGTGGGCGTGCTGGCCATTCTTAAGGCAGGCGGAGCATACCTGCCGCTGGACCCACATTACCCGCGAGAGCGCCTGAGCTTCATGTTGCAAGATTGCGGTTTGTCCGTACTCCTGACCCAGCGGGCGCTTCTGGAAAAATTGCCGGTTCCATACCAGGCGGCCGCAATCTGTCTGGACGACGATTGGGAGTCGGTATCTTATGAGGACACACAAAACCCGCCGGGCAAGATAGATGCTGATAATCTCGCATACGTAATCTATACGTCAGGTTCGACCGGGCGACCCAAAGGTGTCGGGGTCTCGCACGCCGCGCTCCAGAACCTTGTCTCCTGGCATCTCTCCGCCTTTGAAATCTCTGCCTCTGACCGCGCGACTTTGCTGGCCGGCGTTGGCTTCGATGCTTCGGTATGGGAACTGTGGCCCTACTTGTGTTGCGGCTCATCACTCGACGTACCGGCCGATGATGTGCGCTCCTCGCCTGAACGACTGCGCGACTGGTTGACGCTACGCGAGGTCACCATCAGCTTCGTGCCGACTCCGGTGGCCGAGCCTATGCTTAGTCTTGAGTGGCGGCAACAGACCAAACTAAGAACGTTGTTGACTGGTGGGGACCGACTGCACACCTGGCCGTCTTTGTCACTACCTTTCGAGGTGGTTAATAACTACGGGCCGACCGAGAACGCAGTAGTAAGTACCTCAGTCTCAATCAGCCGAGCAGGTGGAGCGGCCGGCACAGCGCCGACACTAGGCAGGCCAATAGGGAATGTAAGGGTTTACATCGTGGACGGGCGAGGCGAAGCGGTGCCGATAGGCGTAGCGGGAGAACTGTGGGTCGGAGGAGATAGTCTGGCGAGAGGGTATCTGAACCGACCGGAGATGACAGCGGAAATGTTTGTGCCCGATGCGTTGAGCGGTCAGGCGGCAGGGAGGCTGTACCGGACGGGCGACTTGGCGAGGTACTTACCCGACGGCGCTATTGAGTTTCTTGGCCGCATTGGCAGTCAGGTGAAAGTACGTGGGCATCGCATCGAGTTGGGTGAAATTGAGACGGCGTTGCGCGAGGCGGCCGGTGTGCGCGAGGCTGTGGTGCAGTGCCGAGAACAGCGTCCGGGAGACCAATGTTTAGTCGCTTATGTGGTTCCCGATGATCAGGCCGGAGCGGTGACGAGCAACGACCTACGCGGCACGCTCCGAGAAAAACTGCCCGACTACATGGTGCCTCCGTTCTTTGTCATGCTCAACGAACTGCCGATTACGGACAACGGCAAGATCGACCGGCGCGCTCTACCCGCCCCGTCACCGGCCGAAGAGGAGGATGACCCGGCAACGCCGCGCACGCCTACGGAAGAACTGTTGTCGAACATCTGGGCGGAGATTCTGGGTTTGCGAAGAGTTGGCTTGCATGACAACTTCTTCGAGCTTGGCGGCCATTCGCTGCTCGCTACGCAGGTCGTTTCACGCGTGCGGGAAACGTTCAGCGTGGAGTTGCCGCTACGGGCCTTGTTTGAAAGCCCGACAATTGCGGAGTTGGCCCAGAGTGTCGAGAGCTCTTTACACTCCGAAACAGGCGGGACGATGGCGCCGATTGAGCGGGTAGGGCGAGAAAAGAATCTACCGCTCTCCTTTGCGCAGCAACGTCTCTGGTTTATCGACAAACTCTCGTCAGGCAATACGGTCTATAACATACAAGTGGCCGTGCGACTGACCGGCCAGCTAGACCATGGGGCGCTGGAAAAAGCAGTCAATGAAATCATCAGGCGGCACGAAACTCTGCGCACGACCTTCGCCGTTCGCGACGGGCTGCCCGTACAGGTTATCACGCCTGAGTACCGAGTCTCACTGCCGCTCGTGAATATCTCCGAGGCGCCGCCGAGTGAGCGCGAAACGACGCTCGCAAGCATTTACGCTCAAGAAGGGCGCCGCGCGTTCGACCTTGCCAAACTGCCGCTGCTTCGTTTCGGTCTCTTGAAGTTCGCCGAGACGGAGCATGCAATACTGCTGACCATGCATCACATCGTCTCAGACGGCTGGTCAATGGGAGTGATCACGCATGAGGTGGCTTCGCTCTATCAGGCCTTCACTACAGAGCAACCGTCGCCACTCCTCGAATTGGCGGTGCAGTACGCGGACTTTGCTCATTGGCAACGCGAGTGGCTACAGGGCGAAGTGCTGGAAGGTCAGCTTGCCTACTGGAAGAGCCAACTCGGCTATCAACTCCCCACATTGGAACTGCCGACGGATCGCCCACGTCCAACGGTTCAGAGTTTCCGCGGCGAGCGACGCCTTTTCACTTTGCCGGTTGAACTCTCGGAGTCGCTGATGGATTTCAGCCGCCGCGAGGGTGTGACGCTCTACATGCTGATGCTCGCGGCTTTCAAGGTCCTGCTCTATCGTTACAGCGCGCAGGATGACATCGTCGTCGGCACCGACATCGCCAATCGCAACCGAAGTGAGATTGAGCCCCTCATCGGTTTCTTCGCCAATCAACTTGTGCTGCGAACAGACTTGTCAGGCAACCCGACCTTCCGCGAATTGTTGCACCGCGTACGGGAAGTGACGCTGGGCGCGTACGCGCATCAGGATATGCCGTTTGAGAGATTGGTTGAAGAACTCCAGCCCGAGCGTGACCTGAGCCGCAACCCGCTCTTTCAGATGATGTTCATCTTTCAAAACAACCCCATGCCGGCGCTCGAAATCGGGAATTTAGCAATCGAGCCGATTGAGATGACCGAAGCGACGACGGCTTTTGATATCAGTCTGGCGCTAAGCGAGACTCCGCGAGGCGAGATCAGCGGTTCGGTGCGTTACAGCACGGATCTGTTCAACGCCTCAACTATCGAGCGCATGATCGGACATTACCAGACCCTGCTGCATTCCGTCAGGGCCGGTGGCGACGCGCGCCTAAACTCACTTGAGATGCTCACCGAGGAGGAGAACAAGCAAAAGGCCGAGAATAAAGAAGAGCGCAAGGAATTGAAGCTGAAGAAGCTGTTAGGTACCAGGCCGAAAGCCTTAAAGCTGTCGGAACGGACCATTGTCAGAGAGTCGCGGCTAAATCCTCGCATGAGTCTGCCGATCGTCTTAAAACCGCAGTATGAAGGGGTCGATCTCGTTACCTGGGCCAGACAGAACCGTGATGCGATCGAGGGTCGGCTGCAACAGCACGGGGCGATACTCTTCCGCGGGTTCGATACGCGTTCGCTGAGCAGCTTCGAGCAGTTTGCTCAAGCGATCGCTCCTTCACTAATGACATACGGCGAGCGATCTTCGCCGCGTCACGTCCTGAGCGGCAACATTTACACCTCGACCGATCACCCAGCCGATCAGCACATACTTCTCCACAACGAACAATCCTACACGCTCAACTGGCCGATGAAGATTTGGTTCTTCTGCGTGCAACCTGCGCGCGCGGGCGGTCGCACGCCCATCGCCGACAGCCGCCGGATTTTCCGGCGTCTGCCATCGTCACTGGTTGAAAAGTTCGTGCAAAAACAGGTGATGTATGTGCGCAACTATGGCGACATGCTGGGGCTGCCCTGGCAGGAAGCGTTCCAGACTGACAACAAACGGCTCGTCGAAGAGCATTGCCGCCGCGACTCTATTGAGTTTGAGTGGAAGGATGAAAACCGCCTGCGCACAAAGCAAATTCGACCGGCAGTCAGAACACACCCGCGCACTGGAGAAACCATCTGGTTCAATCACGCCGCGTTCTTCAACATTTATAGTTTGGATAGAGCGGCTCGCGAGTCTCTGCGCGCGGGCATTAACGACCTGGATCTTCCCTTTAACACTTTCTACGGCGACGGCTCACTAATCGAGCCGTCCGTTATCGAGCAAATCTACGACACCTACCGGCAAGAGCAAGTCGCCTTCGAGTGGCAAACGGGAGACATCCTCATGCTCGACAACATGCTCGCTGCGCATGGGCGTGAGCCTTTCGTCGCCCCACGCGAAATAGCCGTGGCCATGGCCGAGCCGTATTTGGAATTGCCAACCGGTGATTTCCAATTGCCGATTATTGATCGGCAACCCTTCGCAGCCGGCTCCTGAAATCAGCAATCGGAAATCTACAATCGCCAATGACTTCAAGGCCTATGCAATCAACGACCATTGTTGAAGGCTTTCGACTTTCGCCTCAGCAGCGGCGGCTTTGGAAGCTACAGCAAGACGCGACACGTGACGTCCTGGCCTTTGGCTCGCATCTCGTGTTGCTGCTTGAAGGCGAACTGCGATCCGATGCACTGCGCAACGCCCTGCAAAAATTGTGCGCGCGGCACGAATCCCTGCGCACCACCTTTCGACGCTTGCCAGGCGTGGTGATGCCGTTTCAGTCCGTGAATGACGGTCTCACTCCTTCATGGAACATAGTTGACTTGAGCGGGACGGATGGGCGAGAGCAAGCGGCTGAAGACGAAGAGTTCCTGGAACAGGAAAGCCACCGCCGGTTCGATTTTGAGGACGGCCCACTCGTGCATGCGACATTGTTTGTGCTTTCACCGGCGCGTCACTTGTTCTCTGTCAGTTTGCCCGCGCTCTGCGCCGATCGCCGCACATTGAGTAACCTGTCTGTGGAGCTCAGCAAATATTATTCAGAGCTGGTTGCGGGTAGCGAGGTAGAGCGCGAGACGTTCCAGTACATTCAGTTTTCGGAATGGCAAAACTCTCTCTGGGAGGAAGGGGGCGCCTCGGAAGGAACGGAGTACTGGAGGAGACTGGATCTTTCTGCCGCATCTACGGTCTTGCCTGGCCAGCATATTCGCCGGCGCCATCGCTCAAACATACCTGGCGAGCTTCATTCGGTGAAGCTAATGTTGACGCCGGAATATACAGCGCGGCTTGCCACCCTCGCAAAGAGGTATGAGACGACGAGTGCTACCGTCCTGCTCTCTGCATGGCAGACGCTCGTTTGGCGCCTGACGCAAGAGTCGGTCGTGATTGGTAACGTGTGCGACGGCAGGCCATTCGAAGAACTGCACGACGCGTTCGGGTTGTTTGCGCGTGTGTTGCCGGTATGCTGCGAGTTTACGAACGGCCTGCGCTTCAGCGAAATCATCGCCCAGATAGATAGCTTCCAACGCGAAGCAGAGGAGTGGCAGGATTATTTCGACTGGGACCAGGCGACGGAAGGCGCGCCGAAATACTTCTCTTTCGGTTACGAATACGCAGAGCTCCCGCTGGCGCGGAGTGAAGGGGGCCTGCAAATCTCTGTCTATCGCCAGTATTGTCACACCGAACGATTTGATTTAAAGCTTTCCTGCGTCGTGACGGGTCCTGCGCTGGAATTAGAGTTTCTATTCGACAGCGCGTTATTCCGGGAGGACGAGGTCTGCCACCTTGCCGGACAGTTTCAGATTCTTCTCGATGTTGCGCTCGCCAGCCCTGAAGCTTTGGTCGAGGAGCTTGAACTAGTCAGCGTTGCCGAGCGGCAGCAAATACTCTTCGAGTGGAATAAAACGAAGCGCGAGTATCCGCTAGAACAGTGTCTGCATCAACTCTTCGAGCAGCAGGTCGAGCGCACGCCGGACGCGCTGGCGGCCGTCTTTCAGGACCAGCAACTTACGTTTGAGGAATTGAACCGGCGGGCTAACCAATTAGCCCGTCACCTGCAAGCGCAGGGCGTCGGACCGGAAACCCCAGTAGGCCTTTGCGTCTTGAGCTCGCTCGAGATGCTCGTCGGCGTGCTCGGAATTCTGAAGGCCGGCGGAGCTTACCTGCCGCTCGACCCACGCAACCCGCACCTACGCCTTGATCAGGTGTTGAGCGATGCCGGAGTCTCCGTCTTGCTGACACAGGAGCACTTATCAACTGGACCGTTTGAGGCCACCACCCAAGTCATCCGTCTTGACGCTGATTGGGAGGACAAGATCGCGGCGGAGAGCGTGCAGGACCCTCGAAGTCCAGCGGGCGCCGATAATCTCGCCTATATGATTTACACCTCGGGCTCGACCGGGCAGCCGAAGGGCGTGATGGTTCAGCACCGTTCGGTTGTCAACTTGGCCGCCGCGTTGCGGGAGGAGGTCTACGTCGGGCTAGGCTCAACGCTCAAGGTCGGTCTTAGCGCTCCTCTGGCCTTTGACGCGTCGGTGAAGCAATTGCTGCAACTGTGCTCCGGTCACACCATTTACCTGCTGCCTGAAGAGCTGCGGCTCGACGCCAAGCGCGCGCTTGCTTATTTGGACGAGCAGGCACTGGATGTACTTGATTGCACTCCTTCTCAATTAAGGCTTCTGCTGGCCGCAGGGTTAAACGAATCTGCGAAGAGCGGGCCGAAGATGATGCTTGTCGGCGGGGAGGCCCTGGATGAATCTCTCTGGTCTCGGCTCTCCGCAGATCAACGGACGTGCTTCTACAATGTCTACGGTCCTACTGAATGCACAGTTGATGCGACCTGGGTCCAGGTGACGAGCGCTTCGGAGCGTCCGACCATTGGCCGTCCCATACGGAACACAGAAGTTTACATTCTTGACAAGGATCTTGAGCCGGTGGGGATTGACATTACCGGCGAACTCTACATAGGCGGCAGCGGAGTAGCTCGCGGTTATCTCAACTGGCCGGAGCGGACGGCTGAAAGATTTGTGCCGGATGGGTTGAGTGGAAAAGCCGGCGCCAGGTTGTATCGAACGGGAGACCTCGCGAGATATTCACCGGATGGCCTAATTAATTTCATCGGGCGCAACGATTCGCAGATCAAAGTACGTGGGCATCGTATCGAGCTGGGAGAGATTGAGGCCGTGCTTCGTCAACACGAGCAGGTGCGGAAGGCAGTTGTCGTGGTTCGCGAAGGTCCGAGCGGGGATGTGCGATTGGTTGGCTACCTGGTTGCGGAAGGTGCCGAGACATTGGAGGTTGCGGAGCTGCGCCGGCTGCTGAGCGAGCGGTTGCCCGACTACATGGTGCCGACGTTTCTGGTGGTGATTGACGAGTTCCCGTTGCTGCGTAACGGCAAGGTTGATCTCAGCGCTCTCCCTGCTCCCGAAGCAGTGCGTCCGCCGGCGGATGAGCACTACGTGGCTCCGCGCAACGAGATTGAAGAAATAATTACACGTGTCTGGCAAGAGGTCCTCGGAGTCGAGCGTATCGGAGTGCACGATAATTTTTTCGATGCCGGAGGACATTCGCTACTGATGGTCCAAGTCCATAACAAGCTGAGCGAAGCTTTCGAAAAGGACGTCTCCATTGTGGAGATGTTTGCGAAACCGACGATTAGCGCGCTCGCAGAGTACTTCAGTGACAGCAACGGTCACAAACCCACATTTCAAAAAGTCATGGACCGTGCTGCACGCCGGAAGCAGGCAGTCAGCCGGCGCCAATGATGAATAGTCAAGGAAGCAGGACAAGGCCGATGAGTAAATCTACGAGTGCGAACCAAATTGACGGGGTTGCCATTGTCGGTATGGCCGGACGATTTCCGGGTGCGAATGACATCACGGAATACTGGCGTAACCTGCAAGACGGCGTTGAGTCGATCACGTTCTTCAGCGACGAAGAGTTGAAGCACGCGGGCGTAGAAGCGGAGCGGCTCAGTGCGCCGAACTTCATCAAGGCGAAAGGCGCAGTTGAAAACGCTGACGCGTTCGACGCGAGTTTCTTTGGCTTCACGCCGCGCGAGGCGGAGACTATGGATCCGCAACATCGCCTCTTCATGGAGTGTGTGTGGACGGCTTTGGAAAACGCGGGTTATGACCCGGAAAGCTACGAAGGCTCGATCGGTCTTTACGGCGGCGCGGGCATGAATACCTACCTGCTGTTTAATCTGATGTCGAACCGGGATCTGCTTGAATCGGTCGGTTTGTTGCAAGCCTCCGTCCAGAACCGAGGCGACCATCTGACCACGCACGTTGCTTATGAGTTAAACCTCAAAGGGCCGAGCCTTACGATCCAGACCGCATGCTCGACCTCGCTCGTTGCCGTGCACACCGCTTGCCAAAGCTTGCTCAACCGCGAATGCGACATGGCACTTGCCGGTGGCGTCACCATCAGTGTGCCGCTCAGAAACGGTTACACGTACCTCGAAGGCGGCATCTATTCGCCGGATGGGCATTGCCGCGCCTTCGATGAGAGGGCGCAGGGAACTGTGGAAGGAAATGGTGTCGGCGTGGTCGCCTTGAAGCGCTTAGCCGATGCTCGGCTTGACGGTGACACAATTCACGCCGTAATCAGAGGGTCTGCAGTCAACAACGATGGTTCACTGAAAGTCGGCTACACAGCCCCGGGTGTCAGCGGTCAGGCCGAAGTCATCGCCGAGGCGCACGCCATGAGCAGCGTCAATCCTGAAACCATCACTTACGTCGAGACGCACGGAACCGGAACAGCTCTCGGAGATCCGGTCGAAATCGAGGCACTGACGCGGGCTTTCCGTCATGGCACAGAGGCGAAGAGATTTTGCGGCATTGGTTCGGTGAAGACGAACATCGGTCATCTGGATGCCGCCGCCGGGGTGGCTGGTCTCATTAAGACAGTACTCGCGCTCAAGCACCGGCAACTTCCGCCCAGCCTCAATTTTGAGAATGAAAACCCACGGATTGACTTTGCGAACAGCCCCTTCTACGTCAACACGAAATTGTCTGAATGGAAAAACGGGGACGGCAATCCGCGCCGGGCTGGGGTCAGTTCTTTCGGCATCGGCGGAACCAACGCGCATGTCGTGCTCGAGGAAGCGCCCGAGCCCGAGCCTTCCGAGTCCATTAGGAAGTGGCGTCTGCTCCCAATCTCGGCGCGCACGAACACAGCGCTGGACGCGGCGACCGTCAATCTTCACGCGCACTTGAAAGAACACCCGGCGCTCGATCTGTCAGACGTGGCCTACACGCTGCAAGTTGGGAGGAAGCAGTTCAATCACCGGCGCGTCGTCATCTGCCGCGATACGGAAGATGCCGTGCGGGCGTTGGATACGCTGGATGCGAGACGTGTTTTCACGAGCCTCCAGACACCGCGCGAGCGTCCCGTGATGTTCATGTTTCCAGGGCAGGGCGCACAGTACGTCCGCATGGGATTGGAGCTGTACCGTGCCGAATCGTTCTTCCGCGATCAGATTGATCTTTGCTCAGAGATACTCAAGCTGCATCTCGGTTTTGACCTCCGCGAGGTGCTTTATCCGACTGACGAGGGGCTTGAGGAGGCGCAGCACCAGCTCAATCAAACGTTTGTGACTCAGTCGGCACTCTTTGTCACCGAATACGCGCTGGCGAGGCAGTGGATGGAGTGGGGGGTCAATCCGCAGGCGATGATCGGCCACAGCATCGGCGAATATGTCGCGGCCTGTCTGGCCGGGGTCTTCTCGCTCGAAGATACGCTGCGACTGGTCGCCGCGCGCGGGCGACTAATACAAAGCCTGCCGTCCGGTTCGATGCTCGTCATCTCGCTGCCAGAGCAGAAGCTGCGCCCAATTCTCGAACTGCGGCCCGAGCTATCGCTGGCCGCCATCAACGCTCCTGGATTGTGCACAGTGGCCGGTACAAATCAGGCGGTTGACGAACTTGAAGAAGAGATGAAGTCGGAACAACTTTTTTGCCGGCGTTTGCAAACGTCGCACGCCTTCCATTCGCCCATGATGGAGCCGATTCTCAAACCGTTCATCGAAGAAGTATCAAAGGCCACGTTGAACGCGCCATCTATTTCTTATCTTTCAAATGTTACGGGCAATTGGATCAGGACGGAAGAAGCCACTGACCCGGCTTACTGGGCAAAACACATTCGCCAGACAGTGCTTTTCAGCAACGGCGTGAGCGAGCTCTTCAAGAACGCTGAAAACCTCTTGCTCGAAGTTGGACCGGGAAACACGTTAACCGTGCTTGCCAGACATCACCCGCAACGTGGGGCGGGGCAGGTCGTGCTTTCCTCGCTGCGCCGGGCTGACGAGCAGGAGCCTGACGAAGCCTTCATGTTGACAACGCTCGGGCGTCTCTGGCTCGCAAACGTCAAAGTAGACTGGACCAAACTATCTGGCGGAGAGCGACACCGGCGCGTGCCCTTACCCACGTACCCGTTCGAGCGGCAGCGTTATTGGGTCGACCCACAGCCTGGCTCTGGCCAGACGAGGCAAAATCCTTTGCGCAAAGATCCGGAGGTTGGCAATTGGTTTTACACGCCTTCATGGCGGAGGTCGGAGGCGCCCTCGACTAACGGGGCACCGGCGGGCGAACGCCGGCGCTGGCTGATCTTTGCCGACGAGTGCGGAATCGGAGACGGATTGAAGGACCGGCTCGAGGCACTCGGACACGAGGTCATCATTGTTCGGATGGGAGACGAGTTTTCCCATACGGGAAACGCGATTTACACCGTTAATCCTGGCCGGCGCGCTGACTACCAGGCACTACTCAAGGAAATCGGAGCGGGCAGCGATACCTCGCAAACAATAGTGCACTTGTGGAACGTCACGCCGAAGTGGCAGGCTGTCGAGGCCGAGCGGTTGCAGTCCTCCGCCTTCTACAGTCTCCTCTTTCTCGTTCAGGTACTCGGCGAACAACTACTCGTGCTGACGCCTGCCGACGTGCACGCCGACGAGAAGCTTAGCATCTGCGTCGTATCAAATAACCTGCAGGAGGTAACGGGCGAGGAGGACCTTTGCCCTGAGAAGGCGACGCTCCTGGGCCCCTGCCGCGTGATTACGCAGGAGTATCAGAACATTACCTGCCGAAGCATCGACGTGGTCCTGCCGGAAGCTGAAGGCCCGCAACAGCAACGGTTGGTGGATGACCTCCTGGCTGAGACTGCTAGTGAGAATTCAGATCTGGTGATCGCGTATCGGGGTCGCCATCGCTGGGTGCAGGACTTCGAACAAATCCGGCTTGAGGACGACGCCGCGATGCCCCCCATCTTGAGAGACCACGGAATCTATCTCGTTACCGGCGGCATGGGCGGTATGGGATTGGAGTTGGCGCAATACCTCGCGACGGCGGTCAACGCCAGACTGGTCTTAGTCGGCCGCACGCCCTTGCCCGACCGCGAGGAATGGGACAGATGGCTTACTACCCACAACGAGAGCGATGAAGTCAGTTACCGGATTCTAAAAGTTCGCGCGATTGAGGGAGCCGGAGGGGAAGTTCTTGTCGCTGCGGCGGATGTCACCGACGAAGAACAGATGAGGACTGTGCTCGAGCAGGCGCGTAGCCGTTTTGGTGAGATAAATGGTGTCATTCATGCGGCGGGTGTCGCGGGCGGCGGAATCATTCACATAAAAACGCCCGCGATGGCTGCCGCTGTGCTTGCCCCTAAAGTTACGGGCACACGCGTGCTCGATCAGGTGTTGAAGGACACACGGCTCGACTTCTTCGTCCTGTGCTCGTCGCGCAGCTCCATTCTCGGCGGGTTCGGTAACGTCGATTACTGTGCCGCCAACGCCTACCTTGACGCCTTTGCCCAGTACAAGCGGGTGAGCAACGGAGGCTCGACGGTTTCGATTAATTGGGACGCGTGGCAGTCAGTTGGCATGCTAGCTAAAACAGCCGCGCGCTTGAGGGGCAAAGAAGTTTCGCCGCAGGCGGTTGAGCGCAGCAATTCTAATGGCCGCAACGGCCATCGACCCAATGCTCACCCACTGCTGCATCAGGAAATCGCCGAGGCTGGGGGCGAACAGACTTATGGAACCGAGTTCAGCGTCGCCGAGCATTGGGTGCTCGATGATCACCGCATCGTCGGGACGGCCGTGATGCCGGGCACGGCCTATCTCGAGATGGCGCGTGCGGTTGTTGAAAAGAAGCATGGGCAGCCAGGTACGTTGGAGATTCGGGACGCTTTCTTTCTGGCTCCCCTGGCATTGCGCGACGACGAAAAGCGCGAGGTGCGGACAATCGTAGAAAAAGACGGCGGCGAATTTTCGTTTCGAGTGGTGAGCAGACCGTCGGTGGCAGGGGACGGTGAAGCGGATGAGTGGCAGACGTTCTCCATTGGCAAAATCGGATATGTCGATCCAGAGCCACCCACGCTGCACGACATCAAGTCCATCATCGATCGCTGCAACCTGAAGGAGATCGTCATTCGGGACGACGACGAGATTGACCCGGACCTCGGGCCACGCTGGCAAAGCTTGCAGCGTGTGTATGTCGGAGATAAGGAATTACTGGCGACGCTAGAACTGCCGGAAATATTCGCCGCCGATATGAACCACTTGAAACTTCACCCTGCTTTACTGGACCGCGCGACGGGCACAGCCAAGCACTATCTTGTCAGCGAAGGACATTACTTGCCGATGGGTTACAAGCGGCTCCGCATCATGGGCCCCCTGCCGCGCAAAGTTCATGCTCACATTAAGTCAAAAGACAACGGCTCCCGGAACGAGACGATCAGTTTCGACATCACCCTGCTCGATGAGAAGGGTGTCGAACGAGTTGTCATCGAAAGCTTTAGCCAGAAGCGAGTCAACGATGCCACCGGAACGATCAAGTTGCTGGCCGGGACAGTTCCGCGCAAGCTTGAGCAAAGTGTGAGCGCGACGGCGGCAGACAATGGAGCGACAGCGGGAGGCGCCGAAGCCATTTACCAGAGGAGTCTCAGCGATGGCATCTTCCCCGATGAAGGCGTCGAGGCGTTCCGCCGTATCCTCTCGAGGGGCGCGCTGCCGCAAGTCATCGTTTCCACCAAAGACTTGCGCGCTTCAATCCAGCACGTAAACACCTTTGCTCAAACGAAACTCACCGAATACTCCGAGGGCGGGAGCGTCGCGCGAGCGGCGCATCCGAGACCCGCGGATCTGCAAACACCATACGTCGCGCCGCGCAACAACGTGGAGCAGCGGCTGGCTACCATTTGGCAGGAGATGCTGGGCATCGAGAATCTCAGTGTTCACGACAATTTTTTTGAGTTGGGCGGCGACTCCGTGACGGCCATCCAAATCAGCGTCAAGATCAACGAGGCTGGCCTGCAGTTTACGCCCCAACAACTTTTCCAGAGCCAGACCATCGCGGAACTAGCCGCAGTCCTCGACCCGTCGCAAGCCAACGGTTCATTGACAGCCGAGACCGCCGAGACAAATGGCTCTGAAAACGATACGACTCTGACAGACTTCCCACTCGCAGGGTTGAGCCAGGACGAGTTGGAAAAGATCGCAATGTTGATTGAAGAGACCGACCGGTTTAGTGATTCGGTGGAATGAAAAACGTAGAAGACGTTTACCATCTCACGCCCGTCCAGCGTGAAATGCTCAGCGAGACACAATCTGTACACACCGCGCGGGTTGTGCAAATTCGCTGGGACCTTCACGGCGAGTTGGACAGCGACGCCTTCGAGCGTGCCTGGCAACAGTTATTGACGCGCCACACGATCATGCGCACCTGCTTCCTCTCGGAGCAACTGGCAGAGCCGGTTCAAATCGTCCGCCGGCAGGTCAAGCTGCACTGTGAACGATACGATTGGACTGACGACGCACCAGAACAGCAGCAGGTAAAACTTCAAGAACTGCTGCTGGCAGACCGGGAGCGTGCCTTCGATCCTGCAAGAGCGCCGCTGTTTCGGCTGATGCAAATCCGTTTGGCCGTCCGCTCTTTTCACGTCGTCCTGAGCCATCACCCGGTGCTGCTCGACGAACGGTCCGTGAGCTCGATGCTCGACGAAGTGTTGGCTTACTACCGTGCAGAACTGCAAAACTCCGAGTGCCTGCTCGTACCCGCACTACCTTACCGCGCCTATGTCGGGTGGGTTGAGAGACAAGACCTGTCTGGCGCCGAGCTTTATTGGCATAAGGCTTTTGACTCCTCGTCGCTTCGTTCGTCACTCGCCACCCGCACAAACAAGGACGGGGCGCGCGCTGCCACATTCTCTCCTGCTTCTCAGCGAACGAATTTCACAGCCGCCGCGACGGAGGCATTGAGAGCCTTCGCGCGACGTGCGCACTTATCCTTCGAGGCGTTGATCGCAGGCGCATGGTCGCTCGTCCTGATGCGGGATAGAAACTGCCGCGAGGTAAGCATCGGCCTGGCTGTACAGGAGCGCCCGCGCGGGCTAACGGAATCCGAGCAGATGGTGGGTCTCCTCGAGAACGTTTTGCCGCTGTCTCTTGCTTTTGCCGGTGAGGAACCGATTTCCTTTTGGCTTCAGGAAGTCGAACGAAGGATAGCCAATCTCCAACGGTACGCGCATATCTCGAGGGCGCAAATCAAGCATTGGGTAGATCTCGAAAACGAAGTGCCGCTCGTTGACAGCGTCGCGATTTTTCATGAGGTCGCGACCGCGTCTAATGAAGAAGAGCTAGCAACCGGGCTGACTATTAACGAAGTTCCTGGCTTCAACAGTGTAATTAATTCTCCGCTCTTGTTAGAGGCGGTGCTCGGCGATGAATTATCTTTGAGGCTTCACGCTGAGTGCAAGGACGGCGAGTCAACCGTCACCCGCCTGATCGAAAGCCTGCACGGCACTTTGGGTGCGCTCACTTTTCCCACCCTGTATCTGTCGAAGAACTCGGTGCCGACTCGCGAGGAGCCACAGTGGCAGAGCGTAATAGGATCGAATGGTGGACAAAAGGGCGTGCAGTTGACGGAACCAGGTATCGCGCAGGTACACCAACCGGAAAAGCCGCTCGACTTCAGTCTTTTCTATTTTGCGGATGATAACGCCGTGTACGGTGAAGACAAGTATCGCCTCTACCGTCAGGGCGCGATATTCGCCGATCATCACCGGCTCACAGCCGTTTGGACGCCTGAACGTCATTTTCACGAAAAGGCAGGTCTTTATCCTAACCCGTCGGTCTTGAGCGCGGCTCTTGCCACCATTACCCAGCATGTTCAGTTGCGAGCGGGGAGCGTGGTCTTGCCCCTGCACAACTCCTTGAGAGTGGCCGAAGAATGGTCGGTGGTCGATAATCTCTCGAAAGGCCGAGTGGGCGTCTCGTTCACTTCAGGCTGGATGCCCAACGACTTTGCCTTTTTCCCGGAGCGTTATGCCGACAAAAGGGAACAAATGTTTCGTGGGATCGTGGAAGTACAAGAATTATGGCGCGGCAAATCTATCGCCGGGCGCGACGGCCTGGGGAAAGAGATTGAGCTCCGGATTTTCCCTAAACCGATTAGCGCCGAGTTGCCGATATGGCTGACTTGCAGCGGCGGCCCGGAAATGTTCGAGAAAGCAGGGGAACTCGGTTGCCATGTCCTAACTGCGTTACTGACCCAATCAATCGAAGAGGTGGCTCCGAAAATTAAACTTTACCGGGATTCTCTGATACGGCATGGGCATAACGCGGGCGACGGAAAAGTGACGATGATGATGCACACTTTCATCGGAGAAGATGCACAGGCCGTGTTGCACAAGGTGAAAATTCCCCTCACGAACTATCTCAAGTCACACTTGAATCTCATCGAAACCGGAGCACAGAGTCTCAATCTTCAAGTTGACATTAGTGAGCAGGAGGACCCGGAGAAGATTCTCGATCAGCTTGCGGCCTTCGCCTTCGAGCGCTATTACCGCACCTCCTCTCTAATTGGCACTCCTGGTTCCTGTATGAAGATGGTTGAACGCCTAAAAGCAATTGGCGTGGATGAGGTTGCATGCCTCATCGACTTTGGCGTCGAGGTTGATTCGGTACTCGAAAGCTTGGACCATTTGGTGGTCCTAAGGGATCTCAGCAACTCCCGTCAGTCCAAAACGAGCCTCGCGGCCTCGACTCTGGCGCGCGTCTAGATCTGGTTTGCGAACACTGGTATCTTAGTCGCTCAGATTCGAAACCAAGGCTCAGTAGCAACCTAATGACTTGTAGAACGAAGATAAGGAGAAAGAGCAATGAGCGTTATAGGTCAATTTCTCGCAGCCAGCGTTATCGTTTACATATTCATGTCACCAGTGAACAAAGTATCGACCGGCCAGTCTGAGCCGATACCGTCACCGGTAGTGCCGCAAGAGGTAGTTTCGCTTGCGCCGTTTAGATCGGTCGAGTTGCGCAGCGGCGGCAAGGTGGTGCTTCGCTACGGCCTAAGCCAACGTGTGACTTTGCTCCAAGGCAGTCTGGACTATACGCAGGTCACGATCGCAGATGCCGGCCGGCTGGTTATCGATAGATGCAAAACCAAATGCCCGCGGGGATATGAACTTGAAATCGAGATCGTCACTCCGCACATCGCCGGAATTTCGGTCGCGGATGGAGGCTCAATACAGAGCCGCGGCAGCTTCCCGCGTCAGTCAGAAATTGGAGTTGCCGCCAGCCAAGGCGGCACGATCGATATCCGCTCGATTGAGGCGGATAGCGTTACCGCCTCGGTAGCCCAGGGTGGCCGCATCTTCATTAACCCGCAAAACGCCTTGTTAGCTAGCGTCGTCGATGGTGGGAACATCACCTATTGGGGTGATGCACGGGTCGTATCATCGATCGAGCGGGGCGGCAACGTGACCAAGGGAACCGCGGCCGAGGCTAATCAGCCGCTAGCGGAATTTGGCTCTTTACTCACTGCCGTACCCACCACCCCAAAAGTCCCACGATCCTGCAACCCTCGAATCGAGCTGTGCGAGCGCCCATGAGATAACAACCAGGCAATGGTAATTATCTACTGGACGCGGTTGGACCCCGTCGAGTAGATAATTACCGAAAAAAGGCAGTCGTACTCATCTCGCCGTAAGCATCGATCCAATTTGAATTTATCGAGCCGCAAGCGCAGCACTTGTTGCGCCGGCCGCCTGTCAGCATAAAAAGTCCCACGATATCGCCCGCGGTTTCGGCTTTGAGGGAAGAATTCATTTCTACCTTAGCTTGAAGTCACGAACGAACGGCTTTTCCTCGTCGTTGGCCGGGCAATCATCCACTAAACCCCAGAGCAAAGCAGGCATACCATGTATAGATCCGCCGCCATTAAACAGAACTCTTCCGATCCGGTTACGGTTTTGACTGATTGCCAGCCGAACGCGGTTAGAGATTCTCTCAAGGAGCATGGAGCACTGATTGTGAGAGCCGCCGCTAGCCTCAGCGACTTCGAAGAGCTGAGCAATCAGTTAATCACTCCGATGGTCCATCACAGCACCAGCACTACTGTTGAAAGAGACGTAGTTAGCGCTGATGGAACTACCTCAACCGTCAACAAGGGAATGGACTACATACCGTTGCATCGAGAGGGTTCGTATGCACCGGTGTGTCCAGATCTTTTGATGCTCTATTGCGTCAGGCCCTCGGATGCGGGAGGGCAAACTAATCTGTGTGATGGCGTTGACCTAGTTGATGCGCTGCCCTCCAGAATTCTCAAGTTTGTTAACGATGCGATCCTGAAGTGGAGTTGGAGCGCGACTCCCGAACGTTGGATGGCAACTCTCGGTGTTAATTCCAAAGATGCCGCGGTGGTCAAGCTGAATATGATCGAGTCCAGACTGCCATCCTGGGAGAAGCTCGAAGCTGAGTTCGATGGCGATACCTTGAAAGGCTTGTTTCAGACGCTTTGTGTTATTCCCACCAAGTGGGGTGGCAAGAGATCGTTCTGTAACTCTCTGTTGATTTACCACTACCGCGAGGCCACTGAGGCCTACCCTAAGCATCACTACACCCCGACGTTGGGTGACGGGTCGCCGTTTCCTGATGACATGTTGGAGGAAATAGCTGACTTGGCTGAGGCGCGGACCCACGGCACGCAGTGGAGGAAAAACGACATCCTCATGTTTGACAACTCCAGGTACATGCATGGCCGCACGGGTTTTACCGATACACGTCGGCGGATCCTCGTGCGCATGGGCCATGTGAAGGAGGAACATGATTAAGATCTCCGAGTACGACCGCCATTTAGTGGCCGACATCGTTCAGTTCAGGCGCGAAACTTATTTCAATAGCGGCAGAGACCCGAATCAGTTGGACCAGTGGAGCGCCGACGAGTTCGATCGCCAAGCCATTCACGTCGTAATGTTCAATGAACAAGAGAAAATTATTGGAGCCGTGAGAATCATTGCCGGTGAGAAGTGGACTATCGACGATTACTACGACTTCAAATACGACAAGGTGAAGGGGGTGGAATTCGGCCGGCTGGCGATTTCGCAGCCATCTCACAATGGCAAGCGGGTCCTGGCAGAATTGATCAAAGCTGCCTGTCGACACTGTGCGGCACAGGGACGAACTCATTTTTACGGCTTCGTGATCGCCCGGCTCAGAAAAGAGCTGCAGCGGCTAAAGGTACCTCTCGAGGTGCTTTCGCCAGTGGTGGCGCCAATGGGCGAGGACTCGTTTCTGGTTCGCTTCAGTGTGGACGAGTTGATCAGCTTTTAGCCACAAAACGGCACAGAAGGCACAATGCAAGCGATGCTCTCGGACGCGGCAAAACTGAAACCAGAAATTAACACGACTACGATCCAGTTTTCGTCGCTTCTCGACAAGGTCGTTGTCCGGCGTGATGAACGGGGCATTCCGTTCATGCAGGCCTCAAACGATGCGGACCTTTACTTCGCCCAGGGCTATGCGACGGCGAGCGATCGGCTGTGGCAGATGGATTTCCTCCGGCGGACGGCGCGGGGCGAACTCGCTGAAGTGCTTGGTCCGGCTGCGCTCGAAGTGGACAAGCTTCATCGCATTTATGGATTTAGAACAGTGGCCGAAAAGCTGCTCGCACGCGCGTCTGTTGAAACGCGCGAGGTGCTTGAGTCCTACGCGCGGGGCGTCAATGCTTTCATTGAACGGTGTGGCACTAAGTCGCTGCCGCTCGAATTTCAGGTACTGTCCTATCAGCCCAGGGCGTGGACGGCGATTGATTCGCTGGCGCTGGGAAAGCTTTTTGCGGAAAAACTATCTTTCACTGTCGATGCCGATATTCTTCGTGCCTTGATGAGTGATATGCCACCCGAGAGAATTAGTGGGCTGCTGCCGGAGACCTCGCCGCTGGATCTGTTAGAAGAGCGGCTTAACCATTCGGCGCGCGCTACTGATGCGCGGAAATTCTCTGAGATCGAGCTTGCAATTCTTACCGAGGCTCTAAGAGCGATACGTCACTCGCGCGCCGCCACTAGTGGTGACGGAGAGGTTGGCAGCAACAGTTGGGTCGTTACCGGCAAGAAGACGGTTTCAGGAAAACCAATGCTGGCAAGCGATCCTCACCTGCCTCCAACATCTCCCTCGATCTGGCACATCGTTCACTTGAGTGCAGGCGACTTGCGGGTTTCCGGAGTCTCGGTGCCGGGAGTGCCCGGAGTCATGATTGGACATAACCAATCGATTGCATGGGGCATCACCAATCTCTGCCCCGACGTTCAGGATCTCTACATCGAACAATTTGACTCTAGTGATGGGCGTTCCTACAAAACCCACGACGGTTGGCGTGCCGCAGAGGTACGAACTGAAGAGATCGCGGTTCGTACGTCGTCCGACGGCTCCCCAATCGAATCCGTTAAGCTGGACATTAAAGTTACGCGCCATGGTCCGGTCATCTTTGAAAGAGGATCGGTCGGACTGGCATTAAAGTGGACGGCCCTCGACGCGGAAGTTATCGATCTTGAGGCCTTCCTCGCTATCAATCGCGCACGCAAATGGGACGACTTTATCGCTGCTTTGAAGAGTTACTGTGGTCCGCCGCAGAACTTCACTTATGCCGATACTGCCGGACACATCGGTTACTACAGCGCGGGCCGAATTCCTGTCAGGAGCACTGGAGACGGAAGCCTGCCTTATGACGGCAACACCGACGAAGGTGAATGGCTCGGCTTCATACCCTTTGCAGAATTGCCGCACGTGTTTGATCCGCCCTCCGGGTTTGTCGTCATGGCTAACCAGCGGATTGTGGACCATGATTATCCACATCATCTGACGCACAACTGGAGGGTGCCCTATCGCGCCCGGCGCATTTACGATCAGTTACAAACCAAAGCAAAACTCGACGTCGGCGATTTCCTGACAATACAAGGAGACACTTATTCGTACCCGGACGCGATATTCGCGGCGGCGGTTGCAAAACTTGCCGCCCCAGCTACGGCCGCGTCTGCCGAATGGCGTGACCTGGTTGAGAGGCTTGATGGGTG
>Ga0137360_10000421_pt1 | contig 24330 bp, 20 predicted proteins | sample Mad1_60_16metaG_FD_104924 | JGI IMG/M metagenome (GOLD analysis project Ga0137360, IMG submission 104924) | Vadose zone soil microbial communities from Angelo Coast Range Reserve, California, USA - Mad1_60_16 metaG | ecosystem: Environmental > Terrestrial > Soil > Vadose zone | place: USA... | reverse complement strand
CTGGAGCGATCAACCCCGGAGCGGAAGGAGCTGGGGCGCGTGTTTCAGGAATGCACGAAGTCCTACGACTTCTGGATCGACAACGGCCTGGCTATCGTCGGCAGCCCCGATAGCGTGATCAGAAGGATCGCAGCGCAACGCGAGCTGACGGGCTACGACATCCTCGGCGCCCGACACCGGATAGGCCATCTGGCGCCGGAGCTCGCGCACAAATCCATGCGGTTGTTCGCCGAGCACGTGATGCCGGCGTTCGCCTGACAGCGGGACCGGTTCAGTTGTAGAGGTGGCAGGCGACTCGGCGGCCCGGGGATACCTCGCAGAGCAAGGGCTCCTGCTCCGAGCAGCGCGGCATCACGAAGGGGCAGCGCGGGTGGAAGCTGCACCCGCGGGGCGGGTTGAGGGCGCTGGGCACTTCACCGCTGAGGACGATCTCCTCCCTCGCTTCGTCCGGGTGCGAGGGCAGCGACGCCGCGAACAGGGCCTTGGTGTAGGGGTGGAGCGGGCTGGTGCACAGCTCGAGGCTGTCGGCCACCTCGACGAGCTTCCCCAGGTACATGACGGCGGTCCGCTGGCTCACGTGGGCCACCGCCGCCAGATCGTGCGCGATGAACAGGTAGCTCACGCCGAGCCGTTGCTGGAGCTCCTCCAGCAGCGTGATGATGTGGGCGCGGATGGAAACGTCCAGAGCGGAGACGGGTTCGTCGAGCACGACGAGGCGAGCCTTGGTGGAGAGCGCCCGCGCGATCGCCAGCCGCTGTCGCTGCCCTCCGCTGAACTCGTGAGGGAAAAGGCGGGCCGCGTCGGGCCGGAGACCGACCAGCTCCAGCAGCTCGGTCACGCGCGCTCGCACCTCCGCCGAGGAGAGAGCCTCGTGCGCTTTGATCGGCTCGGCGATGATGTCGCTCACCCGCATGCGGGGACTGAGCGAGCTGTACGGGTCCTGGAAGACGACCTGGACCTGGCGCCGGTAGTCTTGCAGGTCCGCGCGGCTCAGCTCCGCGAGGTTACGACCATCGAACTCGATGGCACCGGCCGTGGGTTCTTCAGCCGCCAGCACGAGCTTCGACGTGGTCGTCTTGCCGCACCCGGACTCTCCGACGAGCCCGAGCGTCTCGCCTGGCTTGATCGTGAAGCTGATCCCGTCGACGGCCTTGACCACGCCGCGTGTCTTGCCGAAGAGCGAGCCGCCAACGGGGAAGTGTTTCCGGAGATCGCGCACGTCGAGCAGCGGCCTATCCACGCCCGGCGGCCTCCTCGTCGAGGGGCAACCAGCACCTCACGTTGCCGTCGCCGTTCAGGTCGTGCTGCCCCGGTTCCTCGATGCGGCAGCGATCCATCGCCTGCCGGCAGCGGGGATGGAAGCTGCAGCCGGCCGGGAGGGCCGCAAGATCCGGCGGCTGGCCCGGGATACCGTAGAGCGGCTCCTTGACGCCGAGCTTCGGGATCGAGTCCAGCAACGCCTTGGTATAGGGATGCCGGGAGCGGTAGAACAGGCCCCGCACCGATTGCATCTCCACGATCTTGCCCGCGTACATCACCGCGACCTTGTCGCACATCTTGGCGACGATCCCGAGGTTGTGCGTGACGAAGATCAGCGCGACGCCGGTCGCGCGCTGGAGATCCTTCAGCAGATTCAAGTACTGGAGCTGGATGGTGACGTCGAGGTTGGTGGTCGGCTCGTCGGCGATGATGATCCGCGGGCCCCCCGCCTGGGCGATGGCGCCGACGATGCGCTGGCGCATGCCGCCGCTCATCTGGTGGGGAAAGTCCTTCATCCGCCGCTCCGGTGAGGGAATCCGCACCGCGGCCAGTAGCTCCTTCACGCGCTGGCGCAGCTTCTGTCCGCGGAACGACTGATGGTAGTACGCCGGCTCGGCCACCTGGTCGTAGACGGAGAAGAGCGGGTCGAGCGACGCCATCGGATCCTGGAGGATGGTCGCGATCCGCCGCCCGCGGATCCGGCGCATCTCGGGCTGGCTCTTCTTCACCAGATCCTCGCCCTCGAGCTCGATGCTGCCGCTCACGATTTGGGCGCTCGGCGGGAGCAGGCGGACGATCGAGTGGCAGGTCGTGGTCTTGCCGCAACCGGATTCTCCGACGAGGCCGAAGGTCTCTCCGGCCTCGACCGAGAAGCTGACGCCGTCCACCGCCTTCACCACGCGCGTCCCGCGAAACCCGAAGTAGTACGTCCTGAGGTCGCTGACGCGCAGCAGCGGAGCCACGTTACCCCTTGACCTCCCAGACCTCCCAGGGCCACGGGAAGGGGGCGTTGACGGTGTCCCAGTAGTGGTGCACCGCCTCGCCTTCCGGCAGCACTTTCTGGGTGACGGCGTGCACGAACGGATTCAGGTAGACCGGCACCAGATAGTAGCCCTCGACAATGGCGCGCTGGATGTCCTTCGACAGACGATCCCGTTCGGCCACGTCGATGCTGGCCTCGTGCTTGGCCCAGAGAGACTCGATCTTCGGCTCGCAGATGTAGGAGGCCGGTCCCCCGCACACCGCGTAGAGCCGGATCAACTCCTTGGCGCCTCCCGGCCGCGGGTCGATCCGCTGCACGATGGTGCGGTTGCCCGGGAAGCCCTTGCGGCCCTTGCTAGTCTGCGCCATGTAGGCCGGCGCATCCAGCATCTGCAGCTTGGACCGCATGCCGACAGCGCGAAGGTCGTTGAGGATCCGCTCGGCCATGTCGAAGTACGGCACGAACGGAACGTACCAGTCGAAGTCGAACCCGTTGGGGAAGCCCGCCTCGGCCAGCAACTGCTTCGCCTTCGTCGGATCGTACGGTGGCACCGGCAATTCCGTGCCGTCCCCGCGCAGAGCGTCGCGGTTTTCGTGGCTGATCCAGTTGCCCCACGGCTTGCCGATCCCCTGGGTCTCCTGCTTGACCAGGAACTGTCGATTGATCGCCAGGCTGACGGCCTGGCGGACGCGCTTATCGTGGAAGGGGCTCGAGGGCTCGTTGTAGCCCGGGAACACGAGGTGCCAGGGCGCGGTGAAGTTTGGATCCCAGCGCAGCTTGGGATCCGCCATCACCCGCTGGAGCAGCTTGCCCGTCATCCCGTAGGCGAGATCGAGCTCACCGGTCTCCAGGCCGGCCATGCGGGCGGCCAGATCCTTGATACCCCTGACGTTGATTGTCTTCACGCCGGGAGCTCGCCGCCAGTACTGGTCCCAGGCCTCGAATGACGCCTGCACGCCGGCTTCCTGGCTTACGAACTTGAACGGGCCGGCGCCCATGGGACGGGCTTTGAAGCCGTCCTTGCCCACCTGCTCGTAATAGTGCCTGGGAACGATCCACCCGATCCCGCTACCGGACCCGCTGTAGAGATCGAGGAAGTCAACGAACGGCCCCTTGAAGTGGAAGACAATCGTGCGGTCGTCCACGACCTGGATGTTCTCGACCTTATCTTGAAGGTACTTGAAGTTGAGGCCGCGATAGTTCTCGTAGGTCCACTTGACGTCCGCCGTCGTGAGCGGACGGCCATCCTGGAATTTCAGACCGGGGCGCAGGCGGAAGGCCGCCCGCCTGAAATCCGCGGTCATCTCGGCGCGCTCGGCCAGGCTGTAGGTGAACTCCCCCTGCGGCATCGGCTTGATGAGCGCATCGTGGACCAGATAGTAGAAGTGCATGGCCGGACCGTGGTACCCGAGGGGATCGAACCATCCCGGATCGATGCCGAAGTGCAGCCCGATGTTCAGAGTACCCTTCGGCGCCCCCCTCCCCGCCTCGATCTGGGCGTCCTTGATGTCGAGCTTGGCCAGTGGTCCCGAAAGGATCGGCTTGGACGTGGACGGGACGCCCTGGCCCCAGGCGACGCCACACGTGAGTGTCAGCACCGAGAGGATAGCGAAGGATTTCTTCAGCATGTTCGCCTCGCCGACTAGCGGTTGCGCAGCTGCGGATCCAGGCGGACGCGCAGCCAGTCCCCGAGCATGTTCGCCGAAAGCACGAGCATCGTGATGCAGGTGCCCGGGAAGATCTCGAGCCACCACCTCCCCTCCATCAACGACTCCCGCTCCTGGGCCATCATGAGGCCCCACGACGGCTCCGGCGGCGGGACGCCGACGCCCAGGAAGCTGAGCGACGCCTCGATGATCACGGCCACGCCGACCTGGAGGCTGAAGAGCACCATGACGGTGTTCATCACGTTCGGGATCAGGTGCCGCCAGATGATCGTGAGCTTGCCGATGCCGTTGATCTCCGCGAGCTTCACGAACTCGCGCTCACGGATCGTCAGCACCTCGGCGCGGACGGCGCGGGAGTACCGGCTCCAGAACACCAGCGCGAGGATGAGCACCACGTTCCAGAGGCCCGGCCCGCGCACGCTCGACAGGAGGATCGCGAAGACCAGCGACGGCAGCGTCAGCCAGGCATCGGTGATCCGCATGATGATCTCGTCCCACCATCGGCCCATGTACCCGGCCAGGACGCCGAGCATCGTGCCGATCGCGCCGGCGAAGAGCGTGCCGGTGAGCGCGACGATCAACGAGATGCGGGCGCCGTGCATCAGCCGGCTCAGCACGTCGCGGCCCAGAAAGTCGGTGCCGAGCGGAGTGTCGAAGCCGCCGCCGCGAGCCCAGAAGGGCGGCACGTTGTCGATGTAGGGGCAGTCGGGCGTGGTGTACTTCGCGAGACACTGTTCCCGCGTCGGCTTCACCGGATCGAGCTTGTCGTGCGGAGCCAGGACCGGCGCCAGGACGGCTACGGACGCGAGGACTCCCAGAATGACGAGCGGAATCAAAGGAGCCTCGCGGATGACGCGGAAGCTGCGCCGGGCGGCGCGCGGGGCCGCGATCGGCTGGTCCGCGCCGACCGGGATCGTTGCCATGACGTCACCCTCCTCGGTCGAGGAGCCTCAGGCGCCTCGACGGTCGTTACGCCGACATGGTCCTATCGCGACAGCCGGATGCGCGGGTCGACGTACCCGTACAGGACATCGATCGTGAAGTTGAGCAGCACGATCATGAGTCCGGACATGAGCACGACGCCTTGCACCATCGGAAAGTCGCGGTTGCTCAGCGCGTCATAGAGCAGCTGGCCGACGCCGGGCCAGTTGAAGATCACCTCGATCACGACGGCGACATTCACCATGATCAAGAGATTCAACCCGGCGAAGGTCAGGACGGGGATCATCGAGTTCTTCAGCGCGTGCCGGGCGACGACCATCCGCTCGGGAACCCCCTTCAGGCGCACGAGCTTGATATAGTCGCTGCCGAGCACGTCGAGCATGCCGGAACGCGTGATCCGCAGCATCGCGCCCGAGAAGTACCAGCCCAGCGCGAAGGCCGGCATGACGAGATGCGCCCAGTCCCTGAACCAGAAGGTCACCCAGGTCCACGGGGCGTCCCAGATGAAGGCGCTCGAACCCTTGCCGAGCACCGGAAACCAGCCGAGCCCGATGCCGAAGACGAGGATCAGCACCAGCCCCACGAAGAAGCCCGGCATGGAGAGCCCGAACAAGGCGATCATCTTGCCGGTGTTGTCCCACCACGAGTTCACCTTCAACGCCGAGAGCATCCCGAACGGCACCCCGAACGAGATCGAGATCAGGAACGCGGCGAAGCCGAGCTTGAGCGAGTTCGGCAGCCGCTCGAAGTAGATGTCCCGGACGGGCAGGGACTTCTCGAACGAGTGCCCGAAGTCCGCCCGGAGGAGCCTGCCGACGAAGGAGAGGTACTGCCAGTAGAGCGGCTGATCCAGCCCCCAATTCTGCCTGAGTTGCGCCACGTACGCGGCGTCGGCGCCCGCCTCGGCCTTCATTGCGACGGGATCGCCGGTGAGCCGGACGAGGCCGAAGATGATCGTGACCAGAAGCCACAGGGTCACGACGCTGTAGAGCGCTCGGACGAGGATATACTTCCGCATCAGCGGTCCGCCTTGACCTCCCAGATCTCCCACGGCCACGGGTACGGCGCGTTGAGCGTGTCCCAGTACCGATGGAACCCCTCCCCTTCCGGCAGGACGCGCGGCCCGACGGCCGCGACGAACGGGTTCCAGTAGATCGGGACGAAATAGTGCTCGTCGAGGACGATCCGCTGGATCTGCTTGACGAGCCGTTCGCGCTCCGCGAGATCCAGGCTCGCCTGGTGCTTCTTCCACAACGCTTCGATCTGGGGATCACACATGAATGAGGACGGGCTATCGCACACGGCGTACACGGCGATGTTGGCCTTCGAGCCGCCGGCACGCGGGTCGATGTTCTGCACGATCGTACGATTCCCGGGGAATCCCTTGCGCCCCTGCCCGATCTTCGATCGGAAGGCCGGGCCCTCCAGCGACTGCACCTTGCCGCGAATTCCGATCGCCCGAAGGTCGGTGATGATGCGCTCGGCCATGTCGAAGTATGGCGGGAACGGCGTGTAGTCGACCTCGAACCCGTCGGGGAACCCGGCCTGCGTCATCAACTGCTTCGCCTTCTCGAGGTTGAACTCCGGCACGGGAGCGTCCTGCCCCTGCAGCGCGTCGCGATTCTCCGGGCTGATCCAGTTGCCCCACGGCTTGCCGATGCCCTGCGTTTCCTGCTTCACGAGGAACTGGCGGTTGATCGCCAGGCTGACCGCCTGACGCACGCGCTTGTCGCGGAACGGGCTGCCCTGCTCGTTGCCGCCGGGGAACATGAGCCACCACGGCCCCGTGAAGTTCGGGTCCCACCGGAGGCTCTTGTCCGCCATCAGGCGGGAGAGCAACTTTCCCGTCATGCCGAACGCGAGGTCGAGCTCACCGGTCTGCAGCCCGGCCATGCGCGCCGTGAGGTCCCTGACGCCCTTGACGACGATCGTCTTGGTCGCCGGCGTCCGGCGCCAGTACTCCTCGAACGCCTCGAACGTCATCTGCACGCCGGCCTGCTGACTCACGAGCTTGTACGGGCCGGCACCGATCGGCTTGGCCTTGAACCCGTCGCGGCCGACCTTCTCGTAGTAGTGCTTGGGCACGATCCAGCCGATGCCGCCGATCCCGCCGTTGTAGAGGTCCATGAAGTCGATGAAGGGCTCCTTGAAGTGGAACACGATCGTGCGGTCGTCCGCGATCTGGATGTGCTCGAGCTTGTCGTGAAAGACTTTCGCGTAGGCGCCCTTGAAGCTCTCGTAGGTCCACTTCACGTCCGCGGTCGTCAGCGGCTGCCCATCGTGAAACTTGAGGCCCGGGCGCAGCCTGAAGGCCGCCCGCCTGAAGTCAGCCGATAGCTCCGCGTGCTCGGCCAGGCCATAGGTGACGTAGCCGTAGTTCATCGGTTTGATCATCGCGTCGTGAACGAGGTAGTCGTACATCTGCATCGTGATGACGTAGGAGTGCTCGAGCGGGTCGAGCCAGCCCGGGTCGAGCGCGAAGTGCATCGCGACCGTCAGCGTGCCCTTCGGCGTGCCTCTCGCCGTGTCGATCTGGGCGGGCTTGATGTCCAGCTTCGCCAGCGGCTCGCTGAGGATCGGGGTCCCGCCCGCCTTCTGCGCGACCGCTTGGCCACCAGCCGTCGCCATCAGGGCCAGAGCGACAGCGAGAGCCAGAAGCCCCCGGGTCGAAGCACGTTGAGTCATGTCGATCCTCCTCGTGTACGAATGGCGATCGAAGGCGCGACGGGAAACGATAACCAACAACCCTACCTACCCGAAAGAGTCGCACCATTATGGACAGGTTGCACCGCTTGTCAATGCACCGCCAAATGCCTTCGTCGGCAGGGTCCCAACGCGATCTACATCGCGCCCGCATGCCTCCAGGCGATGCCCGCTCGGTGGGCGACCACTACCAGCACGGCCACGCCCAGGAGAGCGGTGAGGCCGCCCGCGGCGCAGGCAACGCGCACGCCCTGGTGCTCGGCGATGATGCCGACCAGCAGTGAGCCGAAGGGAGTCATGCCAGCGAAGGTCACGGTGTACAGTCCCATCACCCGTCCACGGAGCTCGTTGGGCGCGATGAGCTGGAGCATGATGTTGCAACCCGTCGTGAAGAGGATCTGACAGCATCCGAGAAGAGCGAGCACGGCGGCCGCGGTGGCGAACTGGCCGACCAGCGCCAGCGCGACGAGCCCGGCGCAGAGCGTCGCCGCCGAGCCCGCCAGGAACGAGAGCGGAGGTTGACCGCGCCGAAGCAGCGCAACACCGAATCCTCCGGCAACGGCCCCGGCCCCCAATGCGGACATGAGGAGCCCGAACCCGTGCGCTCCCTGGTTCAGCACGTCGCGGGCGACCAGGGGCACCACGACGTTGAAGTTGAGAACCAGGAGGCTCACGACGATCATCAGCCCGAGAGTGAACGCCACCGGCGGAGTTCCCCCCGCATAGGCCAGCGCGCCGAGAACCCCTTCCCGGATTCCGAGCCGGCCGGCGGGATCGGGGCGCCCTTCGGTACGAATCGCCAAAAGGGCCACCAGCACGGCGATGAAACTCACGCCGTTCAGAAGAAAGGCGAGGGCCACGCCGAAGGCGGCGATGAGCAGCCCGGCGACGGCGGGGCCAACAATGCGGGCGCCGTTCATGACCACCGAGTTGAGCGCGACGGCGTTGGCCAAGTCGGCCCTGCCAACGAGATCGGTGACATACGCCTGGCGCGCCGGGATGTCGATCGCCCGACCCAGCCCGTAAATCGCGGCGAGGACCGCCACGTGCCAGTACTGGATGTAGCCGCTCCAGACGAGGACGGCCAGCACCAGCGCCTGCAGCTTCATGGCCGTCTGGCTCACGAGCAGAACCCGCCGCTTGGCGAAGCGGTCGCTCAGCGCGCCACCGATCGGTGACAGGAGCAGGACCGGCGTGAACTGAAGCGCGCTGACGATTCCGAGCTGGAGCGGAGAGTGGGTTAGCTCCAGCACGAGCCACGCCTGCGCCACGCTCTGCATCCAGGTCCCGATCTGCGAGACTAGCTGGCCGATCCAGAACAGCCGGAAGTCGCGGTGCCGGAGAGCCCCCAGGCGCACCGGTCGGGGCGCCCGTGCGAGCCCTCCGATTCCTTCGGTGGCTTCCGATCCCCCGGGCATTGTCCTGACTGTACACGAGCCGACTTAATGAGAACGACATGCAATACTGACCGGCAATCCCGGTTCGCCTCGTCCTCGATGCCGCGAAACCAGCCGGCGGGAACGTCGTGACGCTGGTGCGGCCGCCAAAGGTATCCTGGTGGTGGTGAACCTGGTCTTCGCTTCCGGCTTCCTCGTCCCCCAGCGCTGTCTCGGGCAGGACTACTTTCGCGGAGCTCGCGCGGCATTTCCTGGCGCCTGCTTTCCCCAGGTGCCGGTGGTCGGCTCCATCGAGATGAGGGCCCAGGCGCTGGCCACCGAAATCACCGCCTTTCGCTTTCCAGAACCGCACGCGCGCATTCACATTGTCGCGCACAGCATGGGCGGACTGGACGCCCGCTACGCCCTGCATCGAGACGTCTCCGGGTTGGCCCCGCGCGTCGCGTCGCTCTCGACGATCGCCACGCCGCACCGGGGAAGCCCTATCGCAGATCTGCTCGTCGGCCCAGACGCGGGCGGACGTCCCGTGCGCCGCGTGGTGTACGAGGCGCTGCGGGGCGTCGTTGCTGTATTCGGGCTCCCCACTGGAGCGCTCGACAATCTGACCACGGCGTATGCCCGGCGGTTCAACGAGGCTCATCCCGACATCGCGGACATCCCCTGCTACTGCTATGCCGGCAACAGCGCGACGTCGTATCTGCTGCAGTTGACGTCCGCCTACATCAGGAACGCGGGCCAGGCTGAAGACGAGCGGGAAAATGACGGGTTGGTGAGCGTCGCCTCGGCGTCCTGGAAACCGCTGGCCGAGTCTCCGTGGCCAACGGATCACCTCGGCGAGGTCGGGCACAGCCTGACCCCGCCGAGCTTTGCCTCGAGCTTCCCCCATCTGGAGGCTCTGCGCCGTGTGATCGAGCGCGCGGGGGCCGGCGCATGAGCGGCGTCATCCCTCGAGGGCGCGACGAGTCCCCCGGGGCGTCGTGGCGTGGCGCACGAGATCGGCGAGGGGGCCGGGCGTCCAGCCGTCACACAGTCGCGCGATCGCGTGCACCCCAAGCATGCGATAGCTCTCGAACTGCGATTCACCGAAGAACTGGTCCACCGTCCACTCGTGGGGAAACTGGTCGTTGGCCATTGCGTACTGATAGATGTCGGGCGGCTCACTTCCATAGAAGGCGGGCTTGACGTAGAGGAGCCAGCCGTCGCGGGCGTCGAGGGCCGCGGCGGCCGCCGCCGGGTCGGCCAGCGTCGGCGGTGGATCCACGACGGAGTAGCGAATGCGTCCTACCGCCCAGTACAGCCCGCGGGCGCGGGTCACCGGATCGGCCGAGCGGGGGTAGATCGACATACCGTTCGGGAAATCGATGGGAATCCCGAGATCGGCGCGGATCTTGCGAATCGCGCCGCCGAGATCGTTCAGCCCACAGGTGACGTCGCAGCCCGCGTCGCTGACGACGATGAAGTGACAGCGCCGGAGGACCATCTCGTAGAGGCCCAGGTTGTCGAAGTGCCCACCGTCCGACAGGTACACGTAGGGTGAGGTGCTGTCCGTGAGGCCGAAGGCTTCCGCCACGATCGGGCGGACGGTGAAGCGGGGACTCGAGAGATAGAACGTGTTGTCACCGGCGCGGCCCGGATTTCCCAGCCACCAGCCCAGGCGGGCGTTGAAGAACGTCATCAGGAAGGTGACCAGCGGTGAGGAGTGATAGCCCATGTTCGGGCTCGCGGCGGCGCCGGAGATCGTGATCGCCGTCCCCAGGGAGACGCCCCGAGGGCCACCGTAGTAGCGTGGCGGTGTGTCGGACCTCGAACGCGTCCGACGGTAGCCCTCGTCGTGGCCGACCGCTACGCTGCCGGCGTGCAGCGGTGACACCGTGAAGCTGTGCGCCTTGCGCTCCTGCCAGGCCAGCCGATCGCCGTGGACCAGGTTGAGCGCCACGTTGACGACGTGAAAGAGCGCCTTCCGGCCTGGCTGCCGGCTGGGCGCTGGCGCCGACGGCGGTGGGTTCGGCCACAGCTCGTGCATCTGGATATTGTCGGCCTCGTCGAAGCCGGTGAACGGGTTGCTGTCGCGCTCGAGGTTCGAGGCGCCCAGGTAGGCGCGGATCAGCCGGGCCCGGTACATCGCGTGCAGCGAGAACTTGTTGGTGTTGATAAGCCAGGCGGCGCCGCTGCCGAGCAGCGCGAGGCCGGCGCCGACCACGACCACGAGTACCGGCGAGGAGCTGAGGAGTACGTTGACATGGTCCAGCGGGACCTGCGGCACATCGGGCCACGGCGTCGGGAACGGTCCGCTCAGCGCGAGATCCGGGGCGCGATCCATCAACCACCGGAGCAGACCGCTCGTGAACAAGGACATGGCGAGCAGAAGAACGGCCGCGAAGACCGCGGCAGCCGCCGGCAGGCCCAGGCCGCCGAGTTTGGACGCCAGCCCGGGCGGGGCCGACGCCGACCCGACGGCCGACCGCGCGCTCCATCCTCCCACCAGGGCGATCAGGCCCGACGCACCTCCGACCGAGGCCAGCAACCACGTCACCACCGGCCGGGAAAAGAGCAAAGGGCCGAACAGGACGAGGGAGCTCAGCAGCATCCAGACGACCCCCGAGATGAGCGTCCACGCTCCACAGCGCGCCCACCACTCGCGGTCCTCGTCGTTGGTCCAGCGGCTCAACAGGCCCACCAGGAGCGTGGCCGCCAGCAGAAACGCGCCCAGGAACACGCTGGGCGCCATGCACGCGTAGAGAAGCGTGAAGCGACCGAGCCTCCCGTGGTCGTTGAATAACACGTAGGCGAGACACCACGCGAGGAAGCCGGCCGCCGCGCCGGCGATGACGACGACGCCCAGCTCGGACAGGGCAGCCCCGATCTTGTGCGCGCGGGATCCCTTCGATGGCCGAGCAGCCCCCCAGGGAGTCATGAGCCAGAGGGTGTACCCGGTCCAGGCGATCAGGTGGACGACGACTCCGAAGTACACGAAGTGCTTCCACTCGAGCGTCGGCGACCAGGCCCAGTAGAGGGTGAGGCACAGCATTGCGATCAGGAGCGGGGCCAGGCCAAGTGTCAGGAATCTTCCCTGGCCTCGCCGCGCGGTCGTGCTGCTCGGGATGCTGGCACCGAGGTAGGCGACCGCCCAGGCCAACGCGATCACCCCGAGACCAAGGAGGATGTTGCTGGCGTGTCCGCCCTGGATCAGGGCCAGGTATAGTCGGGGCACGAGGAGCCCGGCCGCGAGCAGAGGCAGCAGGACGACCCAGAGGAGAATCAGGTTACGCAGGATCGTGCCGGCGAGGGTCCAGGTGTCGGCCGAGAGCAGGCCCGAGCGCGGCGCCAGGTAGTTACTGTAGTCGCGGAGGTGAGACACGGGCGAGGGCTCGGGATCGAGCTTGTCCGACGAGTCGAGGGCGGCCAGCGAAGCGGCGACAACCGCCACGTCGTCGCGCGAGTGATGGAGCCACGCCGTCAGCCAGCCGCCGATGTAGCCGCCACCCGAGACCGTCGAGAGGTAGTGAAATTGTGGAAGGACCTTGACCTTGGCCAGTCCTTGCAGAACTCCCAGCGCAAACGTCGCGCTCCGGATTCCCCCGCCCGACAGACACAGGGCGGAGCGCTTCTCGCGGAGATCGTGAATGGCCTCGTAGAGCCAACCGAGTCCGACCGGGCCGTTCAGCGGCCCGTGCAGACACTCGTACTCCTCCGCGAGCACCCGCTCGACGGAAAGGCTCCCCTCCGATAGCTCCCGACTCGCCGCCCGGCTGGTGCCGAGGGCCTCGAACTCCCCGTGGGCCACGACGTGCAGCACGAGCTGAAGGAAGACGGCGACCACGATGGGGAAAGCCGCCCACTCCACGAAGCGAGGATTGACTAGCCCGGACAGGCACACCACTCCAGCCACGCCGTAGGCCAGCCCCGTCGCCGCGCGCAGGAGCGAGGTCCACCGGCCGGACATGCGATGTGGCCGAAACAGGAGCACGAAGGTGAGGAAGACGATGCCGAGCAGCCCCCATTTCGTGAGGCCGGCCCACCGGACGAGCGGAAGCGGATCGGGGCGGGAGAGCTCGTGGAGGATTGCGAGGTTCTCGACGACGTCGGCCGCCCCGGCTGCCGCCGCCACAAGCGCGACGCCCGGGTGAAGCGCGAGAGCGGTCGCACCCCACAGCCCAACGTAGGAGGCGATGAGGACGAAATCCACGAGCGTCTGGTCGTGGAGCTGCTGGCGGACGCCCGACCCGACCTCGCCGAGAGTGGCCTTGACGTCGTTCGGCGGGCACACCGTTACGGCCAGCGTGATCCTGCCAACCCCGCACGGCACCTCGATCCTTCCCTTGGGGGCGAGGGCGGAGGTCGCCCACGCCGAGACGATGACCGAGAAGACGAGCAGGATGTAGGTTCCCCGTCCCATGGCTGGACCTCGTAAGGTCACCGTGCCTGATCTTAAACCTTTGATCGGGCCAGCCCATCAATAGCAACGTGTGCTGGGCAGCGTGCACGGCAAATACGAAGCGCTGGGAATCTATCCAGGTTGGCACTTCCAGGTGGCGCACTACTGAATCGGAAGGAACAGATTGTCGCGACCCACAGGGAAGGGCGCGCCCTTCCCCGTGGGCGATGTGCGACGCTCAATCGTTACGGCACCACGACGCTCGTGCTGTCACCCGCCGCAGAGATCTGGAAGGTGCCGGCCGCCGTGTTGGCAGTGTAGTAATACGAACCCACCGGCGTCCAGTTGGCGGGCGGCTTAGGAAGCGACGCCATGAACGGACCGGCGAACTGGCCCTGGGGGTTGGAGACCGACAGGGTGAGAGAGGTCAGCGAGACCGGTAATACCTCCATGTGGGCGGCGTAGACCGCCGCCGCGGAGGCGAGAGACCGGGTATCGGCCTGGGCCTTGGCGACCCGCGCGCGCGCCTGAACGTTGGCGTAGAGCGGGATGGCGATAGCCGCCAGGATGCCGATGATCGCGACGACGATCATCAGCTCGATCAGGGTGAAACCTCGCTGGTTACCGAGATTCAGATGCCGTCTATACCAAAATCGAAGCATGCGCTCCTCCTTTGTGTTCGAGTTTCTACCAGATTGCGGTCACGCGCTCCCGCCTTTAGAGGAGGGCGGGGCGCTCCTAGGCTCAGGACGAGAGGGAGTGCGGAGGAGCGCGGGGCTCCGAGAGGCGAACGGTGGCAAAATCAAGAAAGCACGATTCGAGCGAAATGAGGGCGGCGTGGCAGGCATCGCCAGCCGTAGGCGCCTTGGCTTCAGCCGTGTCGTCGATAAAAATGAGCCGGTTAAAGATCTCATCGCCGTCGGGCTTGTCGTTGTTCTCGATCCGTACGACGCCGGTCGAGTCGAAGTCCAGTTCGGCCAGCCGGTGCTCCGTGAACGTGAGGAGTAACAGACCGCAGAATAGGATTGTGAGCGGAGTCCCCTGGCGGGCAGTCGCGTTCATGTCATTCCGTCTATATGTGCAGTTTTGCTGCCAAGGCGACCACCCCTTCAAGTCACGGCCTTAGGAGCACCTCGGACGCAGCTGGACTGGAAGGAACCAGACGGGCGTGCCCATTTTCGACGTAATCGGTGCCTCCCCGACACCGTGGACCCGCGCGGGCCGAAGGGGAAGTGAGGATTGCCGCTTGCTGCTTATGTCCGCCTCGCGCAGCGTGTCTTCGAGCCTGGTCGTCGGCTCGGCGGGCAGGGCTTCGATGCGAGCCAAAGCTTCGCGTGCGAAATCGACGACTCGGGCTCACGCTTCTTCTCTGGCCGCCGGTCCGCCGAGCCCCTCACGGAAGGTCCGCCTGGTCCCTGACCGCCTGTGGGAATCGCTGAGCAAGTTGCACGAACATCGTCCCGACTGCAACGAGCGTCCAGAGGAGCCAAAAGAGCACGCGGCGGCTCATGGCATCATCCTCAGGTGGCGAGCGGCGCGGCGAGGATGCCGAGGGCGAGGACGACTGCCGTGTGATGCCTCAGCACAGCGGCGCCAGAACCCTTTGTGGAGCCGCTCGGCCGCTCCCCAGCCCGCCTACTGTCCAGCAGCCCGCCACGCATCGACGATCGACCAGAGCCAAAGAGCCAGCAGGATCACCGTCGGGACGGTCAGCGCGGCTCCAGGGTGAACGAGGGCCAGGGGCTCGGCCGGCATTCCCCGGCCGATCAGCCAACTGAGGACGCCCGCTACGATCACAGACAGCCCGCCCTTGACGTGTTGGCGGTTGTAGAACTGACCCAGGCCGGGGAAGATCCCCGAAAGGACCAGGGCAATCGTTTGTCGGCGTCGTGAGCCAGGATCGCGCATCGCTACTCCACGACCTGATCCGCCCGCCCCAGCACCGACGGCGGGATAGTGAGGCCGAGGGCCTTGGCGGTCTGCGCCTCGACAGCAAACGGCGCAAGCGTGCGGCTGACAGCGACGATGACAGCGGGCCCGATCAACCGCATGGGGCACCTCGGTTGAGGACGGCTGCCGGAGAGTCTAGCCGAACGCCACGACGCGCACCAGCACAGCGCCGCACGAGCACGTCATCCAGACGCCGGCCGCCCTGCCACCACTCGAGCACCTTGAAGGCTGGCACAGGCCGACGAGTTCGACCTCAACGTCTGGCGCGCCTCATCGGAACTCGTGATTGCGGTGAGTGGCTCGCCAATGTATTCTCACGCGCGCAGGACGCGCCCTTCGTCTCGAGGATCCGGTCAGCGACGTCACTGGGCGCCGCAAGGGGGCCGAGGCTGATGTGGCACTCCAAATTCCGCCCCAATCGATCCCCTCCTGGTGCGTGGTCTCCTCCGCCCGGTCCCTCCACTGACCCGACGTCGGGTCGCTCCAAGAATTCGGAGAGGGGGCCCCATGGACATGTGCCAGCCGAAGCTCACTCGGAGGTTGTCGCGGCGCGACCTTTTGAGAGCCGGCCTTGCCGCGAGCGCGATGCTGTCGGCCGAACCCGTGCTCGCGCCACGCCCGGGTTGGGCCCAGCCCAAGCGCGGCGGAGTTCTCCGCGTGTGGGGCTACGATCCGCCCCACTTCGACCCGCATCTGATCCTGGGCGGCAAGACGCACAACACGCTGAGCTTCGTCTACAGCAGACTCCTGCGCCACAAGGTCGGCGCCGGGGTGCCGCCGGGGAACTTCACCATCGAGCCTGATCTGGCGGAGCGCTGGGACCAGCTGGATGAGACGACCTACGTCTTCCACCTGCGCCGAGGGGTCCGGTGGCACAACAAGCCGCCCGTCAACGGGCGCGAGCTGATCGCGGACGACGTCAAGTTCACGTATGACCGCTTCCTGACGGAGAAAGGCAATCCCCTGCGCTACATGCTCGACCCGGTGGATCGGGTCGAGGTCGTGGATCGCTACACGGTTCGGTTCCGCCTGAAGGAGCCCTTCGTCTGGCTGCCCAACATGCTGGCGAACCCGTTGAGCACCTGGATCGTCGCCCGCGAGGTCGTCGAGAAGTACGGAGATCTCAAGAAGGCCGAGACGGCGATCGGCACCGGCCCCTTCACCCTGGAGCGCTACGACCCGAACGTGAAAACTGTCTTCCGGCGCAACCCTGACTACTTCAGATCGGGCGAGCCCTGGGTCGACGGGGTCGAATGGGTGGTCATGGACGACGCGGTCTCCGCGCTGGCCGCGTATCGCGCGGGGAAGCTCGACTGTGGCGCCTGGCACTGGTGGTCCGTTCGACAGCAAGACATCGCCGCGATGAAGAAGAGCCATCCGCACCTGCTCTACCAGGACTTCCTATCCACCGTGACCCACCGGATCTGGATGCGGACCGACAAGCCTCCCTTCAACGACGTGCGCGTCCGTCGCGCGATCTCTCACGCGGTCGATCGCCAGGTGGTCATCGAGGCCGTCTTCCTCAGGGGAGAGCCAAGCCCCGCGATCTCCCGGGGACTGCCCGAGTGGTCGCTGCGAGTCGATCAGCTCGGTGATGGAGCCAAGTACTACCGGCACGATCCGAAAGAGGCGCGGCGGCTCCTGGCCGAGGCCGGCTTTCCCCAGGGCTTGAAAACCCAGCTCAGCGGAACTTCCGGTCTCGGCGCCGACCTGGTCGACTCCTTCCAGCTCGTCCAGCGCCAGCTCAAGGAAAGCGGCATCGAGACGGAGCTGAAGATCCAGGAATACGGCGCCTACATGTCGACGACGACGCAGGGAAAGTTCGAGGGCATGGCGATGGGCCCGTTCGCGATCTCCTGGGAACCGCACAGCCCCCTCTCCGGGATGTACCTGCCCGAGCAACCGCGCAATAGCAGCCACGTCAATGATCCCAGGCTGACGGGAATGCTGAAGGAGCAGATGCGCATCAGGGAGCTGGAAGCCCGCCGGAAGCTCATCTTCGACATCCAGCGATATGCCGCCGAGCAGCAGTACTACGTCGATCTCTACTCCGTAGGCATCACCGGATCCTGGCAGCCCTATGTGAAGAACTACGCGCCGAACCCGAGCTTCGACTACGGCAACCGCGCCGCCGCGCTCTGGCTCGATAAGTAAATGGGGGGGCCCGAAATGGTCTCCCATATCCCCCAGCGCTCGGGGCGTCCCGGCCAAGCTGTGACGCCCTCGATGCCGCGCTAGCACATAGGAGGGCGTTCATGGGCACAGCGAATCCGAAACTCTCGCCGCGGCTGACACGTCGCGATCTGCTCAAAGCCGGCCTCGCCGTCGGCGCGACGCTGTCCGCTGAACCCGTCCTGACCCCCGGCAGGCTCTGGGCCCAGCCCAAGCGCGGCGGCATTCTGCGTGTCCGCGGCTACGATCCGCCCCACTTCGACCCGCATCAGACCCTGAACTTCAAGACCAACAACACGCTGAGCTTCGTGTACAGCAAGCTCGTCCGCCACAAGGTGGGCGCGGGCGTGACGCCGGGGACCTTCACGGTCGAGCCCGACCTGGCCGAGCGCTGGGAGGAACCGGACGACACGACCGTGGTCTTCCATCTGCGCAAGGGTGTCCGCTGGCCCAACAAGCCGCCGCTCAACGGGCGCGAGCTCATCGCCGAGGACGTCAAATTCACGTATGACCGGTTCCTGACGGAGAAGGCCAACCCGCTCAAATTCATGCTCGATCCCGTGGATCGGGTGGAGGTCGTGGACCGCTACACAGTAAGGTTCCGCCTGAAGGATCCGTTCGTGTGGCTCCTCAACATGCTCGCCAACCCGACCGGCACCTGGATCGTCGCCCGGGAGATGGTGGAGAAGTATGGCGATCTGAAGCGGGCCGAGACGGCGGTCGGCACCGGTCCGTTCATCCTGGAGCGCTACGAGCCCAACGTGAAGACCGTTTTTCGGCGGAACCCGGACTATTTCCGGCCGGGCCTTCCCTCGGTCGACGGCGTGGACTGGCTGGTGATGGAGGACGAGGCCGCCCAGCTGGCCGCCTACCGCTCGGGACAGATCGACTGTGGCCCCTGGCACCAGTGGGCCGTTCGGCAACAGGATCTGGCCGCGCTCAAGAAGAGCCATCCGCAGCTCGCCTACCAGGACTTCCTGTCCAACGTGACGACCGGGATCTACATGCGGACCGACAAGCCGCCGTTCAACGACGTGCGGGTACGCCGCGCAATCTCTCACGCCGTCGATCGGCGGGCCATCATCGAGGCGGTGTTCCTCCGGGGAGAGCCGACGCCCGCCATCGGCCGGGGCCTGACCGAATGGTCCCCGCGCATCGACCAACTCGGCCCCGGTGCCCAGTACTACCGCCACGATCCCAAGGAGGCGCGGCGGCTTCTGGCCGAGGCGGGCTTCCCGCAGGGTCTCAAGACGACGCTCACCGTCACCGGGGGCTACGGCTCCGACGTACTCGACTCCTTCCAACTCGCCCAGCGCCAGCTCAAGGAGAGCGGCATCGAGGCGGAGCTGAAGGTGCAGGAGTACGGGGCGTACATCGCGACGACGTTCCTGGGCAAGTACGAAGGCATGGCCCTGGGCCCGTTCAGCATCGCCTGGGAACCGCACACCGCCCTCTATGGCATGTATACGCCGGAACAATCCCGCAACAGCGGCCACGTCGCCGACGCCAAGATCGTGTCGATGCTGAAGCAGCAGATGCGCACGAAGGATCTGGAGGCGCGCCGGAAGCTCATCTTCGACATCCAGCGGTACGCCGCGGAGCAGCAGTACTACGTGTATCTGTACTCCCCGATGTTCACGGGATCGTGGCAACCGTCTGTGAAGAACTACGCCTCGAACCCCAGCTTCGACTACGGGAACCGCGCCGCGGCGCTCTGGATCGATAGATGAGGAGCCTCGAAATGGCCTCCCAGACCCCCGAGCGCTCGGCGCGTCCCGGCAAAGCCGGAGCGCTGCTCTAGACGAATGCGCAAGTACGTCCTGAGGCGACTGCTGATCGCGACCTCGTCGCTCTTCCTCGCGTCCCTCGTCGTGTTCTCGCTGCCGCGCATGATCCCCGGCGACGTGGTGCAGCTCATGCTCGAGGAACGGGCCTACGGGAAGGACCTGGAAGACCTTCGGGCCAAGCTCGGGCTCAACCGCCCGATCTACATCCAATACTTCGAGTGGGCCGGCCGGGTCGTCCAGGGCGAGCTCGGCGAGTCGCTGTGGACGAAGCGGCCCGTCCTCGAGGAGCTGGGCCGGCGTCTGCCCGTGAGCCTCAAGCTCGGCCTCCTCGCGCTCCTCTTCTCCGTCTCGATCGCGCTGCCCATCGGCATCCTCGCCGCCATCCGCCAGGACTCCCTCGCCGACTACGTCGCCCGCAGCCTCGCCATCGTCGGGCTCTCGGTCCCCGGATTCTGGATCGCCACCATGGTCATCCTTCTGCCGTCACTCTGGTGGAACTGGAGCCCGCCCATCCAGTTCACCGAGTTCAGCGTCGACCCGTGGGCGCACGTCTCGCAGTTCATCATCCCCGCCTTCATCCTCGGCATTGCCTCCTCCGCCGCAATCATGCGCCTGACCCGGGCCCAGCTCCTCGAGGTGCTCCGCCAGGACTACGTGCGCACGGCATGGGCCAAGGGGGTGCGCGAGAGCGCCGTCGTGCTCAAGCACAGCCTCAAGAACTCGCTCATCCCGGTCATCACCGTCCTCGGCATCCAGATCGCGCAGATCCTCGGGGGCACGGTGATCTTCGAGACGATCTTCGGGCTGCCCGGCATGGGGCGCTTTCTCTTCGACGCCATCAACCAGCGTGACTATCCCGTCATCCAGGGCGTCAATCTCGTGATCGTCTCCGTGGTGGTCCTGATGAACCTCGCGGTGGACGCATGCTATGCGTACCTCGACCCGCGTATCCGGTACTGATGCCATGGCGGATCACGTCGAGACCCTGGCCTCGCGCTCGACCCAGGCGGACGTGCCGCGCCAGGCGACCGCCGGGGCGCCGCTGCTTCACGCGATCTGGCGCTTCTGCCGCCGGAAGCCGCTCGGCGCCCTCGGTGGCGCTATCGTGCTGGTCATGATCGTCATGGCTGTCTTCGCGCCGTACATTGCGCACTACACGTACGACGAGACCATCCGCGGAGCTCGCATGAAGCCGCCGAGCGCTCAGTTCTGGATGGGCACCGACAATCTCGGCCGGGACATCTGGAGCCGGGTGGTGTATGGCGCCCGGATCTCCGTCACCGTCGGCTTCTGCGCCGTCCTCATCGCCAATGTGCTGGCCACCAGCATCGGGATCACCAGCGGCTACCTGGGCGGGAAGTACGATCTCTGCGTGCAGCGGGTGGTGGACGCCTGGCAGTCCTTCCCCTTCCTGGTCGTAATCCTCTCCATCATGGCCGTGCTGGGACCGGGGCTCCTGAACATCATCCTCGCCCTGGGTTTCTTTGGCGCCGCCAACGCCTCCCGCGTCGTCCGCGGAGCCACCGTCAGCGTCGCGCAGAACGTCTACATCGAGGCGGCCCGGGCCCTGGGCGCCGGGCACGTGCGGGTCATGGTGCGCCATATCCTGCCCAACGTGGCGGCAACGATCATCGTCTGGGCCACCATCGGGCTCGGCGCCTTCATCCTCGCCGAGTCGGCCCTGTCGTTCCTCGGCTTCGGTGTGCCCCCACCCTACCCCTCGTGGGGCGGCATGCTGTCGGGATCCGGGCGGTCGTTCTTCTCCCAGGCGCCGTGGATCGCGATCTATCCAGGGCTCGCCATCTCTCTGGCCGTCTTCGGGTTCAACATGCTGGGCGATGCGCTGCGCGACGTGCTGGACCCGCGGCTCCGGGGCGCCGGCGGTCGGATGCGGTAGGGCTTGCCGGTTACGCCGAAAGACACGCGGCTTCCGTGAGCGGTTACCGTTCCAGCCACAGGGCGGCGACGCGGCTGCCGTAGTCGAACGTGGGATTCTGGGAATGGTTCTTCACGTACGGCTGCCACGAGCCGGAGTACGTGGGGGAGGCCACGCACACGTAGTGCTGCTGGTCCGCCATATATCGCTGGATTTCGAAGACGAGTTTCTTGCGCGCCTCCAGGTCCTTCAGCCGACGCTGCTCTTTGATCATCGCCGTCAGCTTGGCGTCGTTGACGTGGCCACGGTTGCGCGGTTGGTCCGGGACATACGGCCCGTACAGGGCGTCATCGGGGTCCCATGCGACGGCGAAGGGGCCCATCGTCATGCCCTCGAACTTGCCCTGGATCGTCGTCGCCTGATAGGCGCCGTATTCCTGCAGCTTCAGCTCCGCCTGGATTCCCACCTCTTTGAGATAGCCAAGCACCAGCTGCACCGCATCGATGAGATCAGTGCCGTAGCCGGGCGTGACCGTGAGCTGCGTCTTGAAGCCGTTGGGGTAGCCAGCCTCTGTGAGCAGCCGCCTGGCCTCTTGCGGATCGTATCGATAGTATTTGGCTCCTTCGCCGAGCCGGTCGACGGGCAGCGACCACTCTCTCAGGCCGCGGGGCACGGCCCCGCTCGGCTCGCCCCTGATCCACACGGACTCGATGATCGACTGGCGATCGAGGGCGCGCGAGATGGCGCGCCGCACCCGCACGTCGGTGAAGGGAGCTTGATCGTTCCGCAACGAGAGGGCGTAGACCATGTTGCCCAGGAAATCCTGGTAGATCAGGTGGGGGTGACTTTTCTTCAGCGCTCCCAGGTCTGGCTGGCGCACCGCCCACCAGGTGAATGGCCCGGCGTCGATTTGCCCGGTGCGGTACGTGGCCAACCCGGTCGATTCGTCCTCGACGATCAGCCACTCGACGCCATCCACGGAAGGCTGACCGGAGCGGAAGTACAGCGGGTTGCGCCTGAAGCTCGCCTTCACGTTCCGTTCATAGCGTTCCAGGGTGAAGGGTCCGGTGCCGATGGCCGTTTCGGGTCTCTTCAGATCGCCGTATTTCTCCACCACCTCGGGAGCGACGATCCACATGCAGAGCGCGTTGGCCAGCTTGTGAGGCAACCAGACATAGGGCTCTTTGAGGACGAACTTCACGGTGTAGCGATCCACCGCCTCGACCCGGTCTACCGAGTCTAGCAGGTAGCGCTCAGGGTTCCCTTTGACCGTGAGGAATCGGTTGTAGGTGAACTTGACGTCGTCGGCCACCAGCTCCCGGCCGTTGACAGGCGGCTTGTTGTGCCAGCGCACCCCCTTGCGCAAATGGAAGATGTAGGTCGCGTCGTCCGGCTGTTCCCAGCGTTCGGCCAGGTCGGGCTCCACGGCGAAGGTGCCCGGCGGCACCTCCGCCCCCACCTTGTGGCGCAACAGCTTGCTGTAGACAAAGCTCAGGGTCGTCATCGTCATGAAATTACGCGTCAGGTGCGGGTCGAAATGCGGCGGATCCCAGCCTCGCACGCGTAGGATTCCACCCCGCTTGGCCGGCCCCACCTCCCCGGCGAGAAGCGACGCCGGCCTGAAAAGGGGCAGCCAGGCGCCACCGGCGATGCCGCTCTTCAGCAAATCACGGCGGCTCAGATCGGGGCCCGTACGTGCCGTGCTATTTCGCCTCTGCATCAGGGCCTGCCGTTCCGCGTCCGGTTAACAAGGCGCCGGCGCAACGCCTCTACGGATTCCATCCGTTACACATCCCGCCAAATCCCCGGCGTTCTGGTGCGTTGCTGCTTCCAGTTGGTCTCTACTTCAGCGCCGCGAACACTGACGCTACGCCCGGTAGCAACGATAAGCAACCATGAGCGGGGGGAGTGCGCTCGCCGCTACTTCTCTTCCGGCGCACGGGCCGGCGGCGAGCCGGTCGACTCACGCAGGGAGCCTCGGTCACGGCGGGTAGGTACGTAGAGGACCGATGGCCGGCCCGCGCTGCCCTGGGGGTAGAGGTCCATGAGCTCGTAGATGATGGGCGGCACATTCACGGACACCGGAATTCCGAGTTGGCGGGCGGCCTCAATCGTGATGGGAAAGTCGTGGGTCCCGCCCGCTGGACCGCTCGCCACGGCGTCGGCTCCCACGATGACGCCGTCGCGCTCGTTGGGGAGGGTCCTATTCCAGTCGCCACACGAGAACGAGATGAGATGCCAGGAGAAGCAGGAGCCTTCAGAGCATCATCGCCGGGCCCTCCCGTTCATTGTCGCGGTCGAGTGCTCCCATCTCGGATGGCAGCGGCCACACGATGCCAGAAGACGAACTCGGGACTGTCGGGCGCATGGGAATCGGCATTGACCAGTGCTGTTCGCCACGCCGGGTCCCGGCCGAGTCGCGCGACGAGAAAGTTAGCCATGACTTGTGTGTTATCAGCCTGAGCGCTGGTCGGCGATCCGACCGTGGCGTGCGTCGGGTCCAATGCTTGTGCGGAGTTCGGTGGAATCGGTCCTGACCGCCCCTGCTGCGGGGCACTGAGCCGCGCCGTACTTCTCGCGGAAAGGGCTGAGGCTTCTAGCGATTCAAGCCTGTCGGGGCGAGCGGACTGAGGCTGGATGCCCGCCACGCTGGTACTTCCGACCAAGGGATTCGCGGCTGGCTCGCCACGGACTGCGTCGCCAGCGCTCACGGTCGGCCAAGTCGCTCGCTCAGCAAGGGTCATGGTCAGAGGCGACACCATTGCGGACCGCGCTGCAGAACTGTCTCGCCAGGAGGCAATGATCATCCGCCAGCGTGGACTGCCAATGACGATACCGGTGACGATGGCGGCTCCCATAAGAACGACGATGACCACGGCAGCGATCTCGCGTTGCCTGCTGGGACGGCGCTTCCGTCGGGCGCGCCCGTGGTCGGCGCGGGGACGGATGATCACCTGAGGCCAGGGCCAGAGTCGCGGCAGACGGCATCCGCACCCATCGCAGAACTTTGCGGCGGGTCGATTCTCGTTCTCGCACCGGGGACACTCCATTGCAGCGCCTCCTGCGAGTCGGTAGCTCTCCGCGCCGAAGAGCGCGCCAACCTTAGCCCCGCGTGGGGACGGTGTGGATAAGGGCGATGTGTCGACGGTCCGAACGCTCGCTATTCGTACACAAGGTCCGGAGAACCCGGTCCGCTTTTTAATCAGACGGCGTTCTCCG
>Ga0137360_10000408_pt1 | contig 24736 bp, 14 predicted proteins | sample Mad1_60_16metaG_FD_104924 | JGI IMG/M metagenome (GOLD analysis project Ga0137360, IMG submission 104924) | Vadose zone soil microbial communities from Angelo Coast Range Reserve, California, USA - Mad1_60_16 metaG | ecosystem: Environmental > Terrestrial > Soil > Vadose zone | place: USA... | reverse complement strand
GGGCACAGATGCGCCGGTGCAACACGACAATTCACACTACAGCGCGACCTTCGTCCCCCGGCCCCCCCGAGGCAACGTGTCGAGCGTGACGCGCTACGACGTAAACAACACTTCGCAATTCACTACTTCCACGATGCAATACAACACGGCGGGCGCTCTGGTGGCGACTCTTGATCCTCTGAGTCATGGCGTCACGCTCAGCTATACGGATCAGTTCTCGGCAAACGGAACGGATCTCGATTCGACCCTCGATTTCACCACCCTCGCTTATCCCACCAAGGTGACTGATGCCGCCGGCTTCTCATCAAGCACACGATATAACTATGCCTCTGGCGGTATGACCTGGAAACGAACGCCTCTGCCGAACGTTACCAACGTTACCGACGCCGAAGTCGGACCAGTACAAACCATCGAGTACGATTCGCTCGGTAGAACAAAGAAGGTCAAGAGCCTCTTCAACAACGCCTACACACGCTACGAATACCCAGCCAGCCAGAACCGCGTCGATACTTATGCGACCATACAGGACAACGCGGGCGAAGCCCACTCATTCAAAATTACTGACGGCCGCGGCCGCGTGATTGCTTCAGCAGCGGATCATCCGGGCAGTACGGGCGGCTTTAGTGGTCAGCTTAGCTATTACGACACAATGGGGCGAGTCATTAAGCAATCAAACCCTACCGAGACCAGTGCCTCGGGCAGCAATCCTTACAGTTGGACAGCGACCGGCGATGACGCCACCACCAACGGTGGCACGGGCTGGATCTATACCCAACAGACTTACGATTGGAAGGGCCGGCCCTTGGTTACCGTCAACACGGATAACACCTACAAATCGGCAAGCTATGGCGGTTGCGGTTGCGCTGGTAGCCAGGTGATCACTCTTACGGACGAAGTAAGCCGGCAACAGAAAATCTACAGCGACGTTTTGGGCCGGCAGTTAAAGACTGAAATCCTGAACTCCGATCTGACTGTCTATTCCACCACCACGAACACCTTCAACGAGCGCGATCAGGTGACCCTTGTCCGTGAGTATCAGGGCGCAGACACAAGCACCTTCTATCAGGACACGACCATGAGCTATGACGGTTATGGTCGCTTGCTGACGCGGCATGTGCCTGAACAACAGGTCGATTCCACCAACTCTTTATCAACAAATCACACCACATGGACCTACAACGACGACGACACTATTCATACTCTCACTGATGCCCGCGGCGTAACTTCCACCTTTGGTTACAACTCGCGTCTTCTGTTGAGTTCAATTAGCTATCCATCCTCGCAGGATTTGCCAAGTAACGTTCCCGCGACTGCGGACTCTTCGTTCGCTTATGACGCCGTCGGCAATCGCATTTCTATGAGTGATGGCTTGGGCGGTATGAGTTATCAATACAACAGTCTCTCGCAACTCACTTCTGAAACTCGCACCTTCAGCGGCTCCGGCGCGCCTTCAGGCAGTTACGGGTTGAGTTATCAGTACAACCTTGGCGGCGAGTTGAAGAAGATTACCGACCCCACGAATATGACCATCAATTACGGGTACGACAACATCGGTCGGCTCAATGGAGTGACAGGTTCAGATACCCTCGTCGGCGGCGTCTCCAACTATGCTTCAGGCTTTCAATATCGTGCCTGGGGCAGCCTAAAGCAGATCTCTGCGGGTGCCAGTCACACCGCCTCGTTTGGCTACAACGCGCGCCTGCAAGCCAATCATTTCGACGTCAGCGGCAGTGTCGTTAATCAGAACTACGACTACTTCAATGACGGCCGCCTCAGCTTTGTGCATAACACGACCGACAATAACTTTGACCGCGCGTACACATACGACCAAGCCGGGCGCTTGACCGCCGCGGCAACGGGCGGCGAAGCCCGTCACGATCTCGGTGCTGTGCCCATGTATGAAACTTTCGCATACAATGCATGGGGCAATACTACTACCCGGGTTAGTGAGAGCTGGCTGAATGACTTCTACGATTCCGGAACCTACACGAACGGCCGTCGTACGGGTTGGGGATACGATGCTGACGGCAGAATCAGGAGCATTGACGCGCGCTCATATACCAATGATGCTGCCGGACAGAATACATTTCTGACTGGCCAGAGATGGACGCCGGACGGTTATGTTCCCACCAGCACCACCAGTGACTTTGATGGGGATGGCAAGAGAATCCGTGAGACTTCTGACAGCTTTGGATACGTGACCACTACATATTACTTGCGCTCGAGTGTCTTAGGAGGAGTGATTGTTGAAGAGCTGAATAGCAGTGGGCAAAAACAGTTGGGTTATGTTTTCACGCCGGCGGGAGGTTTGCTGGCGCGGCAAGCACCCGGAAACGACTACGTTTCGCTCAAACAGGTTAGCCCAATCGGTGCGAGCCAATATGAGTTCAGCTTCAGCAGCACGATGACTGAGTCTGTTAGTCGCCGCGAGTTCGATCCCGCCGGTGCTAACGTGCCACTAAATAATCACACCTCGCTTGGTCACAGTGGCGCGGCGGGAGATATTTCTGGTGGCGGCGGTGCGTCTGACAGCCGCTTCGGAGCGCTTGAGAATCCTGGGGCTGGCTGCGTGCTCGATGGGGTGTATGTACCCTGTTCCATGGCTTATAGGGTACTAGGAGCTGGCGCCGCCAGGGAATGCCCTAATAATGACTGCTCACCTCGGCGCGTGGATATTGACATAAAAACCAAGGGCGGCGACCCGCAGCACTTCCAGGGATTTCTCACCGATCCATTTCTGTTGCCTGACGGCTTCAGTCACAACTGGACTGGATTTGCGGCCAGAGAAGCTTTCAGAGCTTTCAATGGCGGATTGGCGAATGGGTTTCAGGGAGCGGTCGGCGCAGGAGTGCAGGCCGCTCAGGACTTTGAAAACAGGGATAGATCCCTTAATCATCACGTTGCTTACTTCGCGGGACAGCAGAACCCTCATACGGGTGGAGGTGACTCTGGTCCGGGCGGAGGACTTCACCAGGAAGTCGACAAACAGTTCGACGGAGAATTTCCGTGCAACCGGAGCGCCAACGATGTTATGCGGACCATCCGGCGCAACTTCTCGACGTTTGGTAATTTCTCAGAGCCGGTTCTCCGTGGGCTTGCTGTTGGATTCCTAACATTTGCTCCTGGTCCAATCACTCAAGGTAGAGTCATAAGCATTGCGGCTGGAGCCATATCTACAGTAGACCCGTCTTATTCTTACGGCCGAAGTATTTCGGTAACCGTCAGCTCGGCAAGCACGATGAGCTTTACGTTTACAACGAACCCAGGACACGGGTTCTATCCAGGAACAATCTCTTTTTCAGCGAGAGATGCTAACGGGGGCGTTCATTTCACAATCAAGGCCGATGGAGAACTAGCGGATTGGACGGCACGAAGGGCATGGAACAATGGTGGCGAAGCGTTTGAAGCCGATGCTTGGCATCACTTCATCGATTTGGTGAGGAAGTCTTGTGGAAATTAATAGTGAGATCGCAGGTGCTGTTCGTAAAAAGTCGAACAAGGCGGCTGGACAACCACTCAGATATCGGCTGTCTCATATGGCTGTGCGACTGATAACAGCAGTGAACATCGCGCACCTGCTGCTATTAACTTATCGGCCTTACTTCCGAGCAGTAACTAATCACGTCGGGTGGATTGACGAGAAGTGGATGATAGTTTCTTCCTTTCTCTTGCCGTTGTACGTGGGACTTGAGACATGGTGGATGTTCCGCGCCGAGCCATCTAAAAAGAAGCCGCTGCTTATTGATTGGGCGATCGCCGTGATCTGGTTTGTATTATGGTGGGGATCAGTTCTCTATAGTTTGTATCGGTACTATCCAAACCTTTAAGCTGCTCATCAAGCGCTTCCACCTCAGAACGGCGTCAGGCCTGCGATTCTGCGATTCTCGGTTCTCCTTTAGCCGATGCAAACATCATCACAACTCCCGTGAAAGTAATTGGATCGAAGTGCGAGCGCGTGATGCAAGATCCTTGCACGCGAAGTGTGTTGACTGCAGAGGTCTGCCGCAGTAGCATCCGGCGGCCATGGCCCGTAAAGCGAGAATCGCAGAATCGCAGGCCTGATCCCATTTGATGCTCTCATGAATTTGCCCACGCTCTAGGACTAATACCGCAAGACAGTGCTAAGGCAGATCCATCGGGAAAGCAAAGCGAGAAGAATAATAAGATCATATATGAGAAATGCGGACGCAATCTCGACGAACAATGGTGGCGAAGCGTTTGAAGCCGATGCCTGGCATCACTTCATCGATTTGGTGAGGAAGTCTTGTGGAAATCAATAATGAGATCGCAGGTGTTATTCGTCTAAAGTCGGGCAAGGCGGCTGGACAACCACTCAGATATCGGCTGTCTCATATGGCTGTGCGACTGACAGCAGCAGTGAACATCGCGCACCTGCTGCTATTAACTTATCGGCCTTACTTCCGAGCAGTAACTAATCACGTCGGGTGGATTGACGAGAAGTGGATGATGATCTCTTCCTTTCTTTTGCCGTTGTATGTTGGCTTTGAGACGTGGTGGATGTTCCGGGCCGAGCCATCGCAAAAGAAACCGCTGCTGATCGACTGGGCGATCGCCGTGATCTGGTTTGTATTATGGTGGGGATCTGTTCTCTATAGTTTGTATCGGTATTATCCAAACCTTTAAGCTGCTCATCAAGCGCCGCGATTGTGAGCGATGGGAGCTTCTAAGACGGCGGCGATCTTCTATTGCTGACTGTGGGAAGTCGAGAAGCATCTTCGAATAGCTGACCGAGAGTTGGTTAAACGAGCAGTGATGCTGGCGGAGGCCGATAAGCCCTTTGCGGCGCTTGCTGCCGTGAAACGAGCTCGGGCGCTCTCTCCTGATTATTTACGAGCGCACATCGAATATATAAACATCAAATCGAATTTCCTTGGTCGTTACGACGACGTTCAAGAGGAATATGAGAGCTTAATACGCCGCCATCCCAAGAATGCTGTTTATCTTATGGCGATCTACTACCGTTCCAACGGACAGTTCGGACGGCAGTTTTTGACCAGAGTCGTGGAGTTAGCGCCAGCATGGGCGTGGGCCCACTATGCCAAGGCGCTGCTGATTAAACAAGATAAGCCCGAAATTGCGACAAGCGAACTCGAGCTGTGCATTGACTCGGACCCTGACGCCAATGAAGCCTACCATCTACTCATCGAGCTGCAAGAGAGGGGTCTTCAGCGCTTGGGTGACGCTATTCGAACCGCTGAGCGCCTGGCCGCGCAGATCAACATTCGACCAACCCTAAGACTGCCTCAACTTTGGCGACTGCGTTTGGTTAAGGCGCAACAGTCAAAAGAAGCCAAGCTGGCTTTACGAGAGGAACTATCGCAACTTGCCAGCGGCACCAGCGAACTCGACGTACTCCAGGCAGTTCGCGCGGCGTACACGAACTTGTTAAGTGATTCGGCGAACGCCAAATTAATCGAAGATCGAATACGTCAGATAGATTCTACATGGAAACCTGAACGCGGATGGATTTACTGAATCACCGTTCTGGAGAGTAAAACTCAGCTTTGGGCGAAACACAACTTCCACGGGCTCTGAGCGAAACTGAACCAAACCGGATTGAACTAGGGAATCGCACATAAATGAATAAACTTTGACCGCTCGCGCGCACTGCTGGTAACACACTCATGAAACCTAAGAGATGAGGTTTCTTGGTTGCGACGCGGAGCGACAACTGTGACACAGAGAATGCATGCTCATCCGTACAGTATGCGCATAAAACTGGCTGGCTGATTGCCTCTTGGACGATTAACCTGACAATACTTTTAGTCTTACTCTAGCCCTCGGTTTTGTCAGTGGTCTTCCTTTGCTAAAGCCTTGAGCCTGTCCGCCCGCCGGTGGCCCTCGGCGGCGCTGGCATCTCCCATCACGGTCACGTCAAAGATGCAGTTGTCGAAGATGGCTTTGTCCTTAATACCACTGCAAGCCCTTTTGGCGAGGTCGGGGCGGAGCTCTTTCACCTTGGGGGTGGGACCGCGCAAGGTGGTATTGGTGCAGGGCCCGCCACTTTCGGTCGGCCAATTCTTGTCCGTGAAGTCTGCGGTGGTGGTGCCGGTGGCGTAGTCAAACAAGCTGGTGCTACTCGAAACGCGCCATGCGTCGGCAAACTTGTGGTTGAGGAGCACATGTCGGTCAAGCAGCGAGACAGGTTTGGGCCCAAAGCTTGAGCCGTTGGGCGCGCGCGGCAAAAAGTCTCCCGCAAGAATGTAGCCCATTATACCTTCGACCGCTGGAGTGTTGAATACCTGCACCTGCAGATACCAATAGCCTTGTGACGTCCAGAAAAGCGGCGTGATGACCACGCGCGTATCGTCGGCCAGGCGGATGTCGATCTCACCGCCTGCGGTGGTTTTGTTGATGGCGTTGCCGCCGCCCAGGTCGTAGCCGCTTGAGGGGTCAACCCGTCTTCCATCCACCCGCAGTTCCAGCCGCTCTGTATTAGTAAATGCACCGCCAGGTTCGTAGGTGACGCGATGCTTGCCCACTCGCAAGGCCACTGCCGTGTTTAGGCTTACACAGCTTGCCAAACCAGTGTAGGCGTTGGCGCCCGGAGTAAAGGTAGTGAGCACAGGGCTCTGCCGGGTTTGCAGCTCAAAAGCTGTGTCGTCGTTCTTGAGCGCGGTGAACTCGCCGGCCGCTTGAAAGTCGTAATTGACGCCGTTGGTGGTCGTGATGTGCGGATCACCTGTGTCCTCAGAGGTTGAGTTCGGTGGAGCACCGCACCATGCATTTTTGAACGCGTTGGCCGCCGCAGCTGCGCTGCCGGGACTGCCCGGAGGCATGGTTCTGGTGATCGCCTGGGCGAGAATGGTGCTGCAATACTGAGGTATTTGATTCGACAGGTGAGGAAATCGCCCGGGCCCCGCGGGGCTTTTAACGTGGCAACCGCGGCATACTACGGGTACGGTGGAAAAAGCCTGCGATGACTGGTTTTGTGGCCACGATCCCCCTACGAGAGGGTCGTAGCGGTTGACTGGGATCGAGGGCAAATTCTGTGGCGCCACGGAAAGGCTTTCCCACAACACCGCCGTACCGCTGGGGGCAAGATTGCTCTTAGGGTGAATGATATAAGGATTTTCTCCGGCGTGGCAGTCTGTGCAGACGTTGCCAGGGCCGAATTCAATCTCCTTTCCTCCTGCTTGATACTTGCCTCCTGCTGTGCTCGGTACGCCAATGGGTACCGGGCTGCCGGCAGGGATGGGAAAGGACTGCACGGTGCCGCCGGTAGTCCATTGGTTGTCCCAAAAGCAAACTTTGGAGCTTTGCTGGCCCATGCAAATCACACCGTCAAGCGCAAACGTGCTCAATGTGGCGTCAGTGTATCTGGGTAATGAATAGCACATACCCACCGGTGAAGTGCTTCGATAGGTACGCACCTCCGCGGGTGATCCAACGATGAACTGGTCTCCGGTAGGAATGAAGCCCTGTGATTTCCAGCCCATAAGCCCCGCAGGATCCATCACATTTATCGACGGCGGAATCGGCACGCCGGCTGCCATGCATTCATTGATGTAGGCTTGGCCCGAATTGGTGGTACTTGTGGGTGCATGTGCATGTATGTTATCGGACTTGAATGAGACTGACTCAAGTCGCTTAATAACTTCTGGGCGCAGGATAAATGGCTCACGCTTTTTAACTATCTTCAAATCGTCTTGCTCGGGCAACTTCCAGTTCATTGCGTATCGCAAGGCTCGCAGTTTGCCTGCCGTTTGAAGTTTGAGTTTGACTGAATCTGTGTTAGCCAGTAGCCATTCAAGTGACTGATGCTGCACCACGAGCCTTTCCTGGCCGTTGGTTTCGAGGCCGGTAAGCAGGCGTTTTTCAAAGGCAGCGAATTCGCGCTGCTTGGCCGGAGTCAACTCCGATAGCAGCTTATTGCGGTACCAGGCCTGAGCCTTAGCGGCAAAACTCAATGTCAGTGGAATCTGGTGACCGTCCTGGTCGAAAAAACCGCCGTGGCCAGCAGCAGCAATCGGCTCCTGCCCTTGCGCACCAGCGGGTTGCAGCCACAAGACACCAAATATTCCTACAAGAAAGCAAAATGCAAGAACATAAGTAAGCCTTTCAAGAAGGCTGTAACATCTTTGAGACCTCCGATTGTCATTCCATCCGAGAGTAGTTGGCTGCATGATGTTTTCTCCTGTGCGCGACGATAAACCGGGCAAACCTCTCATCGACTTCGCAAAAGCTCAGGGTAGCTAAAACATAATCACACGCAATGACGGATGATTTCTTTGGGAAGCGATGACGACGTACTGAGAAAGGATGCGCATCGGTGTAGCATGCCGCACTAATGGGCTGATTGCCTCTTTCGAGAACTAATCTAACGACGCCCTTTTGATTATTTGGAGCTTAGGCCAAGTACAAAGACCCGTCTGTGCGTTATCACACACAACTCAAGATTCGCACCCTTGCAGAAGCTTCTTAGTTCCGTTTGACCTGGCAGATTTTTGGCAGACTACGCTGACGCTCTATTCAATTCATGTAGCGCTGAGGGCCGCTTTTTTTTCTCGTTGATTGTGCATTTCAAGTCAATCAGGATCTCGGGCTCTTCCTTTCGATGCCAACGTTTCATTCTCTCTGGACAAACCAAGTCGCATGGCGTCGAATACGGGGAGCCGGGAACTGGCAGGCATCGGTATCGCACCTCGAACCGAAAACCAGATAATTTGGTTTAGCGTTTGAGCGTCCGCCATATCCGGATGCGACATGTCTTGCTCTCCCGTACGTTGCATCCATAAGGCGGTGGCGGCATCGCTTCGAGGCGGCGTCATCAGGTTATCAAGGGCTACATTCGGAACATGCGCCTCATAAGGCTGCAAATCCGCCTCGGCGCGGAAGATGTTCATTGGAGTTGCGCTGGCGTCAAGCTGGTTCATTGGCGCGATGCCCAGCAGGAGTTCAATCGTACGAATCAAACTAACTGTGTTGTGAAAATCGTGAATAAGTAGTCCCGGCTTATTGTAGGCGCTGATCACAAGGGCCGGCGATCGGTGAGCGTCAACATGATCGGGGCCATCCTGTGCGTCATCCTCAATAACGAAGATAGCGGTATCTTTCCAATAGGGACTATTCGAAACTGCTTCAGCTAGTTCTCCCAGAGCATAATCGTTGTCGGCGACGAAAAATTGCGGTGTCGGCGCCCTGGCGGTGATGCCTTTAGTATGATCGTTAGACAACCGCAGGATTGAGAGGTTAGGCATGCGGTCAGGTTTCTCTGCCTTTCGATCAGCCACAAAGCCATTGAACTCCTCGAGCCATCCGCCAAGTCTGGACGTGCCTCGGAAACGTTGCTCGGTATTTGTGCTGCTAATCAATGGCCTAATGCGTTTGGCGGATTCCTTCGCAGCCCGATAAGAATCGATCGTCATCGCGTCCGGCGTGTTCAGGTCGAAACTACGAACCGTGGCGTTGTAGTGCCCTTCGAGCGGTTTCTTGGTCGGAAACGTTAAGACCGTCGGAGAAATATCAGGATAGGACTTGGAACGATTTAATCTAATCGCAGCTACATCTGCTTCTGAAAGAGTGGCGACGAATTCGCCATAGTTGCGATAAGTTAAACCTGCGCGGGCCGCTGCATCCCAAAGGTAGAGCGTGCGCGGCTCAGCTACATCACGCGATCCATGAAGATAGGGTACGAATCGGCGCATGAAGTTCGCGACATCTTCCGCCGATGCTAAGGGAGCAAACAGAGCGGGGGCGTTACGCACCGGATTATACTCGGGGAGTCGGTTGAAGCCTTCGTAGTCATAACCCCGGCCTCGTTCGCTGTATTCCCAGCGATATGCCTTGTCCACATAGTCGCTGGAAAAAGCTGCGGTGCACCAGTTGTGGCCATCGGCACTCGCCTCAGAATTCACAAAGAAGCGATCGAAAAGACCAAAGCGGAGCGCCAGTGCGCGATAATTTGGCGTGATGTCTTGCTGCGTACCGACCGTCCGCTGTGCCGCTTCGCCCGAGCCAAAGATTGCCAGACGTGGATCTCCATCGGCGCGTGTTCCATCGCTGGAGCGCGCGACGTCGCCTAACACTTGATCGTAGGTGCGGTTCTCTCTGATGACATAGATCACGTGTTTGATGGGTGACGGACCCGCAAAGAGGCGGGCCTGCAGAGCCCCAAGCAGACCGTTGTTGCGCATCACCTGTTGCGTATAACGAGCTAGCATCGGGTCATCCGGGTCCGTCACGATACTGATGTTTCCAACTACCACCGATAAGCTGTACTGTCCGCCTTGCATGTGGTCACGGCCACTGCCGGCAGGAAAGCGATCGTTAGGAGCATTTGGGACGCGACCTGAGTTATTAACCACTACTGACGAATTTTCGACTCCGGTGCCCTTTCCGTTGCCGACGAAAATCGAACCGCCAGAGAAGGCGACTGCTGAAGGGTACTGTCCGGTCGGGATGAAACCGCGCACCTTGCTGTAATCTTCCTTCGCGCGCGCCAGGTATGACGGCTTCTCGTAGGTACCCGAATTGTCCAGGGATGTTGGCGACAGCGCTACTACCGCGACCGAATTGCTGTGCGCATTTGCGACATAGAGCGTTGTGCCAGCCTTATCCAGCGCAAGGCCTTCCGGGCTGTTTCCCACCAACGCGTGTTCGGCCAAGCGAATGTTGATTCGCTCAATCTCGAGATCATATCGGGTGTCAATCATCGACACGCTGTCGTCATCAGAATTGACTACGTATAGGCGGCTGCGCGTGCCGTCCCAAAGCATCGCAGTCGGATGACGCCCAACCGGAACGTAGGAGACTTTTTGATTATTCGCGAAATCTACCACCGCGATTGACTCGTCATTCCAACACGAGACGTAGGCTTTCCAGGTAGAGCCGCTCGAGTCCTCGCGGCGATTCTCGGTCTTGCGGCGGCCCTGCCGAAGCGCAGATTCAGACGGGCCGTACGGAATCGCAGTGACGGCATATGGATAAGTGAAGTGCCCGCCATCTTGACCCCGCAGCCCAGCGAGCTGGATTCTGTCAAGCTTTCTTGCGCCCCGAAGATCTGTGACGATACCCAGACTGTCGCTGAGATTGTTGGCGACGAATAAGGTATTCCCATCCAGGCTGATCGCCAGGCCGGTTGGGTACACCGGCGCATGATTGCCGTTATAACGGGGCGACGGCGCGCTGGTGGCAAAGGCGCTGATGTCCATGAACGGCGCTTGAACGAGTGTGTTTGGGCCGGGGGAACCTGGCGTTACCGGTGTTCTGCTTCCCGGTGAGAACCGAAAGATCCATATCTTGTTTTCAAATCCTCCTGAAGCATAGAGAGCATACGAACCATCCTGGTCCGCCGTCGGCGAAAATACTGCGCCTACATTCACGCTTTGCGGGGTGGGAAAGTAAACATTCTGCACCACCATCGGCGCGGGGGTGGTATTTAGATCGATTACCGCAAGCGATTGTTGACCGCGATTGCCGGCGGCATTGAACTGAATTCCGAAACCACTGTTAACGGCGATGAGATAGCGCCCCCTGCCGTCAGGCCCCGTATGATCTGGACTGCGTACAAAATTAACGGGCAGCGAGCCCACCGCTGGCTGTCTGGTGGTTGCATCGGTTAAGAGCACGCCCGCGGGCGTTATTCTAAGTTCTTCGCTCGCAGGATCGCCCAAGGCTTCTTTGCCAGCCGACGACGGAATCCTGCAAACGAAACCAATCAAAGTCGCAAGGCTCAAGACGGCGGCGGCGAGAATACTGGTAGTGCGTGGTATTGTCTGCATCGTTGTCACCGCGATTTTCGTTACGTGATTGCGTGGTAAACTTCGGCACCCTCTCAGAGACTGAGGACGCTTTTAGGCTCTTCTACCACATAAGCATCAGACTCTTTGAAGCTTGGAGTCTACCCCATCCTTGTTACATATTCATTAAGTTACCCGACCTTCATCAGAAAGATGCGGCTCTACTCCCAAAGAAACTGTAGAACGATTGAGATCTACCCTGATCCGCTTTTGCTGTTTCGGGCCGTCATCATCGGCGCCGTTCTATCAACCGAATCCTTTGCTCGCGAATGAAACGCTGCCCAAGATGCGAGAGAGACGATGAACTCGTGTTCTGCCGAACGCGCGGCGCGCCGCTGGTCAGCGATTCGGCAGCGCCCGGCAGTGAATCAGGCACCGCATTCGAAAAACGGAACATTGAATAGAGAGGCGTGTCTGCCCAATGCCTGCTTGCCATCCAGTGTGCATAACCCAGCCCTTTCAAGTAAGATACCCGGGTGTTTGGCAGCGAGTTGTCAGTCAATCGGATTGAGTACGCCTAGGTAATTCAACGTCGTAACGATGAACGCCCGCTCGGCTCAGAGCAGTCGCTTCACACACGTTGGGCCAGTGGTTCGAACTTCGAGAGGGCACCATTTCTTAATCCAGTCCCTGGCTGCACTCTGTTCCAGCATTTGTTTCGGACGTCTCCCAGAACAGAGTCAATGATTGCTGAATCCATCGCGCACTATCGGATTATCAAGAAGCTAGGCGCAGGCGGGATGGGTGAAGTCTATCTGGCGCTGGATACCAAGCTCGATCGCAAGGTTGCGATCAAAGTCCTGCGCCCTGACTCGCTTGCCGAAGAAAACCTCAAGAAACGACTGGTCAAGGAAGCTCAGGCCGCCGCCAAGTTGGATCATCCCAATATCTGCCATGTCTACGACGTCAACGAAGCAGACTCGCTCACGTTCATCGTGATGCAGTACATCGAAGGTGAAACGCTTGCCGCAGAGATGGACCGCCAACCGCTTGAGCTCAGCACTGCGTTGGCCATAGCCGAGCAGGCTGCCGAAGCGCTGGCTGAAGCTCACAACCACGGTATTCTTCACCGGGACATCAAACCGCATAACCTGATGATAACGCCGCGTGGGCAGTTGAAGGTCCTGGATTTCGGCCTGGCCAAGCAAATGTCCTCGAGCGACTCAGTGGACTATGACGCGCCGACAGCCACCCTCTTGAGCACGCCTGGCCGTGTTGTTGGGACGATGCCTTATATGTCGCCCGAGCAGGTGCAGGGTGAGCCGTTAGATCCAAGCAGCGATATCTTCAGCCTCGGTGTGACCCTATACGAGATGCTGGCCGGAAAGCACCCTTTCAAGGATAAGAGCGCGGCCATCACCATGTCCCGGATATTGGTGAGCGATCCAATCCCGACGGAGCAATTTCAAGCTCAAGTTTCGCCTGAGTTACAAGCTCTTTTGAACAAGATGATGAGCAAGGACAAAGCGGCGCGGTATCAAAACGCTCAGGACTTGCTGAAGGACTTACGACAACTGCCCGCCAAGCTTTCGGCGGACACAGCCCTCACCACACAGTTTCCTGCGAACGCGCCGAAGGAAACTTTGGCCAGCCGCGTTCTTAGCAAAGCCGGTCGCCATAGATGGGCGGTCCTGGCGTCAGGACTTGCGCTTATTCTGTTAGTGGTGGCGATTAGCCGTTGGGCATCAACTGAGCAGCTGGACTCTTTGGCGATCTTGCCGTTCAGCTATGTTTCCAGCGACCCGCAACTAATGACTAACCCCGACCGCGAGTATCTAAGCGACGGCCTGACTGAGAGCGTCATTAACAACCTATCTCAATTAACCAGCTTGAAAGTGATCGCGCGTAGTTCAGTCTTTCGCTACAAAGGTAAGGACCGCGACGCTCAGGCAATAGGGCGTGAACTGAATGTGCGCGCAGTGCTGGTTGGGCAGATCAAACAGGAGGGCGATGAATTGACGATCACTGTTGAGCTGATGGACGTACAAGGTAACCGCTCGATTTGGGGCGACACGTATCAGCGAAAAACGGCGGACATCCAAACTGTTCAAAAAGAAATCGCCAGAAACGTTTCCGAAAAACTGCGTCTGAAATTGACCGGTGCGGATCAGACCCAATTGGCCAAGACCTACACCCAGAGCGGCGAAGCGTACGAGGCCTATTTGAAGGGACGGTATCATTGGAACAAGCGCACCGAAGAAGGCTTCAAACAGGCGACTGGTTTTTTTCAGGACGCGATTATTAAGGACCCCAACTATGCGCTGGCGTATACCGGACTGGCGGATTGCTACACCCTACGAAGTGACTACGGCTTTCTCGCGCCCAAAGAGGGCTACGCTTTGGCAAAGGGCGCCGTAACGCTGGCACTCAAATATGACGACAGTCTCGCGGAGGCGCACACGTCGTTGGCCTCCATCAAGGCGGTTACGGATTGGGACTGGCAGGGGGCGGAGAACGAGTATCGCCGGGCAATTGAGTTGAATCCAAACTATCCTACGGCGCACCATTGGTATGCAGCTCAGTTGTTATTACAAGGCAGACTGGATCAGGCACTTCAGGAAATAAAAAAAGCGCAACAACTGGATCCTCTTTCACTTGGCATCAATAAAGATTTCGCCGTCATACTACTTTATGCGCGCGATTACGATAGAGCGATGGAACAGTGCCGGAAGACTCTGGAGATCGAGCCGCAGTTTGGCGTAATGTTTACTTATATTGCTCAGATCTTTGAACTGAAACAGAAGTATCCGGAGGCAACCGCCGAACTCGAAAAGGCCCATGCCGCAGCCCCTGAAGATAGCGAGATCACTTACGCACTCGGACAGGCATATGCGCTTATTGGTAAGAAAGATGAGGCGCTGAAGATATCAAATGAGTTGAATCAACCGGCGAAGCAAAATGTGTTTCTGCCAAAGGAAGCAGCTTATCTTTATGTGCTGCTCGGTGAAAAAGAACAGGCGGTTACGATCTTACAAAAGGCTGCCGAAGACCACTATCTCCCCGTCGCGGAAGTTAAGATGGACCCGCGCTTGGATGAGCTACGAAAAGACCCGCGGGTGGTTGAGATATTGCAAAAGATCAGACTGTCGCCGTGAATGCGACTGCAAGTTAGGGATGAGGGGGCCCGATATGCTTGAGCTTGTCGTTACGCTGTGTAGTGGTCTTCTTCCAGAGACAACGACAAGCTAAATCTGATAGGAGAGGAGAACAAAACTGAAGACCGCGAAAAAATGAACAGTGGCCTGGTCATCTCCGCGGTCTTACAAGTAGTAGAATGCGTGGGCTTTACTATTTACTTCTTCGCAGCCTTCTTCTTCGCAGCTTTCTTTGGAGCAGCTTTCTTTTTGCTCTTCTTCTTTTGGGGCTCGCCCCCTTTAATTATATCGCTACCCATTTTGGGTTCTCCTTTTTTCTTGAGATGATCCCTGGTCCAAGATTCGAGAAGACGTCGAACCAAGCTTGAACTGAGGGGCACTGTATATAGGTTTTCTTTCGAGCTGTCAATCACTTCAATGGTCCCGGTTGTGTTTTAAGAGAGAGTCGCAAGCCACGCCGACTTCGATGCAGAAAAACTTGCTAACCAACGACGAAACTTAAACTTGCCAATGACCAAAGCATCAGATCTGATCGCCGCCAGCAAGACGTCGACCAAGCGGGGCTTGGATTTCATCTATCGTACCGCCAACACGACAAGCGGCTTTGATAGTTATGGAAGCTTGCTCGTCTGCTGCTTCGCACTCGTGGGCGCTACTTCGCGTGATGAGAGCCTCCGGCGACTGGCGAGGTCGCGGGCCCAAAGACTTGCCCAACGCTGGGGCCGTGCGTATCCCCTGGTACCACCTGACGCAAGCGTGGATCTGCTCCTTAGGTTTGTCCTGGTCCGTTACGCGCTAAGCCGCCTTGGCGTGAAGGATGTCGCCCTCAACGCGCAAATACGCACTGCCGCTGAAGGGCTTTCAGCTGAGGACTTGCTGGGCTTCAACCCTGTCTTCGAGCCGCCTGCGAATGATCTGCCTTACCCATGCGACTGTGGACTGAAGAATGTTCGCGGGCGAACGTTTTGCAAGCAATGCCGGAGGCGTTTAGTAATCCAGAGCCGTTATAGAGTTTGGATGGGAGCGCTGGCAAGCACCTACGTCAGTGGGCGATGTGGCATGCACGTCGGAGCTCACTATCTGGACGTCCTGAAGTGGCTGCCTACGATGCGACCCTATCCGGTTGCCGAGGACGAAAACATTGAACTCTTGCGCGATGCTATTTACGCGGTGACGCACATCGTTTATACGCTGAACGGCTACGGCACTTATCGGCTACGCGGTGGTTGGCTGCCACGGGAGTTTGCATTTTTGAAGGCGAATGTTGCCAGCGCCTGTGAGCGAAAAGATCCCGAGATATTGGGCGAGTTGCTTGACTCGCTGAAAGCCTTCGGTTTGGGCGCCCGTCATCCGCTGATCATGCGCGGCACAAAATTCTTGCTGGCCGCGCAAAACGAAGATGGGAGCTGGGGCGATCGCGATGAGGAAAATATTCGCACGCGGTGCCACACGACCTGGACGGCGATCGATGGGTTACGGTCTTATGCCTGGCGGGGCGAGCGTTTGAGGTATTCCGAACTCAAATCGATTCTGAAGGGATGAGCCAACTGAAATCATTTTCGTAGGATAGTTATGCTACTTTGATTAGAGGTGTTTAGAGTACCAGCTCTAGTCGGGCCTTCCAGACTAGGAAAGAGCCGAACGATTTGTTCGGCCGCGCGGTCAGTTAGAAATTGGTGGCCGCATCAGACGGCGATGGGCCCACGGAAACCTGCCGCGGCAATTGACGCCGTTTAAGAAAACCACGCCGCCGGCCATCCGGAGTTAGGGATTCGTATCGCGGCTTGATGTATTGGTCAGGGTCTTCGTTCGGAAAAAGCGTCGTGGTCACATATTCTTCTTCGGCAGCATTCAACTCACGAGCGTTTCCATTATCATCGATATACACATAATCGAACGCCGATTCGCGCCATCTTCGTAGCGGAATTTCGATCACTCGCCACAACCCAAATCCGAGGGCGAACGCAAACGTCATCAGCAGTATTATTGAAACGATCTTTATCAGGATTTCAATCACGTTTGCACCTGATCGCCGCCCAGCTAAAGTGGGTAGTCTATGCGCCTGTGAATTTAAGACATTGCCTTTTCATGGCGCGCAGTTGACACAGTTTATGATGTTGTCTTCTTTGAAGTGGCCCCAGTAAAGTTGTGCGATCTGCTGGGCCAGAGCGCAGGCATAGAACTCATTGTGCGGCGCCGGCACGGTATTGTTGGTCAGGACAATTATTCCCATGCTCTCCCAGGTTTTCGGATCTACGCGCTCCCCCTCATCAGGCAACATCCACTTTTGCGCTCGAGCAATATAATTCTGCCAGCCCAACCACACGCCGCGGTGGTATTCAGCCCGGCTGGCGAAGGTTTTCGTCACCGACCGGCCGTTCTCCTTAACATTGTCCTTATACTTGTTCCGAAGCAAGTTCCAGCCTGCACCATATTCCGCTTGCTTTTGATGTAGCAATTTCGCAGGCTCCCACAGAATGCTTCGGGCGTTTACCCCTTCTTTCCCTGGTGCGTGAGATTTGAAAATTGTTCTCCGATCCAGCCGGGTCAAATACCTGTCCCACTTAGCCATGTCCAGGATCGTCGAATGGATGTTGCCATCGCCGTATACGAAATTCATCGGACTGTAGCCGACTGAAACAAAGCCTTTGTCTTTCACGGCGTTGTAGCACTTCGCGTGATGCACCACCTCAGGAGCTTTCTTGCGAAACCTGGATCTCTCATCAAAAACGTACGTGCTATCCATGCCCAAAACGGCAAAGACATTTTCCCTGAGGAAGTCGGAGAGCCGTTGTTTCGTCGCTCGACGCACGATTTCCGCGAGCAGTACATAACCCGTATTTGAGTATTCGAAGTCTACATCAGGATCTCGAGGCAGTAGTCTTTGCAAAGCCACTAACCGGAGCACGTCTCGATTGGTCACCTCTTTGGCTTTCTTTCTACGTGACATTTGAGGATACCAATCATCGCGCCGGCTCATGACTCGATGGTACCAATCTTCAGCGGAGAGCCTTGCTCCTACGTGGAGATCAATATAGTCAGGCAGAGCAGCGGTGTGGTGGATCAAGTGTTTGATGGTAATTTTGTCGGCATAGCGTGGAAAGCCGCGAAAGAATTTTGAAATCGGAGTATCTAACTCAGCGGTCGAAAAAATACTGAGCGCCGCGAAAGCAGTGAACTGCTTGGAGACCGAGCCAAGGTCGAAAACGGTTTCGGCGGTAATCTTTTCCCCCGTCTCAAGATTCGCGCAGCCATAGCCCTTGAGATGTATGAGCTCGTTGCCTTTTCGAACCATGACGGCGGCACCCGGCACTCTACCGGCCGCTCTCCTATGCTTTGGCAAAGACAACCTTAGCCGCCGCAAATAGGTTTGCATCAGCGCGTCAACACGTTCGTCGCCTGGCAGCGCATTGAGATCAAATCCGGCGATGGCGCGGATCTTCTCTTGATAAACTTCGCGTGAATTCATGGTCGTCTCTGAAGTGTTGGAAAAAAGCCAGCGCCTTCAACTTAGAAGACATACTAAGCCAAACAAAGGTCGATGAAAACAAGAATCCTATGTTGGACAAAAAAAGGGAACCTCAGTCTTGGAGATTACCTGAGTGAATGAAATACTAACGACGTGTTCACGTGGCCGCTCTAATGGCCAGCTCGACCAATTCCCCAAAGGAGTTCGTCCATGAATTCTACTCAAGTGATGCTTCTGGCCTTTCTGATCGGAGTCGTCGCCGGATTGCGTACGATGTCCGCGCCAGCGGTCGTGGCCTGGGCCGCGAACCGGCACTGGCTCAATCTCCATAACTCGCTGCTCGCTTTCATGGGCTCGACTGCTGCCGTCGCAGTCTTCACCGTGCTGGCACTCGGTGAACTGGTCGTCGACAAACTTCCTTCGACCGCGAACCGGACCAGACTGGTCGGGCTCGTTGGCCGCGGTATCAGCGGCGGTCTGTCCGGCGCGGCAGTCGCGGCGTCGGGAGCGCAATCGATCGCAGTAGGCGCCGTTCTTGGCGTGGCCGGTGCTATCGCGGGCGCCTTTACGGGCTATGAGGTTCGCAAGCGTCTCGTGCGCGCGCTCAAGGTACCGACATTGTCGTTGCTCTTCTGGAAGACGCAATAGCGATTGGCGGAGGCCTTCTGATTGTGTCGCGGTTATGAGCGAGCGCCGCAAATAAGATTCTCCGCTGTCCGTGGAATCGATACCGGGCGATCGTTATCGCCGCTGCTTTCCAGCGATGCCTCGTGTGTTTTGTTTTCGACAGGGATGATAGCGGATGTTTCCACAGCTAGCTCGGTTCGCCGACCTCAGCTTCTTGCTGCTGCGACTGATGGTAGCAGCAGTGTTCGTGACCAGCGGCTGGAGCCACGTCAAAGATCCAAGGGAGCGAGCCAGGAGTATCGGTATGCCTCTCGCGTTTACGGCTTTTCTCGGCGTCGCAGAGATTGCCGGCGGTCTGGGAGTCGGGTTTGGTGTACTCACGCAACTCGCACGATTGGTCTGATTCTGGTCATGCTGGGAGCGATCCAGAAGAAAATTTTCGTTTGGCACACCGGTTTCTGGGGAGAAAAAGCGTCTGGATGGCATTACGATTTGATGCTGGTTGTGATGAACATCGTCATCGCTTGCAGCGGCGGGGGCAAGTACGTTCTCTGGAGGTGATTCGGTGTTCGCTGTGATGGACTCAAGTCTGCTCTTGCTTACATTCGGCGTGAGATTAGGGTTGCACCGCCTGGTTGTAAAGGCCGCAAGCTGAGAGAGTCCTGATATCGCCCGCCCTTATCACGGACGTGGGAACAGGAACGTCAGCAGGCGATCGACGCGCTCCGCCCAGGCCGCGGGATTGTGCTGGCCGCCGGCAACTTCCATGTATCTTAGATCGATGCCTTCTTTCCATCTCTTGCCGATGAGCGCTTCATGCAATGACCTGGTGCTGTTCAAAAAGCCGACAGGCTCGGCCGTTCCGATATCCAGCCAAACGCGCTGATGAGGTTTTGCTCGCAGCGCATGCACAGCGCGAACAATCATTTCATCGTCCCAGTAAGAGGCGGGTGACGATAGAGCCAGTTTGCCGAAAGTGTCCGCGTGCTTGATACCGAGATAGATACTTAACAATCCACCCAGCGACGAGCCGCCGAGTCCGGTGTTCGATGCGCCTGATAAGGTCCGATACCGCTGATCAATAAACGGCTTAATCTCCTCAACCAGCAGTCGGCCATAAAGGTCTGCCTCACCGCCCCAGTCTGTTCCGGGTAACTTCGTCGGAGTGTATTCATTAATGCGATTTAGCCCGTTGCTGTAAATGCCTACGATAATCAGGGGTTGGATTATCTTTTGCTTGATAAGGGCCTCTGCCCTTTCATCAAGGTGTCGCTCCATGCCCGGGAAGAATGAGGTAGCAGCATCAAAGATGTTCTGGCCGTCCTGCATGTATAACGTTGGATAGCGTCTGGTGTGCTCGTTCTCATAGCCGGGAGGCAAATAGACGATGATGTCGCGGCTGCCCGAGAGAAATCGCGAATGGAAACCCCTGTGCAGACGAATGTCGCCAGTCAGAGTGTGAGGCGTTTGACCCGCATGCGCTTGTTCATGGGCCGCGACGCTGTTCCATTCTCCGTTGAGCTTGAACAGGATCAGCAGCACCAAGAGTATGGACAGTAGGGATGATCTGCGCGTTGCTTTGGACTCAAGTGACATCATTGCGCGGTTGATAAACTGGGGTTTTGAGCTGGATTTGGAAAGGAGAGGCGCAACCTGAGCGGCGGCTGCTGCTATCACTTATATCAATACCGAAAGACCGCGCGCAAGCTATTTTCTCTGCGACAGCGCACGGAACAGACGACGGCGGTATATTTGGTAGGCTGCTGTCTTCGAGGTACCGCCTGAAAGCTAAGAGTTCGGACTCTACATAAATATGATTAGCAACCGATGGACACTCTAAGAGAAAGAGTGTACGATTCATCGCGTTGCGTTCTTTGTAGAAGACGATTTGGAGACCGCTCTTTCTTCAAGAATTCAAAGTTAGCCCGCCCCGTTTCTGAGTCCCGGCTATTTTCTTTCTAAAATAACGACGAACAGTTGTCTGGCAGTTAGTCTGAACTGTCTGACGCGAGTTCTTAATTTGGTCACAGACAAGAACTAATTCACTTCACCCGTCCTCGTCCCAGGGTGTTTAGCCGCCAATATGCCGCCCCGCAGATTGTGCCGCGTTTAGCGCCTTTCAGGAGTCTTACTATGCGTGCTGCCATCGTTTCGATTTTCCGAGCTTCTCGCGCGAAGAATCATCGTTCCCGTCATTTCATCGCTCGTCATCCGGCGCTCTGGATATTGTTATTGATCCTGGGAGCGTCAGTCGTTTCGTCAGTCATGGTCGGAGCACGAGGCGAGAGCCAGAAGACTCGAGAGGTAAGAGTCCAGCAACAAGGCACGAAGTCCGTGGCAGGAGTGTTGAATCAAAGGGCCAACGCCAGGCCGCCGGTCCACAGCCTTGCCGACATGAGCAGCGCAGACCATGAGAGTTTAGAAGCAGCACTTTTTGTAAATCCACCCGCGCCTTTGGCCCGAACCGCGATGGCGCCAAGGTCGTCTGCGATGCTCGGAGCGAGGCCGAGCAATGGCGACGAGATCAAACAGAACCAAGCCCGGCAGAAGGGGCTGCAACAAGATGAACTGAGCATCCAGGCTGGCCCCCAGGAGGCCAGAGAACAACGCAAACCCAGGGAAGAAAGGCTCACTAAGGCGCATTCGTTTAATGGCGATCTTCGCGCTCTCCCCTATCGCAAACCTGTGCAGCGCGAGCGGCCCGAACTCGAGGGTCCGGAGTCGAATCCGACGTTCGCTCCAGGCACGCCCGCCACGGCGCCGACTGCTCCTCAGATAGGTGGGCCGAGCACGCCCGCGCCTGCGCCGCTCAACGTCTTTGACGGTCTGGATCGTTTAAACTGGGGCGCGGGTAGTCCTCCTGATACGAACGGCGACGTCGGTCCGAACTACTACATCCAGACTGTTAACACTTCGATAGGAGTTTTTCGCAAGTCCGATGGATTTCGCGAGGCCGCGTTTACCTTCGATACCTTCATGAGCCAGGGCCACTTCGGTAATCTTTGCGACACGAACAACTTCGGCGACCCCGTAGTTCTCTACGACACGTTCGAGGGTCGGTGGATTATCACCGACTTCGCATTTGTGCTCGACGGCAGCGGCAATGTCGTCGCTCCGGCGTTCCAGTGCATTGCCGCCTCGAAGAGCGGCGACCCCATCGCTGGCGGCTGGAACTTTTACTCGACCCAGATTTCGGACAAGCTCAACGATTATCCTAAGCTCGGCATATGGCCGGACGGCTTGTACATGTCGTCGAACTTGTTCTCCTTCGGCGCCGGCTCGACGTTTCAAGGCGTGCGCGTCTGGGCATTCAATAAGGGGCAGATGTACGCCGGCAGCCCGACCGTCAAGATAGTCACGTTTGACGTAGGGGGCGGCGATTTTACGATCATACCGAGCAATGCCCGCCTTCAGACCGGCACGCCGCCGGCTGGGCGTCCCAATCTGTTCATCTCCACCCAGCTGTACCTCAACGCGCTCACCGCCTACAAATTCCATGTCGATTGGAACAGCATTTCGCTGTCGACCTTCACCGGTCCCGATACACCGATTTCTGCGACGAGCTGGCCGGCTTTTGCCGCCGGCGTGCCGCAACCAGGCACGGCAACCTTGCTCGACTCACTCTCCAATCGAGCGATGGTGCAGAACCAGTACACGAACTTTACCGGAACCGAATCGTTGTGGGTTTCGCACACGGTGCGCCGGGCCGCGGGCGGGTTTGCGGCGCCTCGCTGGTACCAGGTGAACGTCACCGGCGGAACGGTTGCCGCCGGCATCCCGCAGGCAGCGACGTGGGACCCAGATGGGGCGAATGTGCTCCATCGGTGGATGCCCAGCTTGGCCCTGGACCGTGCAGGCAACATGGCGATGGGCTATAGCACGTCGAGCAGCACCGCCTTTCCTTCGATAGCCTATGCTGGCCGGCTCGCCGGGGATCCGGTTAACACGTTCAGCAAAACTGAGCAGGTGTTTTTTACCGGAACCGCCTCGCAAACAGGAAGCACTCGCTGGGGCGATTACAGTGCAATGACGCTGGACCCGGACGGTTGCACATTCTGGTACACGAATGAATACGCCAATCCCGCCGACCAGACGTTCAACCACCGCTGGTTGACCAAGTTCGGCTCGTTCCGATATTCCGAATGCACACAAGTGGGGGCAGGCGGCACGATCTCCGGTACGGTGACGACCAATCCGGGCGGTTCGCCTATCGCCGGCGCCACGGTGGAGGTGGGTGCACGAACGACCTCGACCAACGGCTCCGGTAATTATTCGTTCACCAGTATTCCGGCAGGAACCTATCCGTCGATGACTGCGAGCTTCCCGGGATCCTTCCCTGCGTCCGCTTCATCGATCGTCGTCACCGACGGTGGCACGACGACGCAGGATTTCTCGCTGGCCACAGCCGCTGCCAGCGCCTGTTTGACCGATACGACGCAGAGCGATTTCCTCACAGGTGTTTCGACCAACGTCGACCTGAACACGAGTCCCGGCGACTTGACGCTTTTGAACGCGCCAACAGTGGACCAGCAAAATACGGCTGGTACGACGACGGGGACGGGCTTTGGCACTCCCAATTGGACCGGCCAGAGCTTTATTCCGGCGGTTACCGGGTTGCTCGCTAAAGTGGATGTCCAACTCTTTTGCAACGCCTGCACCGGCGCCTCCAATCTCACCCTTTCCGTTCGCAACACGAGCGCGGGCCTGCCCACCGGCGCGGACCTGGCCAGTGCGACCATCCCCGGCTTTACCAGCGGCTCAGGCACTTACTACACGGCGACCTTTGGCTCGCCGGCAATTCTCACTTCCGGAACGCAATACGCGCTGATTTTGCGTCCGGCCGCCAACCCTACGCCTGCTGGTTCCGGCTTATTCTGGATTCGCTCCAGCCCGAGCACCTACGCCAACGGTTCGCGAGTCACCAGCACCGATAGTGGCGGAACGTGGACTGCCGATACGACCCGAGACTTCAACTTCAAGGCCTACATGCAGGCGGGCTTCGCCGCGTCCGGTAACCTTATCTCGAGTCCCAGGGATGCCAACCCGTCGGGCGGCATCACGGCGATCTGGTCAACGTTCTCATGGAACGCCACGGTGCCGGCGAACACTTCGCTGAAATTCCAGTTGGCCGGCTCGAACGACGTCAACGGTCCGTTCAACTTCGTCGGACCGGACGGCACGGCGGCGACCTTCTTCACCACCTCGCCCGTTCAGATCTCGCCGCAGTTCTACAACGTCCGATTCCTCGAGTACAAAGCGCTATTCGCCACCACCGACTCAACGGTCAGCCCGGTGCTCAATGACGCCACCACCTGCTTCGACGATGTCGATTGCAGCACGACCGTGGCCACGATCACGCCGTCGCCAGCCGCCGTCTGCGCCAGTTCGACCGGCAACACTGCGTCCGGGCCTGCCGGCATGACCGCCTACGCATGGGGCATCACCAACGGTAGCATCGTCGGCTCTGCAACGGGGCAGAGCATTACCTACACTGCCGGCGCGTCCGGCACCGTTACCCTGAGCCTGACCGTCACCGCGCCAAATGGCTGCGTTGCGGCGAACTCAGTGCCAGTCACGATCAATCCGCTGCCTCCGACGCCGAACATCAGCGGGACGCTCTCGTTCTGCACCGGGTCGAACACCACGCTGAGCTCCGACGCTGCGAGCGGCAACCAGTGGTTCGTCGGTGGCAACCCGATCGGCGGCGCCAACGGCCAGCAGTACGTCGCCTCCGCCGCCGGTAGTTATACCGTGCGGGTGACCGACGGCAACGGCTGCGGCAG
>Ga0137360_10000405_pt1 | contig 24775 bp, 18 predicted proteins | sample Mad1_60_16metaG_FD_104924 | JGI IMG/M metagenome (GOLD analysis project Ga0137360, IMG submission 104924) | Vadose zone soil microbial communities from Angelo Coast Range Reserve, California, USA - Mad1_60_16 metaG | ecosystem: Environmental > Terrestrial > Soil > Vadose zone | place: USA... | reverse complement strand
CGCCGCGATGCCCGCCGCCCGCACACTCTCATGCGTGAGCTGGGCCGTCTCGACCATCTTCGGCAGAATGCTGGCGTTGATCACCGCCGTGCGCGTGCGGATGGTGAGCCCGTAGAGCTTGCTGATCTCGTGGCCGCCCGTGGCGGGCAGGCCCAGCTCGCCGGCCGCCGCCATCACCTGCTCCTCAGCCCGCGCGTCGTCCACACTGAAGGCGTCGCTGGCCACGATGACCCGCGCGCCCTGGGCCCGCAGGCCCTCCACGGCCGCGCGCACCGCCCCGGCTCCCAGCTCGTCGCTGCGAAGGAAGGCATGCGTGGAGGAGATCAACCGTCCCGCCGATAACTCGATGTCCCCGATGACGGTCTGGCTACGAGCCAGCCTCGACTCCACCGCGCCCCGCCCCATCCCGATCACGCCTACCGGCGCCACGTCCCCCTCGAGCAGCGCATTGGTGGCCTGGGTCGTGCTGTGCGCGATGAAGACCACCTCGGCGGCGGTGATGCGGGCGGAGTCGAGCACGCGGCGGAACGCATCGATGACGCCCGCGGCGACCCCGGCCTCGGCCGTGTGCGTGGTGGGCACCACGGCCTGGCCGATGATCTCGTGCGTGTCGTTGTCGAGCAGGACGGCCTTGGTGAAGGTGCCGCCGACGTCGATGCCGATACGAACGAGCCGTCCCACGAAGGCTGCTCCTAGCCTCCGAACATGTTCCCGAACATGAAGTAGGCGATGAAGGCGTTGATGGCCACCATCAGCCAGCCCCAGGGCAGCGCCGTCTTGAGGAAGTCGGCGTGCGACACCTTGGTATAGCCGATCGTCCACAGCGTCCAGGAGTTGGTTGGATCCTGGCTGCCCTGCAGACACAGCGGCCCGCGCCAGCACAGGTAGAGGAAGATGGGCGAGACGTAGTTGGCGTTGAGCATGACGGCCAGCAGTGCAGCACCCGTGCCGACCACGCTGAACGGTCCGCGGTAGATGGCCAGCGGCGCCAGCAGCGCGAAGAACAGACTCGCCTGGAACGGGGTGTGGGGGATGAACGGCGAGAAGATCGGGTTCAGCACCGCCTTCACCGAGTCGAGCTGGCCGGCCACGATGAGCATGCCACAGACGATCCACAGCGCGGCAATGGTGGCGATGTCGGGGAAGGCCTCGTAGAAGGCCTTGTGGAACAGGGCCACGCTGTCCTTGAAGGAGCGGCTCCTCTGGGTGGTGATGAGGGCGAAAATAATGGCGAGCAGGAAAGCCGGGATCAGGGGCCACTTGAACGCGATGATGACCACCACCGGGATCGCGGGGGCCAGATACGAGATCCATGGCACGCGCACCCGCGGGGCGGCGGTGGCCGTCCCGACCGCGGAGGCGCGCCGGACCTCGACGCCACGCAGGTTCCACCACGACATGGCGAGGGCCGCCAGCAGGTACACGGCGAAGCCGATCAGGTAGAAGGTGAAGTAGGGCGGCCCGTACTCGATGCCCTTGAAGAAGTTTTTGAAGATGCCGAACTCGACGGGGTTCAGATAGTTACCCGCCCCGATGGCCATGGTGAAGGCCGGCGCGGCCACCCGTGGCGGGATGCCCAGCGAGAGCATGATCGGGATAGCGATGACGCCGATGGCGATGGCGGCGCCGACGCCATATATGGAGGTGAAGAGCAGCGCCGTGATGAGCGAGACGGCCCAGGCCACGGCGATGGGCCGATCGCCGGCCAGCTCCACGGCCGTCCGGATCATGCTCTCCGCGATGCCGGTGAGCACCAGGACCTGGCCGAACCAGGCCCCGAAGACGATGATGACGATGGTGCTCGCGTACTGCTCCCCACCCTTCTGCAGCACGTTGGTCAGCAGGTCCCGGAAGGACGTGCCGGCCAGCAGCGGCCACACGATGGCGAGCAACAGCAGCACAATGATGGGGCTGACACCACGGAAGATGACGAAGACGGCGATGAGAAAGGCCAGCAGCATGATGACGCCCAACAACACGCTCATAGTGGCCCCCTGGTTGAGGGTGAGCACCGCACGGACGACCGAGCCTGTCGCCATCCCGGCAGAGCCGTCGTTGATCCGCGCCAGCGGGAGCCGCTGGCTGATGAGCTGGTTGACCTCGAGCCGGCCTTCCAGGTACTCACGCGCGAGCCAGGGAAAGTCCGGCGGCGCGGAAGTTCACAACGCGGCGGCGCCGCCTACCGGAACCGCTCCGCCGCCGTGCCTCGGGAGAGGATCTCGCTTCATGATGGCCGGGGGGCCGGCGAGAGCGCGCGGATGGGAAAGGAGAAACCGGCGCGGCGGTATTGTTCGACGGATTCACGCGGCAGGAGCTTGGACATCAACAAACCCTCCTGGCCTTCTTCACGCGCCGCACCCGCGTCGGCGTGACAGCGCGGACAGGCTCAGGCCCTTGTAAGGGCTGGGGCATGCCTTGTCAAGGCAAGGCGCCGCGGCCCGGAATGCTCGCGTCCGCAGCGGGGGCCGGGAACGTAGGTTGACGCTGACTTTGTTGACCGAGTGATCCTCCTCGATCGCGCGGCGTGCGCAATCGCGCCTGGCTCTGCGGTCCGTCCGGAGATATCGTCGCCTACCTGCAGGAGATCAAGCAGCGGTATCCCGGGTTGGACCACGTCATGATCGCCTGGGCCATCGGCACGCCGCGAGACCTCATGATCGAGCAGCTCACGCGGTTCGCCCGAGAGGGTCATCCACGCGTTTCGTCGGTAGCTCACGCCTTGGGCGGGCTTCCCGGCGCGCCGGACCAGAGCCCTCCGGCCAGATAGCCACCGTCCACGGCCAGGGTGTGGCCGGTGATGTAGCTCGCGTCGTCGGAGGCGAGAAAGAGCGCGGCCCGCGCCACGTCCTCAGGCTCGCCGAAGCGTCCCAGGGGAATGCGCTCGACTCGCCGGCGGCGCGCCTCGTCGGGGAGGCTCCGCGTGAGCCGCGTGTCGATCTGGGCGGGGGCGATCGCATTCACCGTGATGGAATGCTGGGCCAGCTCGACCGCCATGGTCCGGGTCAGCTCGACGACGCCGGCCTTGGCCGCGTTGTAGCTGACGAGGTTCTCGACTCCGCGAAAGCCATTGATGGAGGCGGTGGTGATGATCCGTCCGCCGCCCTGCTTGACCATGTGTCGCGCGGCGGTCTGGCAGCAGAGGAAGACGCCGGTCAGATTGACCCGCAGCACGCGATGCCACTGAGCCTCGGGATGCTCGAGAAACGGCGCCGAATGCGCGATGCCCGCGTTGGCGAACATCACATCGAGCCGTCCGAAGGCCGCGACCACCGCCTCCACGAAAGCCTGCACCTGCCCGGCGTCACCCACGTCGACACGGACGGCGATGGCTTTGCCGCCACGTTCCCCGATCTCCCTGGCCACGGCCTCGGCGGCCTCGAGCTCGACATCGCCAAGCGCCACGAGGGCGCCCTCGGCGGCGAAGGCGAGCCCTGTCGCGCGCCCGATACCGAGCGCCCCTCCGGTGATCGCCGTCACCCGCCCCTGCAATCGCATGCCCATAGCGCGTCCCGCGCTACCAGCCGTGGATTAGCCGGTCCACCGAGTAGCGGCCCGCTCCGCCCACCAAGACCGCGAGCGCCATGCCGATCAGCGCCAGATTGAACTCGTAGCCGTGGCCTTTCCCTGGCGTCATCGACATGTTGAGGAAGAACCCATTCTTCCAGTGGACCTTGGCCACCGCGACCAGCATCACGATGATGAGCCCGAGGGCGGCCGGGCGTGCGAGAAAACCCGCGAGCATGGCCAAGCCGCCGAAGCACTCGATGAGGGCGGCGACGACCGTCGCGCCCGCCGGGATGCCCATGGCCTGCTTGAAGTAGGCGATGGTGCCCTTGAGGCCCGGGCCGCCGAACCAGCCGAAGACCTTCTGAGCGCCGTGGGCGAAGAAGATGACGCCGAGCACGACGCGGACGATGAGCAGCGACCACGACGGGTAGGAGCCGACGATCATGTCCATGAAAGTCTCCTCTCGCTCGGGTGGGAGTGATGCGGGGAGTCTGAGCTACGCCTGCTGCAAGACCTCCGGACGCGGCGCGGCGGGAGCGACCAGCGTCCGCCAGTCGGCGTCGCGAGGCAGTACCGCCTCCGCGGGGTGCAGCGTGTAGTACGTCGGCTCGACGCCCAGAGGCGTGCCTCCGGCCTCGACCGTCGTGATCGCCTGCAGGAGCAGCCGGCGGGCCTGAATGACGGCCTTGTCGGCGGGCCCGAGATGCTCGCGCGTGCGATCGACGATCCCGCCCATGCTCTCCTGCACCGCGCGGTCCTGCGCATTGACCCCGTCGATCCCCGTGAAGGTCTCGGTCTTCTGCACGCGGCGGTCCAGCAGATAGTTGTTCTCGCGATTGCGCTTGGAGCGGAAGGTCGTCTGGTCGACATCCATGGGGCCGTTGCCCAGACGTACTTCCAGGCGGTCCTCGTCGGTCAGCGGCTCCGTCGTGCTGTGCTCCCAGTTGTAGACCATGGTGGTCTCGTCATCCATGGGCACCCAGATGTGGCCCGCCGCGCCGGAAAAGCCGCGACTGCCCGAGCCCGTGCGCGCGGGACGGATCTGATGGAAGGGCAGGATGAAATGATAGGCGCGGATGTGCGTCTCTCCGCTCTGCAGAGGCCGCAGACCGGCGTATCGATAGCCGTAGTCCGTGATATCGAGCTCGAGGGTGGGCGCCTTGCCCACCACGAAGGGATCCCCCGGCTTGAAGCCCGGCCGCGAGGAGTCGGTCGTGAGCACCCGGTGCAGGATCGGCACGTGCGAGGTGTCGATGCCGCCCTCGAGGCCCTGGAGCCAGTTGCTCTCCTGGATGACCTTGGAGACGTGACGATGCGAGGGAGGCGCCTGGGTCCAGGCAAAATGCGGCGGCGCCGGCAGTTGCGCGGCGGGGCCGAGGTAGGCCCAGATGATCCCGCCCGCCTCCACCGTCGGATACGCTCCGGTGCGGATCTTGTGCGCGAAGCTCAGCTCCTCCGGCTCGTTCATCATGTCCACGCAGCGGCCCTCGACGTCGAACTTCCAGCCGTGGTAGACGCAGCGCAGCCCGCACTCCTCGTTACGCCCGAGGAAGAGCGACGCCTGCCGGTGGGGGCAGCGCTCGTCCAGGAGCCCGATGCGCCCCCGCGAGTCGCGGAAGGCCACCAGCTCCTCGCCGAGCAGCGTTACGCGCACGGGCGGGCAATCGGCCTCGGCCAGCTCCCGTGTCAGGAGGGCGGGAAGCCAGTAGCGACGCATCGCCTCGCCCATGGGCGTGCCGCGGCCGATGCGGGTGACTCGCTCGTTCTCTTCGCGTGACAGCATGTTCGGATCCTCCTCGCCCTGCCGGCGTCTCTCGCTCAAGGACCGTCTTGCCGCCCAACGCGCCGAGAATCTACCCAAAGAAACTCGTCGTCAAGCGACCAGGAAGCTTGGGGCCGCCTGGCCTTGCCGAGGAGACTCGCCGCGTCGTAAGCTCCGAGCGGTGCGGGAGCCGAACGTCAGCGCCACGACCATGTCAATTGACGGTACGGAGGGGTCCGACGATGACTGAAACGGTGACGCAGCTGCAAATCGACCAGCGCGTGTTCGATCTTTACGACGAGTACTGCCACGGTCGCATCGACCGCCGTCAGTTCCTGCTGGGGGCCGGCGCGGTGGCGGGCGGCCTGGCGATGGCCCAGGCGCTGCTCCCGCGCTATGCGCAGGCGCAGACCATCTCCTTCACCGACGCGCGGATCAAGGCGCAGTACGTGACCTACCCGTCACCCGGGGGCAATTCGGGACAGATGCGGGGCTACCTGGTGCAGCCCGCTGGGCAGGGGCCGTTCCCGGCGGTGCTGGTGATCCATGAGAACCGCGGGCTCAATCCGTACATCGAAGACGTGGCGCGCCGCACCGCGGTCGAGGGCTTCGTGGCCCTCGCGCCAGACGGCCTGTTCCCAGTTGGCGGTTACCCCGGCAACGACGACGACGGCCGCACGCTGCAGGCCAATCTCGACCAGGGCAAGCTGCGCACCGACATGCTCAACAGCGCCAAATTTGTCAAGGCCCACAAGCTCTCCACCGGCAAGCTCGGCGTGACCGGCTTCTGCTGGGGCGGCAGCACGGTCAATTCCCTCGCGGTCGCGCTGGGCCCCGACCTGCAGGCCGGTGTGCCCTTCTACGGCGCCGCGGCCGAAACCGCCAGCGTGCCGAAGATCAAGGCGCCGCTGCTGATCCACTACGCCGAGACCGACCCGCGAATCAACGAGATGTGGCCCGCCTTCGAGGCGGCGCTGAAAGCGGCCGGTGTGGCGTACCAGGTGAACATCTACCCGGGCACCCAGCACGGCTTTCACAACAACTCGACGCCGCGCTACCAGGAAGCATCGGCGAAACTGGCGTGGGAACGCACCGTCGGCTTCTTAAGGGCGAACCTGGCCTGATCGTCCGAGGAACGCTCAATCCGCTCGGCGGACCTGACAGAGGTAGGCGCGGTGGGGAACCGATCCGCTGATCGGGTCGATGGCAGCGTTGCCGATGATGAGGTTGAAGTTGGCGCCGTCCGGACCAAAGGGGTCGTAGCCAGGCGCGCCGATTTCCGGACAGGCCTGCCACCACCCATGCTGACCACAAACCACCCTCGGCTCCAGACTGTCGTTCAAGCGAGCGCGCGCCCGGATGCGCCCCTCCGCCGTCTCGACGGTCACCCAGTCGCCCTGGCCGATATTGCGCTCGGCGGCGGCCCCTGGGTGCAGCTCCAGCTCCGGGTCGCGGGCGCGCCGCCGCAAGCTCGGGAGGGCGCGGTGCTGGCTCTCGCAGAACTGCGTGTGCTTGGCGCAGGTCAGGATCAACGGATAGCGCTCGGCCAGCTCCGGGCGTGACCGTGGACCGATCAACGGCTCCTCGTGGTCCGGCAGGGGCGGGTAGCCGTGCTCCAGCAGTGTTTCGGAGTAGAGCTCGATCTTGCCCGTCGGCGTGGCGAACCCGTTCGGGATGCCATCCTTCTGTTCGGCATACTTGCGGTAGCGCGTTTGTAGCGGCACCCGCACTCCGGCCGGGTCACCGCGGAGCGCTTCGAGCGATACGCCCGACGGGCCAAGCTGATAGCGGTAGGCCGCATCGACATCGCCGTCCCAGAAGTGAGCGCCGAGACCGAGCCGGCAGGCCAGATCAAACACGATGTCGGTATCCGATCGGGCCTCGCCGCGGGGCTCGACCACGGGGCGTCGCAGCTGCACAAGCGACTGCGCCGCTTCGCTCACGTCGAAACCGATCTTGAGGCCCTCCCGCTCGAAGGGGCTCGCCACCGGCAGCACGACGTCGGCCAGCTCGGCGGTCGGGTTCATGAACAGGTCGGCGTGGACGTAGAAGTCGAGTTCGGCCAGCGCCTCTCGACCCCGGCGGACATCGGCATGGGCGAGGAGCAAATTGGCTCCGAACCCGACCAACCCCCGCACCGCATAGGGATGCTGCTCCAGGATGCCGCGGTACACCTCGTCCGTCGTGACCCACCCCCAGCGGGACGGACCCAGCGGCCGCTCTTGGCGGCCGAGCGCGCGGGCGAGTTGTTCCGCTGACAGCAGCTCGTCTCCTGCCACGTTCGCGGCGGGCAGGCTCGGGAAGAGCACGTTCCCGCCCTGAGCGTCGAAGCTTCCGGTCAGGGCGTAGAGCATCGAGATGGCCCGGAAGATCTGGGTAGCGTTGCTCTGCTGTTCAACGCCGCTCCAGGCGTAGTAGGACACGGGCCGTGACTCCCAGAGCAGCCGCGCCGACCGCTCGACCTGATCGCGCTCGACCCCGCAGATCGCCTCGACCGCCTCGGGGGAGTAGCGCCGACACAGGTCGGCGCAAAGCTCGAAGACAGGCCGACATACGAGGTCACCGTGCTCCGTACCGATCTTGCACTCACCGAACAGGGCCGGTTCCGCGCCGTCCCCCTCGTAGCGTCGGAGGACAGGGTCGTAGACGAGAGGACGCTGCGCTAACGCGTCCCAGGCCACGTGTTTCCGCGCACTCCCGTTGGGCGAAAGGTCGCTCTCCCTCAGCAATCGTCCGTTGTCCGCGCGGACGAGGAGCGGGCCGTTCGTCCAGTCGCGGACGAAGGCGCGATCATACCAGCCGCGCTCGATCATGATGTTGGCGATCCCGAGGGCGAGCGCGCCGTCGCTGCCGGGCCGCACGCGCAGCCAGACATCGGCCTTGTTGCCGAGCCCGGCGCGGCGCGGATCGACCACGATGAGACGTGCGCCACGCTTGAGCGCCGCCACCGTCGCGGTGGCGTGGGTGAGCCGCGCGACGCTTGGGTTATAGCCCCAGAACAGGATGCAGCCGGCGTTCTCGAGGTCCGGCATGGGCGTGCCCGGGACGCCCACGCCGGTACCGTAGGTGAAGCGCGTGGCATAAACCCGCCCCCAGCCACACAACTCCATCGATCCGCAGAGGTTCGGGCTGCCGAAGGCTCGCATCAAACGCTGGATCCAGGGCGTAGAGTCCGCGATCGCCGACGTGGAAGCTGAGACTAAGCTGAACACGACGCTCTCCGGGCCGTGTCGCGTGGCGAGCTGCCGCAATCTGGCCGCGGTCAGATCGAGCGCTTCGTCCCAGCTGATCCGCTGCCAGCCGGGGTCCGGATCGCCCTTGGGACGCGTGCGCTTCAGGGGATAGAGCAGCCGGTTTGCGTGGTAGACGAGCTCCGGCGCGGCTCGCCCCTTGGCGCAGAGCGCCTGGCCGGTGGGGTGTGACGGATCGGGCTCCAGGGCCACGAAGCGACCGTTCTCGACGACGGCGATCGAGCCGCACCGCGAGATACACAGCGCACAGTATCCGGGAATCCGCTGGGTAGTCTGCTGGTCCGCTACTGGCATCGCGAGCCCTCGAACGTCACCGGGAGTGTCTTGAGGCCTCGAAGCGCGGACGAGTCCCGCCATTCCGGTGTCGCGGTTTGCAATGCGAGGTCCGGCATCCGCCGAAGAAGTGTGCCCAAGGCGATCTGCCCCTCTACGCGCGCAAGGGGCGCTCCGAGGCAGAAGTGGATGCCGAAGCCGAAGGCCACGTGGCGATTGCCTTCCCGGGCGATGTCGAGCCGGTCGGGATCGCGAAACTGGCTCGGGTCGCGATTGGCGGCGCCGATGGCGGCAACGACCATGGCCCCATTCGGGATCCGGCTACCTCGGACTTCGAGATCCGTATTGGTGATCCGCGCCGTCCACTGGACCGGGCTGTCGTACCGCAGCAGCTCCTCAATGGCGAGGGGGATGAGACCCGGTTGATTCCGGAGCTTCTTGAGCTCGTCGGGATGGCGCAGGAGGGCCAGCACGCCGTTCCCGATGAGGTTCACCGTGGTCTCGTGACCGGCGATGAACAGCAACAGGCACATAGACAGCAATTCGCTCTCGTTCAGCCTGTCTCCCCGCTCTTCGACGGCGATGAGCTGACTCAGGAGATCTTCCCGGGGACGCTGGCGGCGCTCGGGGAGAAGGCCGCGAAAATATTCGGTCAGAGCGCGACGCGCCTTGTCGCCGCGTGCCATCACGTCTGGATCCGCGAGGAGCCCGATGGAGTCGAGGCTCCGGGCAATGTCGGAGGACCAGCTTCTGATCGCGACGTGATCATCGAGGGGAACCCCCAACATCTCGCAGATCACCGTCACGGGGAGCGGATAGGCCAGATCGGCGATCACATCCATGCCCTGGCCGTCCCGCACCTGATCCAGGAGGCGGTCCACGATGGCCTGGATGTGGGGCCGCATCCCTTCGATGACTCGAGGCGTGAACGCCTTGCTCACGAGCGTCCGTAACCGAGTGTGGTCCGGTGGATCGTGCATCAGCATCGACCGCGGAAGCCGTCCTTCCGCACCCTCGGGCCCATACTGCGCCGCGAGCAGCGTTTCAAAGCCGTCCCGACCGAAGCGCGGATCGCGGAGGGCCATGACCACGTCGTCATAACGCGTGAGGACCCGAAAGCCCAGCGGGCTCTCGTGCACGGGATCCTTCTCGCGCAGCTGCTCATAGAAGGGATAGGGATTCGCGTGGAACTCGGGCAGGAGCGGGTTGAAGACGGCCTCGGTCGTCGCCACTGATGTCCTCCGCTCGACAGGTGCCGAGAGCTTAGTCTCCAGGTTGGGGAGTGGTCAAGGACAATGCGGAAGGGTATTCTTCCCCCGATGATCACGCGGTTCTCGACGCTCTACGTCGGCCATATCGAGCTGGAGCATTGCGGCCTCTCGGGCACCCCCGCCGACGACCGGCGGTATCCCAATGACCGCTTGATCGAGGCGTTCGCCACCGCCGGCGCCCTGGCCCGCGCCGCCGACACGCTGGGCTATGAGACCCTGTGGCTCGCCGAGCATCACTTCCAGCACGAAGGATACGAGTGCATCCCCAATATTCCGATGCTGGCGGTGGATCTCGCCCATCGCACCGAGCGCATCACGATCGGCTGCGCTTTCAACGTCGTGCCCACCTGGCACCCCCTCCGGCTCGCCGAAGACTATGCCACCGCGGATGTCCTGACCAAGGGCCGGATCATCTTCGGAGTGGGACGCGGTTACCACACCCGCGAGGTGGAGAGCTTCGGCAACCCGATGCTGGACGCCGAGGCGAACCGCGAGCTCTTCGAGGAGCAGATGGAGATCATCCTGAAGGCATTTCGCGAGGACTCCTTCTCGCACCACGGCAAGCGGTACACGATTCCCCCCGAGGTGCCCTATCGCGGCTACCCGTTGCGAGAGATCACCCTGGTGCCTCGCCCTCTGCGTCAGCCGGTCGAGATCTGGCAGCCCATCGTGAGCGGCAGCGCACGGGGCCTGGACTTCATGGCCAGGCACGGCATCAAGGGCATCGTGTCTGCTACCGCCGAGGAGCTCGTCCAGCGCTGGTTCCACGACTACCAGGAGGCGGCGCGCCGCCATGGTCGAGAGCTCGAGCTCGGAGAGGATCTGATCCTGGGCTTCCGGATGTCCATTGATGACACCGCGGATCGCGCGGTGCAGAAGGCGCGACCGTACTTCGAAGAGCACGCGAAGGTCATGGCCCCTCTGGGCATGCTGCGCTACGGCGAAGAGCACGTGAAGGCGGTGGTCGCCCGGCAGGCGCAGTCGCCGACTGCGGCCACCCTGGAGAACGGCGTGCGCAATCGCGCCTGGCTCTGTGGCCCGTCCGGAGATATCGTTGCCTACCTGAAGGAGATCGAGCAGCGGTATCCCGGGCTCGACCACGTCATGATCGCCTGGGCCATCGGAACGCCGCGAGACCTCATGATCGAGCAGCTCGCGCGGTTCGCCCGAGAGGTCATGCCCGCGTTTCGTCGGGTGACGTAGCTCCTGGCCTCCTGAATCGCACCGCGGCGTGCACTGCCGCGTCCTCAATATCACCAACCCTCGACCGCCCAGAGAGGAGCGCACGATGGCCACCGGTCGTCACGCCCCGCCGAAGTTCGAGACGGTGCTCTTCGAGAAGAGAGGACCGATCTGCTTCATCACGCTGAACCGGACGGAGAAGCTCAACGCCGCCGCGTTCGTCGAGAAGCGCAAACCCGCGTTCAAGGGACGGTGACAACAATGGCCTACGAGTTCGCGACCTATGAAAAGCAGGGCCGCATCGCCATCGTCACCATCAACCGTCCCGAGCGGATGAACGCGCTCCACCCGCCGGCCAACTTCGAGCTCCACGAGATCTGGAACGATTTCGAGCGCGATCCCGACCTGTGGGTCGGCATCCTCACCGGTGCCGGCGACAAGGCGTTCTCGGCCGGCAACGATCTGCGCTTCACCGCCGAGCACGGCCGGGACATGGTACGGATGGCCGAGAGCGGATTCGGCGGCCTCGCCAACCGCACTGCCAACTGGAAGCCAATCCTCGCCGCCGTCAACGGTTATGCGCTGGGCGGGGGCTTCGAGATGGCGCTGGCGTGCGACATCATCGTGGCCGCCGACTCCGCGCGGCTCGGCCTGCCCGAGCCCCGCGTCGGCTTGATGGCGGGAGCCGGTGGCGTACATCGCCTGCCCCGCATGATCCCGCACAAGATCGCCATGGGCTACATCCTCACCGGCCGCCACATGACGGCCCAGGAGGCGCACCGGCTCGGCGTCGTCAACGAGGTCGTGCCACGGGCCGAGCTCATGCCCACCGCGCTCAAATGGGCCAACGAGATCCTGGAGTGCGCGCCCCTGTCCATCCGGGCCAGCAAGCAGGCGGCGCTGATGGGCCTCGGCCATCCCCTGGACATCGCGCTCAAGCTCGGCTACACGGAAGCGGAAAGGATGCGCCGGTCCGAGGACACCATCGAGGGGCCGCGCGCCTTCGCCGAGAAGCGCAAGCCGAACTGGAAAGCGCGATGAAGTTCGGGCTGCGATACGCAAGCCTCGGCCGCTATTCGAACGGCCCCGCCGCGGTGGAGCTGGCGCAGGCGGCCGAGGCCGCCGGCTTCGACTCGATCTGGACGGTGGAGCACGTCGTGGTGCCGCACGGATATCAGTCGCGGTATCCGTATTCTCCGAGCGGGCGGATGGGCTCGGGCCTCGAGGACTCCCCCATCCCGGATCCGCTCATCTGGCTCGCGTACATCGGCTCGGCCACGCGCACGATCAAGCTCGGCACGGCCATCCTCATTCTTCCCCAGCGCAATCCCGTGGTCACCGCCAAGGAGATCGCCACCCTCGATCACTTGACGGGCGGCGGGCGCGTGCTCCTCGGCATCGGCGTGGGCTGGCTCGCCGAGGAATTTGCCGCGCTGGGTGTTCCCTTCGAGGACCGCGGGCCCCGCACCGACGAATATGTCGCCGCCATGCGTGCCCTCTGGAGTCAGGAGCGCGCGAGCTATCACGGACGATTCGTCTCCTTCGACCAGGTCTTCTGCCGTCCGCTCCCTCCGGAGCGCCGGATTCCCATCATCGTGGGCGGGGACACGCTGGCCGCCGCCCGACGTGCGGGACGGCTCGGCGACGGCTACTTTCCCGCGCGCCCCGCGCCCCCCGAGCTCCTCGACGAGATGCGCCGCGCCGCCGAGGCGGCCGGTCGCGATACGGGCGCCATCGAGATCACGGTGGCCGCGCCTCCAGAGCCGGCCGAGATCGAGGCGCTGGCCAAGCGAGGAGTGGCGCGTGTGGCCGTGCCCGTCAGCGCCGCCGCCGGATTGCCGGCGCAGGTCAAGACGCCCGACGACGTGCTGCGCTACGGCAAGGAGATGATCGCGCGGTTTCGCTAAAGCGACGATCGCTCACTGCACCGGAACCGCCAACGGTTCGCCCTTCTTCGCAACGTGGAACACCAGGAACTTCAGCGGGGCGGTCTGGCTTGCGTTCTTGTCGTCGTGCACGGTCCGCGGAGGGAGGCTGCCTCCCTGTCCCGTCTTCAGGGCGACCGATTCCTTTCCGGCGATCTCGAGCAGCATCGTCCCCTCGAGGATGTAGGCGAAGGCGTCACCGGGGTGGTAGTGCTTGCCCATGTTCGCCCCAGGCCCGAGCTCGGCGAGGAACATACTCCCTTCGTTCCCCTCACTCGTGACGAGATTAACTTTGTAGACCTCCGTGACCTTGACATGCTGCATGGCGTTTACAAAGCTCGTCATGCTCGCACCAATTGCGATACCGAGAGCAAGCGTTACCGCGACCGTAGAGATCGACCGTTTCATAGCAAGCCTCCTTGTTAGATGAGACCCTTTACTTCTCCCTCCGCCTGCTCCAGCCAGAATCGCATGTCGACCTCTCGAAGCGGCGCTGGGGGCAGAGCACTAGCAGAGCTCCTTCATCTCCGTCTCCGCCTGCTCCAGCCAGAAGCGCATCTCCATCTCCCGGTACATCGTCGTCGCGGTGGTGAGGTGCTCGCGAGCCTGCTCGCGCGGGCCGGTGCGCCGGTAGAGCTTGCCGAGGCCGTGGTGGCAGCGGGCAACGAGAGGACGCATCTCCAGCTCCTCGGCGAGCGCGAGGGCGGCGCGGTAGTAACCGTCGGCATGCTCCGGGGGATCGCGGCGGGCGGCGACCTCAGCGAGGAGGCGAAGGGCCCACGCCTCGTGGCCGCGTTGGCCGCTCTCGCGGGCAAGGGTCAGGGCTCGCCCGGCGAATTCGAGAGCGTCCTCGAGCCGATCGGCGAGGACGTGCGCTTCGCTCAGGTACCCAAGAAAGAACGACAGGGAAGCTCCAAATCCCATCGTCTCACTGGCGCGCATCGCGTGCTCCAGCAACGGGATGCTTTCAGCGATCCGCCCCGAGAGCGCGTAGGCGTAGCCCAGGCTTCCCATGTGGTTCAGGGAAAAGAAGGTCAGGTTCCACTCGCGACTCAGGGCCAGCGCACATTCCAGGAGGCCGACGGCGTGGCTGAGCTCTCCCCTGGTGTTATGGAGATTGGCGAGAATCCAGCAACCAAAAGCCAGGCTGTAAGGATGATCGAGCGCTTCGGCGAGGCGGATGCTTTCCTGGCCGTGAGCGATTCCTTCCTCGAACTCTCCCCGGTCGGCGAGACACCAGGTCAAGTAACCGCGGGCCATCACGGCCGGAAATCCCGCGAGGGCAAACCGTTCCCGGCTCCGATCGCCTTCAAGCAACTGCAGGACCTTCCGGAAGAGATCCTCGGCCCGTCGATAGGCCCCCGTCCCGAGGCAGGCCAGGCCGAGGTAGAGGTTCGCGGTCACCTGAAGCTGAACATCCCCCAGGGACTCGGCAAGAGCCTGGGCACTCTGGCCAAACCCGAGGCCTTCCATGGGATGACCAGTCATGTAGAAGTTGTGGCACATATGGACGGAGACTTGGCCGAGTCGCCGTTGATCGTCGAGTGTCCTGGCCTGGTCTTCGGCTTCGCGGAGACTGCGGAAGATCCGCTGGAATTCTCCGAGCGGAAGGAGTGCTGTTCTCAGCTCGAAGCGAAGATCGATGGCCTGCTCCAGCCTCTCGCGGGTCTCGGGCAACAGCCCGAGGGCCGTCAGCGCCTGCTCGAAGCACGCCACTGCCTCCCGGTTGGCCGAGCGCACCAATGCCTTGGCGCCCGCCTGATGGAGGTACCCGACCGCCTGCTCCCACAGCTCACCTCGAACGGCATGGTGGGCCAGCCGCTCGACGTGCTCGCTGAGCCGGTCCGGAGAGGACCGTTCGATGGCGCCGACAATCCGGGCGTGCAGGGTCTTGCGCCGTTCCTGGAGCAGGGTGCCGTAGGTGACTTCATGGGTCAGCGCATGCTTGAAGGTGTATTCGGGATCCGGAGCGAGGCGCGTCTCGTACAGAAACTCGGCCGCCTGCAGATGCGTGAGGGCCCGATGCACCGCATCCGTCTCCGTCTCCGCTATGGCCTGGAGCAGCACGAGGGGCACGTCCTTACCGATGACCGAGGCCGTCTGAAGCAGCTGCTTGTCTTCAGTGGGGAGCCGGTCGATCCGGGCGGCCAGGATCACCTGCACGCCCGCCGGGACCTCGATCCCTTGGATCGGCCGGGTCAGACGATACGCACCGCGCTCCCCGGTGAGCGCCTGCGTCTCCACCAGCGTCCGGATACTCTCCTCGATGAAGAATGGGTTCCCGCGCCTGACCAGCAGTCGCTTGAGGGGCTCCAGCGTCGGGTCGTCGCCCAGAAGGGCGCTCAGCAGCTCGCCCGCGTTCTCGGGCGGAAACGCATCGGGCCGCAGCTGGCTATAGTACGTCTTGCTCACCCAGACATGCCGGTACTCGGGCCGGTAGTTGACGAGCAGGAGAACCCGAGATGTGGGCAGACTCTCGACCAGGCCGTCGAGCAGCGCCTGGGTCTCGGCATCGATCCAGTGCAGGTCCTCGAAGACCACGAGCACCGGTTGTCCCTGGCTCTCCCGGAGCAGGAGGTGCTTGACGGCATCGAGGGTTCGCTGCCGGCGCTGGGCGGGGTCGAGCGCCTGCCACTGGGCGTCCTCGACGGGCACGTCGAGCAGGGCCAGCAAGGCGGAAAGGATCGGCTCGAGGGCCCGATCCAGCGTGAGAAGCTTGCCGGTCACCTTCTCGCGAATCTCGCGGTGGGTTTCGCGATCGTGCACCTTGAAGTAACTCTTGAGGAGGTCGATGACCGGCAGGTAGCTCGTCGCCTTGCCGTAGGACACGGAGCTCGCTTCCAGGATGAGCCAGTCCTGGGTGCGGTGGGAGTGGGTGAACTCGAACACGAGGCGGGACTTCCCCACGCCGGGTTCCCCCACGACGGCGACGAGTTGGCCGTGGCCCCCCTGCGCGAGGCCGAGCGCCCGGCGGATCTGCTCGATCTCGGCGTCTCGGCCGACGAACCGCGTCAATCCCCGCGCGGCGGCCGCGTGGAGCCGGCTCCGCTGCGCGCTCGCTCCGGTGAGCGCATAGATCTCCACAGGCTCCGGTAGCCCCTTGACCGCGACCGGGCCTCGGGCGGCCACCTGCACGTAGCCTTCGGCGAGCTGCAGGGTCGCAGGGGCGAGCAGGATCGTGCCGGGCGTCGCCATCTGCTCCATCCGGGCGGCCAGGTGTGTAGTCTGACCTACCGCCGTGTAATCCATGTGCAGATCCGAGCCTATGGCGCGGACGACCACCTCGCCGGAGTTGAGACCCACGCGGATCTGGACGGGCGTGCCGTGTGAACGGAACACACCCTCGGCGTACTGCGCGACTGACTCCTGCATGCGCAGCGCCGCGTAGCAGGCCCGCACCGCGTGATCCTCGTGGGCGAGCGGCGCGCCGAACAGCGCCATGATCCCGTCCCCCATCACCTGGTTGACGGTGCCCTCGTAGCGGTGGACGGCCTCCATCATGCGCTCGAGGACGGGGTCGAGCAGCTTGCGCGCCTCTTCTGGGTCACGGTCGGCAAGCAACTCCATCGAACCCTTCAAGTCGGCGAAGAGGACCGTGACTTGCTTGCGCTCCCCTTCGAGGGCACTCCTCGAGGTCAGAATCTTCTCGGCGAGGTGCTTCGGTGTGTAGGTCTCCGGCGGGCCAAACCTACCCTCAGGGCCAGCGGCGGATCCAGCCATCGGCGCACCACAGCCGCCGCAGAATTTCTCGCTGCTTTCGTTTACGAAACCGCAGGACGGACACTTGAGGGCAAACGAGACCCCGCACTCCCCGCAGAAGCGGCGGCCTTCCCGGTTCTCAGCTCGGCAGCGAGGACACTGCATGCCGGGGCCTCCCCGCCAGCCGGGCAGGAACGCTCAGATAGATGGACAGAGATTAGTATGCACGGGTGAGAGGGTCAACAACGGTTCCTCTTCAACACAACGGTTCCTCTTCAAGAGGCCCGATGACGTGCTGCGCTACGGCAAAGAGATGATCGCCCGCCTTGAACCGCGCCCGATGCCGCGTGCTATAGTGGCCGCCGCTTGAGTTGGTGCGTCTCGTCCCTGCACTCCAACGCCGGAGGAACCAGTTGATGAGCCTTCTCGCTCGGGCCGTTACCCTCGCGCTTGCCCTGCTCCTGGCGTTGCCCGTGGCGGGCCCTCCGCCGGCGGTCGCCGTCGACGACCTCAAGATCGCGCTGGTCGTTCCCCTCTCCGGCCGGTGGGCCCGGCAAGGACAGCTCAAGAAGATGGGAGCGGAGATGGCCATCGAAGAGATCAATAGCCAGGGCGGCATCAAGGCTTTGGGGGGCGCCAAGATCGTCCTGCGCGAGGCCGACGCGGGCGATAGCGTGGAAAAGGCGGTGAGCGCCGCCCAGCGCGTCCTCACGCGCGAGAAGATCAGCGCGGGCATCGGCTCATGGCTCAGCTCGTTCACGTTGGGCGTCACCGAAGTGGCCGAGCGGCTGCAGGTGCCGTGGCTGACGCTGTCGTACGCCGACAGCATCACGGAGCGCGGCTTCAAGTACACCTTCCAGACCTCGCCCGTCTCCTCCGCGCAGGCCGAGCAGGCCCTCGACCTCGTGGTCGAGCTCGCCAAGCGCAACAACCAGCCGATCCGCAAGGCCGCGCTCATCGGTGACAATACGGCCGCCACCGTCTTCTTCTTCAAGCCGTTGCGCGAGAAGCTCCTCCAGGCCAAAGGCATCGAGTTGGTAGTGGACGAGGTGTGGACGCCGCCCCTGCCCGACGCGACCTCCATCGTGCAGAAGCTCCGCGCCACCCAGCCCGACCTCGTCTTCTACGGCGCCACCAACTTCCCCGACTCGATCCAGGTGCTCCAGAAGGTGAAAGAGTTCGGCGTGAAGACGCATATCCAGGGCGTGGGCGCGTGGCTGGTGACACCCGAGTACGTCAAGACCGTCGGCAAGGAGCTGCTCGACAATATCCAGACGGTGGTGGCTGCCCATCCCCTGAAGGGCCAGGAGGAGCTGGTGAAGAAGTTCGTGCAGCGGACGGGCGAGCCGTTCATGACGCAGGACCCGCTCTGCTCGTACGCCCACGTCTGGCTCATCAAGGAGGCCGCGGAGCAGGCGAAGTCGACCGATCCCAAGGCGATCCGCGACGCGCTGGCCAAGATCGATCTGACCACGGGACCCGCCGCTTCCACGCTCTCTCCGGGACGCATCCGGTTCGACGAGCGCGGCCGGCGCATCGGGGCGGTGCCTTTGATCGTCCAGTGGCAGAACGGTGAGCCCTTCACGGTGGTGCCGGTGAACCTGGCCACGCGCCCCGTGGTCTGGCACAAGTAGCGCGCCCTCCCGGCGCGCCGTGGTAGCGAGCGAGCTCACGCAGTACGTGGTGACCGGTCTCCTCGTGGGGGGCGTCTACGCCCTCATGAGCATCGGCCTCGCCCTCATCTTCGGCGTCATGCGCGTGGTCAACTTCGCGCAGGGCGACTTCATGATGCTGGGGATGTACCTGACCTACTACTACGCGGTGGTGCTGGGCATCGACCCGCTGGTGGGCGCCCTCGTCACCATCCCACCGTTCTTCGTGATCGGCCTGCTCGTCCACCGCGTCTTTCTCGCGCGGGTCACCGGTGGGGGCGATCCGAACCGCGAGATGGACGCCCAGCTCATCCTGACCCTCGGCATGTCCCTCATCATCACCAACGCCACCACCATGATCCTCTCGCCCATGCCGCGGGCGATCAGGACGACGTACGCGACCCGGGCGTTCGCCGTCGGCCCCCTCCTCCTGAACCAGGCGCGAACCTATGCGTTCTTCATGGCCCTCCTCCTCGCCGCCGCCGTCTATGTGTTTCTCACCCGCACCGATCTCGGGAAGGCGCTGCGGGCGGCCGCCGACGATCCCGAGGCGGCGAGCTATCAGGCCATCAACGTGCGCGCCATGCACGGCGTGGCGTTCGGCGTCGGCATCGCGCTCGTGGCCGCGGCCGGTGGATTGCTCGCCACCTACTATCCGATCGAGCCCAATGCCGCCGTGAACTTCATCGTGCTGATGTTCGTTGCCGTCGTCCTCGGCGGCCTGGGGAGCATCCCAGGCGCCTTCGTGGGTGGGCTCGCCATCGGGCTCGTGCAATCGCTGACGCTGCTCGTCCTTCCCCTCCAGCTCCAGAACGTCGGCGTCTTCGTGGCCTTCCTGCTCGTGCTCTACGTCCGTCCGCAAGGCCTCTTCGGCCGCCGCGCGCGGACGGTCTAGGCGTGGCGTCCCGGTCGCGCGAGTGGCTGGCCATTGCCGCCGTGGTGGCGGTGGGGCTGGTCCTCTCTTTCGCAGTGACCGAGCGTTATCACCACCGCGTCCTCACCCTCGTCTTTCTGTGGGCGACCATGGGTCTCGCCTGGAACATCATCAGCGGATACGCCGGGCAAATCTCCTTCGGTCACCAGGCCTTCTTCGGGATCGGTGCCTACGTCACCGTGCTCCTGGCCGCTAAGCTCAAGATCACGCCCTGGCTCGGCATGCTGGGCGGGGTGGGCGTGGCCGTGCTCGCCGCCGTGCTCATCGGCACGCCCACCTTCCGTCTCGCCGGGATCTACTTCGGCCTGGCCACCCTCGCCTACCCGCTGATCTTCCGCATCGTGATGGATTACCTCGGCTACCAGGAGGTGGCCATCCCCATGATGCGCGAGCAGCCGGGGCTCTTCATGCAGTTCTCCGAGCCCCGCTACTTCGATTTGCTCGCCCTCGGCATCCTCGCCGCCACCCTTGTCCTCTCTCGGATCATCGAGACGTCGCGCCTCGGCTACTCGTTGCGCGCCATCAAGGAGAACGAGCAGGCGGCCGAGGCCATGGGCGTCGACAGCTTCCGCTGCAAGATGATCGCCTACATGCTGAGCGCGGCCCCCGCGGCCGTCGCGGGCGCCGTCTACGCGCACGCCATTCTCTTCGTGGTGACGCCCGAAGCGGTCTTCGGCGTGCTCGTGATCGTGCAGACCCTGACCGTGTGCCTGGTGGGCGGAGCGGGGACGCTGTGGGGACCGATCATCGGGGCCGCCATCATGATTCCCGTGAGCGAGATCCTCGACACGACGGTGGGTGACCGGCTCCCGGGCATACAAGGCGTGGTCTACGGCGCCGCCCTCATGGCCGTCATGATGTACGCGCCCGAGGGGCTCTACTGGCGCGTACGGAGCATGATCCTCGCCCGGACACGCCGCTCGCTCGGGGCAGCCCGCCCCGCGCCGATCGTGGCGGACGTGGAAGCGGCTACTCCGGCGGTGCCCGCAGCCCCGCGATCGGTGCTCATGGATGTGCGCGGGATCTCCAAATCCTTCCTGGGCCTCCAGGCGCTTTCCGACGTGAGCTTCGACGTGCGCGAAGGCGAGATCCTGGGCATCATCGGCCCGAACGGTGCGGGCAAGACCACGCTCTTCAATGTCCTCAACGGCTTTCTGCTGGCTGAGCATGGCGAGGTCCACTGGCTCGGAAAATCCATCACGGGACTCCAGCCGCACGTGATCTGCCGGCTCGGCATCGGCCGCACCTTCCAGGTGATGCGCCTCTTTCCCCACCTGACCGTGCTGGAGAACGTCATGGTCGGCGCCTTTGCCCACGGCGCATCACCCGACCGCGCGCGCGTGAGCTCGCTGGCCGCGCTCGATTTGGTCGGTCTCGCGGACCGCGCGGACGTGGTGCCCACCGGCCTCACCACGCTCGAGCTGCGCTTGATGGAGCTGGCCCGGTGCCTCGCCACCCGCCCCAGGCTCATCCTCCTCGACGAGCCGCTCGCGGGACTTTCCACCGATGGCGTCGAGCTCATGGCGCTGATGATCCGGCGCGCTCGCGCGGCGGGTGTCACCGTCGCCATCATCGAACACACCATTCACGCGCTCGTCAGGCTCGCCGATCGGCTGGTGGTCCTGGACCAGGGACGACGATTGGCCGAGGGCCTGCCGGGAGAGGTGACGCGGACCCCTGCCGTGATCGAGGCCTACCTGGGCACGCGTTGGCTCGCGCGGCACGGGGCCCCTCAGCATGCTGAAGATCTCCGGCCTTAGCGTCTCCTACGGAGGCCTGCACGCCCTCGAGGATGTCTCCCTCGAGGTCGCGGAGGGCGAGTTCGTCACCATCGTCGGCCCCAACGGCGCGGGCAAGACCACGCTCATGAAAGCTGTCTCAGGCTCGATCCGGGGCGCGACGGGGCGCCTCGAGTTCCGCGGCCGGGACATGACCTCCCTTCCCGCGCATCAGCGCGCCGCACTCGGCATCGCGCACGTCCCCGAAGGACGGCGGATCTTTTCCTCACTTACCGTGTTGGAGAATCTCGAGCTCGGGTCCTATCGTCGGGCCGCGCGGGCGAAGCGCGCAGAAGGACTGGAGGCCGTGCTCGCCCTCTTCCCCGTGCTCCGCGAGCGGCGCCAGCAGCTGGCCGGCTCGCTGTCCGGCGGCGAGCAGCAGATGGTTGCCCTCGGCCGTGGGCTCATGGCGCAGCCGGATCTCCTGCTTCTCGACGAACCGTCGCAAGGGCTCGGGCCACGTGTGGTCGAGCAGATCTTCGAGACCATCGATCGCATCCGGAAGAGCCGGCGCCTGACCATCCTTCTTGTCGAGCAGCGCGTGGTCGAGGCCCTCGAGCTCTGCGATCGCGGCTACGTCCTCGAGACCGGCCGCGTCGCCCTCGAAGGGGCGCACGATGCCTTGCTCGCCGATCCGAGAGTACAGCGCGCCTACCTGGGCGTTTGAGGAGGCTCCTGGACCGTGGCGAGCTCGTCCCGGAGGCCGGGCTTGTGAATCTTGCCGGTCGGCGTGCGAGGAAACTCCTCGGCCTTGCGGAAGACGAGTCGCGTCGGGACCTTGTAGCTGGCGAGTCGCTCGCGGCAGAAGGCGACGATCGCGCCCGCGTCGGCCGTCGCGGCTTCGTGCAGCTCCAGCGCCGCCACCACGACCTCGTCCTTGTCACGGTCGGGAATGCCCACCACGTACGCCTGCTTGACGTCCGGATGCTGGAGGAGCACGCCCTCCACCTCGAGCGGCGCCACGTTGATGCCGCCGGTTTTGATCATCTCCTTCAACCGGCCACGGAAGCGCACCCGCCCATCGTCGCCGACCAGCCCGAGATCGCCGGTGTGGAAATATCCTTCACCGTCGAAGGCGGCCGCGTCGAGCTCCGGTGCCCGAAAATAGCCTGGCGTGACATGGCCGGCCACGCAGAGCTCGCCCACCTCCCCCCCGGGCAGCGGGCGCCGCGTCTCAGGATCCGCCACGCGGATATCCATGCCGGGCAGCGGGAGGCCCTGCGTGTGCAGGCGCCACGCGAGCGGATCATGAGCGTCCGTGACTGCGCAGTTGCCGTAGGTTTCCGTCGATCCGTATACGTTGCAGAGCTCGCGAGCGGCCACCGCTTCCATGGTCATCTCGATGTCCTCGGCAAGACCGATGGTGAGGCCGGTGCGCATGGAGTCGAGCCGCCGGCGGCGGCGATCGGGATGCTCCAGCATGGCGCGCGCCATGTTGGCCATGCCGTAGTAGACGCTACACCGCTCGCGCTCGAGCAGCTCCAGCGCCTCCCCGGGCTCGAAGCTCTCCTGCAGCACCGCGCACCCGCCGTGCGTCAGGATCGCGGGCAGCGCGTTGGCCGAGCCGAACGACCAGAAGAGCGGCACGGCGAGCCAGAGCCGATCCGCGGGAGTCAGATGCTGGCGCTCTCCGATGTTGAAGCCGTTCTCGATGACGCCGCCGTGCGCGAGCGTGACGCCTTTCGGCATGGCCGTCGACCCCGAGGTGTAGAGGATGTAGCACACGTCACCCGGGCTCACCGACCGCTGCCTTTCCCGCAGCGCCTCGGACCCCACGCCGGCCCCCAGCGCGGGGAAGTCCTCCGGACGGAACACACCGTCCACGCGCCGCCCGTCCATGGACACCACGGTCCGGAGCATGGGCAGTCGCTCGCTTCGAAGCGCGCCGGGGGCACTCCCGGCCAGCTCGGGACAGAGATCATGGAGCGCGTCCAGATAGGCCCGCCCCCGAAAGGCCTCGAGCGTGATGAGCGCCACCGCCCCGGAATGCTCGAGCGTCCATCCCAGCTCGCGGGCCGTGGAGAAGGTGCTGATCGCCGACACGATGCCGCCGATCTTGGCGATGGCGAGCGCGGCCACGACCCATTCCGGGCGGTTCGGCAGCAATACCGCGACTCGATCGCCGCGTGTCACCCCCGCCGCAATGAGGGCGCGCGCGAGCTCGTCGACGCGAGCGCGCAGCGCGGCGTAGCTGATTTGCTCGTGGCGAAAGGCGAGGGCCGGGGTGTGCGGCCGTTCCGCGGCCATCTCGTCGAGGAGATCCCCCAGCGTTCGACTGGTCGGGCGCACGCTCATCGCCCGGTGAATCGCGGTGGTCGGCCCTCGCGGTGCGCGGCCATGCCCTCGTCGACGTCATGGCTCCACTCGAGCGCGTGACGGAGGGCGTCGGAGAGCGAACGGGCAGCGGCGAAGCCAGCGTCCCGGCGGGCGTTCATGATGTGCTTGGCGCCGCGCGTGGCGAGCGGGCCGCTCGCGCCGATGCTGGCGGCCAGGGCGTGCGTCTCCGCCCGCAGGCGATCGGCGGGGTACACGGCGAGGACTAGCCCGAGGCGCTCCATCTCTCGCGCGTCGATCTCGCGGCCGGTGCAGATGAGCTCGAGGGCGCGCGCGCGGCCGACGATCTCGGGGAGCCGGACCGGGCCCCCCGCTCCGGGGAAGCCCCCCCACAGCGCCTCCGGAAGCCTGAAGGTCGCGTGGGCGGCGGCCAGCCGTATGTCGCACGCCAGGGCCAGCTCCGCCGCGCCCGCTCGGGCCGCGCCGTTGAATGCCGCGATGACGACCTGGGGAAGCGCCTCGATGGCATCGTAGAGCCGGTTGGCGATGCGAACCAGCTCGAGGATCTCCTCCTTGGTGTAGCTGGCCCGCACCGCCGGGTTCAAGATGCCCATCGAGAAGAACTCTGAACCGCTTCCGGTGACAACCACAGCCTGGATCTCGTCGTCACCACCAAGATCGTCGGCGATGCCCTGCATGGTCAGGAGGACGTCGCGGGTGAGCCGGTTCTGGTCGCTCGGACGATCGAGGGTCAGCGTGAGGACGCGCTCGGCGCGCTCCACGCGCACATCGGGCGCTGGCGGCGGGCTCCCCGGGGTCATGATGCGCTCATGCTAGCACTCGCCACCCGTCGCGGCGCCGAACGGTCACTCGTAGCGGGGCGAGCGCTTTTCCCGAAATGCGGCCACCCCCTCGGTGAACTCCGCGCTGGCCCGCACCCGGTCGCCGAGCTCCTGGTCGAGCGCCTCGCGCGAGCGTGCGTGCTCGGCGATCGTCGTGCTGATCTGCTGCTTCACCGCCTGCACCGCGGACGGACTGTTGGCCTCGATGGCCTCCGCGGTTTCGAGCGCCCACGCGATGAGGCCGGCGGCAGGCACGACGCGATTGACGAGCCCCAGGCGCATCGCCTCCTCAGCATCCACGAGCCGTCCGGTGAGGAGGAGATCCATGGCATGGACGTGCCCGATCTGCTGGATCAGCTTGACCGTGGCGCCGCCGAAGGGATAGATCGACCAGCGCACCTCGGGAAGGCCGAACCGGGCGTGGG
>Ga0137360_10000402_pt1 | contig 24898 bp, 25 predicted proteins | sample Mad1_60_16metaG_FD_104924 | JGI IMG/M metagenome (GOLD analysis project Ga0137360, IMG submission 104924) | Vadose zone soil microbial communities from Angelo Coast Range Reserve, California, USA - Mad1_60_16 metaG | ecosystem: Environmental > Terrestrial > Soil > Vadose zone | place: USA... | reverse complement strand
CTGGGGTGACGGCACGCAGATTCGCAATTGGACTTACATCGACGCCATCGTCGAAGGTACTATCGTGGCGGGGACAAATTAACGACGGCACGGCCGTCAATCTCGGCACGATGGAACGCATTCGTGTGATCGATTGTGCAAAGATGGTTTGCGATTTCACGGGACACAAAGCAGAAATGAGTTGCGTTCGGATATGCCCACCGGGCCCCTCAACCGCGTCGCAGATAATTCGCTGGCAAAGAAACTTCTTGGGTGGGAACCAAAAGTTTTGTTTTAGCGAAGGGTTGAAGCGCACCATCGATTGGTACTACGCCACGCGGGACGAAGAGGAAGTCAAACGCATCTTCGCGCGGATATTGACGGAGAGATAGCGGAAATGGACGAGGAAAAGGAAGTAAGCAAAGAGGAGAACCCTATCAGCATCGGGACATGCACGGTGTGTGGCAAGAGGATGAGGCGGGGCCATCTATAAGTTCACAGGCGGATGGAAACATTTTAATAAGATTGTGGACGTACCGAAGATAATAATGCTCGGGGATAGCCCCAAGTCCAATACAACACGGCATAAGTCTGTGGTTAGGCGCTACGTAAGACAAGCGGTGCGAATCGATCTTTACCAAATCCGGTACCCGGTCTGGTTTTTTCTCCTTTGGCATTACCAGACCTCGCAACGCGTTAGGGTTGCGAACCGAGGTACGGCGGCGTTCCCTCGGGAAAGTATCGCCGCTGGTGGAATGAGAACATGAACGCTCCTCTCGTAAGCGTCCTGATTGACACTTATAATTACGGGCAGTACATCGAGGAAGCAGTCGAAAGTGTGCTGGCGCAGGAATTTCCGCGCGAGCAACGGGAAATTCTGGTTGTCGATGACGGCTCGACGGACGATACCGGTGAGCGGTTAATGAAATACGGCGATGCGATTCGGTACCTTCGAAAGCCGAACGGGGGTCAAGCCTCCGCTTTCAATTTCGGATTTGCGGAAGCGCGTGGTGAAATTGTCGCGACGCTGGACGCGGACGATCTGTGGCTGACGCAAAAACTTCGGCGCGTGTGCGAGACATTCGACAAAAATCCGGATGCGGGAATGGTCTACCACCGGACGCATTTGTGGCGCGGCGCGGAACAAACAGCCTATGACAGTTATTTTCAGGAAGTTTCCGGCCGCGTTCCGCAGAGCCGTGTCTCTCTATTGCGGTATCCGATGGTGGGCACTTCTTGCCTGGCCTTTCGACGCGGCGCGCTGCGCAAGCTGCTGCCTGTACCGGAGGCACTTCGCTCGCAAGCGGATGCCTACCTGACGGCACTTATTATTTTTGTAGCGCCTGTCGCTGCTCTTCCAGAGTTTCTGGCGAAGTATCGCCTTCATGGCGCGAATCTATTCCAGCCGACTGGAGGAGAATCCACGCGCGAAGCCGTCGAACATCGCATGGCGATGCGCGCTATCTTGTTGGCGAATGTTCAGAAATGGTTGGAACGTAACGGGCACGATCCTGATTCGAACGATTTGCAAGCCTACTTGAAACAATGGATGAAAGCGCAAGAACTCGATGGTTTCAAACTTCACAGACCGAACCGTCGGAGCTATTTCCGGCATTTAGTGGAATACCCGCGCATTTATGGAGAAATCATGAGTGCGCGGCATCGCGTTGATAGTTACTTGCGGGCGTTCGGCGCTTTGGTCCTGGGCTATGATCATGTTCACCTGCTGGATGTCTTTCGGAGGGATATAAAGGATTGATTGGCAAACCGTTTGGAAGAGTTCAGCCTTCGGAAGAGGGAAAGGAAGCGGCTACGAAGGTTTAGCAGATGACGGCAATTTCACAAAACGTTTTGAGTGGAGAAGCGGCATTGCCCGGACTGGACAGCCGCAGCGACGCGCCACTCGGAGCGTCTTCTCCCGCGTGTCCTGCGTGCGCGAAGAGCGTGGCAGACGCTGCGATCGAACGATATGGTAAGTACGAGCTTTTTCGTTGTCTGGCTTGCAATTTGCACTTTTGGGAACCGCGGGTGATGCCGGACGCGCGCTGGTATGAACAGATGTACGGCGGACGGGATGAAAAGCTTTTGCCGCTTGAGCCAGGCCATAGATATTTTCTTGGCGATCCGCTCGCGCCCGGTCGCGGCGAGTTGTTGGATATCGGCTGCGGCACGGGGAATTTTCTCGCGGCGGCGCGCGACGCGGGCTATGCAGTGAGCGGTACGGAACTCGATCGCAACGCCGCACAATTCGCCAAAGAGAGACTTGGTTTGGCGCGAGTTCTGGGACTGACGATTTCTGAATTTGCGGGCAAATATCCGGGTGAGAAATTCGACGTGGTGACTTTTTTTGAAGTGCTGGAACACCAGGCCGCGCCCGTGGAGTTTCTGGAGCGGGTCAAATCCTGCCTGCGTCCCCGCGGTTACATCGCGTTGAGCGTGCCTAATCGCGAGCGGTGGCTTACTGGGCCGGATGTTCTGGATTATCCGCCCAACCATTTCCTGCGATGGAATGCCAGCGCGTTGCGAAGTTTATTGAGCGCGCACGGATTTGAGATCCTGTCCGTGAAGGAACAGCCGGCAGGTATCTTGCACACGGCGCAGATGATCAACATGAGCTTGCGCACGGGCCTGTCGGGCAAGGCCACGGGAAATGTTGCGGCCAGTTTCCGGGATGTCATGCAGATGGCGCCACAAAAGGCCGCCGCGGCGCTGCAGGCCACGCCGACGCCGCGGCAACGGGCTGTGCAATTTTTGGGGCGTCTGAAATACATGGCGTGCCTCCCGATTGCGCTTGCGGCGTATCCTTATATACGGATGCGTGGCTACAAAGGGACTTACTTATATTTTCTAGCGCGGCTTTTGTAACAAGAAAGTATTCTTAGAAGATATCTACAAAGCACCGGAATTAGGACCACGGAAATCCAAGAGGCAAAGATCGCAAATGAAACGCGCACTCATCACGGGAATTACCGGGCAGGACGGCTCGTATCTAGCCGAACTGCTGCTTTCTAAAGGGTACGAAGTTCACGGAATCATCCGCAGGGCGAGCACGTTCAATACGAAGCGGATCGACCACATTTATCAGGATCCGAACGAAGCGAGCACGAGGCTGTTCTTGCACCACGGCGATCTCTCGAGCACGGAATGGGTGTTGAATCTGGTTTACAGCTTCGCGCCGGATGAGCTGTATCACCTCGCTGCGCAAAGCCACGTACGCGTGAGTTTTGATATGCCGGAATACACCGGCGACATCACCGGGCTGGGCACGATGCGATTGCTCGAAGCGATTCGCCGGCCCGGTTGCAAGACGCGCTTTTATCAGGCGTCGAGTTCGGAGATGTTCGGATCCGCGAAGCCGCCGCAGAGCGAAACGACACTCTTTGAGCCGCGCAGCCCGTATGCCGTGGCAAAACTGTACGCGTACTGGATGACCCGGATTTACAGAGAGGGATACCAGCTTTTTGCGAGCAACGGAATCTTGTTCAATCACGAGAGCCCGCGGCGCGGCGAGACGTTTGTGACGCGAAAAATTACGCGCGCGGTGGCGGCGATTGTTGCGGGTAAACAGGACACACTTTTTCTCGGCAATCTCGATGCGCGGCGCGACTGGGGTTACGCGCCGGAGTATGTCGAAGCGATCTGGAAAATGCTGCAGCAAGATACGGCCGAGGACATCGTCATCGGAACGGGCGAAGCGCATTCGGTGCGCGAGTTTGTGGAGGACGCTTTCGCTTACGCGGGGCTGGACTGGCGCAAGCACGTAAAAATGTCGGAACGATATAAGCGTCCCTTGGAAGTGGATTGCCTGATTGCGGATACGCGGAAGGCGCGGGAGAAACTTGGCTGGGAGGCACGGATTGGATTCAGCGAACTGGTGGCGATCATGGTGGATGCAGACTTGGAGGCGGCCGGGCTTTCGCCGCTGGGGCGCGGGAAAGCGATTCTGGAAGAGAAATTCAGCCACTGGAATCATTGGCACAATTCGGTGACGCGGGTAATGGAAGCGGTCGAAGGGCAAGCTTCGCAGCACTAAGGGGGTGGAATGGGTTTTTGGGAAAAACGGCGCGTGGTGCTGAGCGGCGGCAATGGGTTTCTCGGCTCGTTCGTTGTAGACAAATTGCGCGCGGCGGGTTGCAGTGACATAAGCACTCCGCACAGCCGGGAGTACGACCTGCGCGAAAAATCCGAGGCGCTGCGGCTCTATGAGAATTTGCGGCCGGATCTTTTTATCCATCTGGCAGCGGTGGTGGGCGGCATCGGTGCGAATCGGGCAAACCCTGGACGATTTTTCTACGACAACGCGGTGATGGGCATTAACGCCATCGAAGCGGGGCGCATCGCGGGGCTCGAGAAATTTGTTTGCGTGGGGACGATTTGTTCGTATCCGAAGTTCACACCCGTGCCGTTTCGCGAAGAGAATTTCTGGGATGGCTATCCGGAAGAAACGAATGCACCCTACGGACTGGCAAAGAAAATGCTGCTTGTGCAGTTGCAGGCCTATCGACAGCAGTACGGGTTTGCGGGGATTTATCTTACGCCCGTCAATTTGTACGGGCCGCGGGACAATTTTGATCTGGAAAGCTCGCACGTGATTCCCGCGCTTATCCGGAAATGCTGGGAAGCGAAACTGGCCAACGCGGCGGTAATCACGGCGTGGGGGACAGGCAGCGCGACGCGGGAATTCTTGTATGTGGAGGACGCCGCGGAAGCGATCGTCATCGCAGCGGAGCACTACGAGAAGCCCGAGCTCGTGAACTTGGGATCCGGCGAAGAGATCAGTGTGCGCCATCTGCTGGAACTCATCGGCTCGCTGGCGGGGTACGAAGGCACGGTCCGTTGGGATGCGACGAAGCCTGATGGACAGCCGCGGCGTTGTCTGGACACTTCTCGGGCCCTAGCGGAGTTCGGATGGCGAGCGAAGACATCACTTCAGGATGGCTTGCGGAAAACCATTGCGTGGTATGAAGAGGAAGTGAGCAGCAAGTCGCACAAAGGCGCCGTTTGAAGTTTGGGAGAAGTCTTCAGACGAATCTCGATTCTTGCCGGATTGCCAGACGGCATTTTGTACGGATAACCCGCACCAAAGGAAACGGCGAGATAGCGAAGATGTCGTAGACTTAGCGGGGGCATCCGCGCGCTGGCGAGAGCTTCTTCATAAGCATCTTGAGCAGCCAGCCGACGTTTGTTAGCGAATGGCCAAGCCTTTTGTCAGCGTACTGATCGACACGTACAACCACGAACGCTTTGTGGAGAAAGCGATCAAGAGTGTGTTGGCACAGGATTTTCCAGCGGACGAGCGGGAAATTCTGGTGGTGGATGACGGATCGACAGATCGCACACCGGAAATCATTCGAAAATTTGAGCCGCATGTGCGAGTGTTTCGGAAAGTGAACGGCGGGCAGGCATCGGCCTTCAATGTTGGGATTCCAGAATGCAGGGGGGGGATTATCGCGTTCTTGGATGGGGATGACTGGTGGGCGCCCGGGAAACTTAAGCGCGTAACGGAGGTTTTGAACTCCGAACCATCCGTGGGATTGCTTGGACACGGAATTCACGAGGCCTTCGTTGATGGCGCGATCCGCACGAGCGTTCCCGAAAGGAACGAAAGACTCCAGCTTAACTCGCTTGCAGCATCGCGTATATTCCGGCTTAGGAAAAGCTTTTTAGGCACCAGCCGGATGATTTTGCGGACGGAGCTCGCCCGGCGAATCCTACCGATACCTGAAGCTCTGGTATTCGAAGCGGACGAATATGTGTTCACGCTCGGTGCGCTGATGAGCGAGCTGATCATCCTTCAGGACGCGTTGACCTATTACGGCATCCACGGGAGCAATTTGTATTTGTCCGGCGGCGGGGAGAGTGCAGGAGTACGGCGAAAACAGAAGGTGATGGAAACATTGGCGTCCGCGCTCAGGAAAGAACTTGCAGCAAGAGGTGCCTCCGTTGAAGTTGTGTCCTGCATCGTGGAAATTGTTCAGGCAGAGGCGGACCAAATGCGGCTTATGCTGGATGGTGGCGCACCGTGGGAGACAGTGCGAACCGAGAACAAGATTTATGAAGTGTTGCATTGGGATGCGCCACGCGCACAACGGGTGTTTCGAACGGTAGCAATGCTTCCCGCAATATTGCTGCCGCCGCGATGGTATTACGGAGGCCGCCGGTGGCTTGGGTCACGCGCATGGTATCGTCGGTTTCGACAGAAAACATTGCCTGTTCCGAAACTTGCCCGGGTCGCTGGCCCTGAGGAGTTCAAAGCGTGAGCCTGCGGGCGGAATATGATGTCTGGCATAAACGGATCTTTGAATCTGATCCGGAACATGAAGATGCGAGCAGTCCTTGGTATCAACTGGTTAGAGAGCAAATCGGCGTCGTCGCCGGACTACAGATCCTGGAAGTTGCATGTGGCCGGGGCGGTTATTCGAACGAGCTAGCGCGTGCCGGGGCTCGAGTGACCGGATGTGATTTTTCTCATGTGGCGGTCACCGTGGCCGACGCGAACCTCCGCGCGGCGAATGAACGCGTATCGGCTGGGTTCGTTCAAGGAGACGCCCAAAATTTGCCGTTTGCGGACAATTCTTTTGATCTCGTGATTTCCTGCGAGACGATCGAGCATCTTCCCGATGCCTCCAAGGCTTTACGCGAGATGCTTCGTGTGAGCAGGCCGGCGGGCAAACTACTCTTGACGACGCCGAATTATGCAAATTTTATGGGATTGTACGAGCTGTATTCGTGGTTTCGTCATCCAGGGCGAGAGGATGATCAACCATTTGATCGGCGCCAAATGTTTCCACAGATTCGCAGATTTGTGCGCAGGGCAGGTTGGACAATTCTTCGCACGGACGGAACGGTGCATCAATTTCCATTTTTGCCCGGCCGCAATCCGATACGGTGGGATGGATTGGAGTCCAATCGAACGGTACGCAAGTTGCTTAGCCCTTTGGCGTTTACGTACTTCGTGATGGCGCAGAAAAAGGACATTCATTGCACATCTTAATTGCGATTGGTGTGCCGCGGCAAAAGGAGGCGGGAGCAGCTGGCGTTGTCTTGAATCATGCAGCTGAGCTAGTGAAGCGCGGTCATATAGTCGATTGCTGGTTCTTGGAAGATGTGCTGGAGCGTCCGGTAAAGCCGAAGCGGTTTGAAGCGCTGCTTTTTGCGATCCGTTTATCGAGGCGCATCCTGAAGGAACGTGGGAAGTACGATGTCGTGAACCTCCATGCGCCTTGCGGATGTGTCTATGGAATTTGGCGTCGACTCTTCCGACCGGCTGACGCTCCGCCGTATGTGATGACGATGCAGGGAAGCGAGGAGCGTTACGTCCGGGCCATGAGGTTGGAAGCGCGTAAGGGGCGTGCCTGGAATTTCAGTTTGAGGAATAGGATATGGCACCGTCTTTATCATCAAACAATGTACGACTATTCGATTAAGACGACCGACTTTGGCGCAGTGGCCAATCGAGAGGGATGGATCTGCGCTGAGCTAAAATATAAGCGTGCTCCGGGCCTCATCTGGTATGTGCCAAACGGGACGGAGGAGCGGTTTTTTGTCTCGCGTGAATATCCGGAAAAATCCGTATTCAATTTGCTTTTCGCAGGGACCTGGCTTGATCGCAAGGGTGTGTACTACCTTGTGGAAGCTTTCGGCATATTGGCCAAAAGGTTGCCAACGGTGCGACTGACAGTCGCGGGCTGCTCAGTCTCTGAAGCGAAGGTGAAGGATTGTTTTGCAGAAGAGTTGCACGACCGAGTTAACGTCTTACCGTTCGTGACCCGAGACGACATGGCCACGGTGTACACAGACCATGACATCTTTGTTTTTCCTTCGTTGGTAGAAGGAATGCCACTCACTTTACTGGAAGCGATGGCCACGGGGATGCCGGTGGTCACGACAAATACGTGCGGGATGGCGGACGTCGTTGAGAATGATATTAATGGCTTGCTCGTCCCCCCAGCAAACGCGGAGAAGCTTGCGGAAGAGATTGAGCGGCTCTGCCAATCAATCGATTTACGGAAACGGCTAGGGCTGGCTGGTCAGGAAACCATGCGGCGCTACACTTGGGGACGAGTCACAGCACAGATGGAGAGGGTATTTGCGCTCGCGGCCCGAGGCTGCCGGAGCTAGATCGAATTTGCCTGTCCCCGGCTTGGAATTGATTTGAAGAAGATTGTGAAATACGCGGTAGTCCAATTGCCAGGCGAATCGAGTGGGGCAGCCAAGGGTGCACCGCCCGAGCGTCCGTGGCTGCGTCACTCCGCTTGTGCGTTGCTGGGGTTGCGTCCGGCACTCGCGCAGCACACCGCGCTAGAGCACGCAGCTTTTAGAAAATGGGCTGCTGACTGCATGTGTATCGTTGAAATCGGAGTTGCTGAGGGAGTTTCGGCGCTGGCGCTTCGCGAAGAAATGGCGGAGGACGCGACCCTCTATCTCATTGATCCATTTCACCTGAGCCGCATTCCGCCGCTCAATTTCGTGAAGCGAGTGGCGCAGCGAACGGTCAACAGCAGCTTGCGGGGGAAGGTCGTATGGATCGAGAAATTCAGCCAGGACGCAGCGCGAGGTTGGAAAGAATCCATTGATTTGATTTTGATCGATGGAGATCACGCGGAGGCTTCAGTAGAGCGGGATTGGCAGGACTGGAGCCGCTTTGTGAGACCGGGCGGAGCTGCAATCTTTCACGACGCCAGAGTTTTTGACAACGGGTGGACAACGCCGAATTATGGGCCGGTCAAACTTGTTGACCGCCTTTTTCGAAGTGGTGGGGCGCCGGGTTGGACGATCGCCGAAGAGGTTCATTCGCTCTTTGTCATACAACGAAATAAATAACTTCACATTAAACTTAAAGGCGATGCAGGGATTGCATGATCACACTTGGGATTAACTATTCGCAGATGCATGATTCTTCGGCGTGCTTGGTGCGCGACGGGGAACTTCTGTTTGCGGTGGCGGAAGAGCGGATCAGTCGGGCGAAGCATGACGCGCGGTTTCCGGAGAACGCGATTCGGGCCTGTTTGGATTTTGCGCACGTTAAGGCGGGGCAGCTGGACGAAGTGTGTTTTGGCTGGCAGGCGGCTGGGGCAGCGTTTCGGCATGATTTGAAGTGCTACGCATTAGGGAAAATGCCGGCGACGTATACGAATGGGCTGAACTCGACGCTTCATTTTATGAGCATGTGGCATCAGGGAGGTGGGGCGAAGCGGTTTACGCAGATTTTTGGAGCGACAAAGGCGCGCATGCGATTCGTGGGCCATCATTTGGCGCATGCTTTGAGCGCCTATGCCTATTCCGGATTTGAAGATGCGGCAGTGGTGGTGATGGACGGGCGCGGGGCATGGGAAGCGACCTCGATTTGGCAGGGGCGAGACGGGCGGCTCGAGCACGTTTTGACGATTCCGTTTCCCGACTCGGTTGGATACTTCTACAGCGAATTTACAGAGTACCTCGGATTTCAACGCAATAGCGATGAGTGGAAAGTGATGGGGCTCGCGCCTTACGGCAAGCCGGGTGTAGATTTGCGCGGGTTCATTGAAGGGGAGGCGGCGCCTTACAAAGTGCATGCCAGGAAGCTCGTCGCGAAGGGAACGGCGCCATTTGCAGAAATGGTACGGCTGTTCGGACCGCGGCGCGTTCCTGAGAGCGAAATCGACGAGCGGCACAAAGATGTGGCGTATGCGGTGCAGGATGCTTGTGAGACCGCGATGATGAGCGTTGTGAAGATGGCCATCGAGAAAACAAAAAGCCGGAACGTTTGCCTGGCGGGCGGAGTGGCGCTCAATTCTAAGGCGAACGGGAAAATCGTGGCATCCGGGCTGGTAGATAAATTCTTCGTACAGCCCGCCGCGTCGGATGACGGCGTGGCGCTTGGCGCGGCGTTGGCGCCATATATGAACGAAGGAGGGCCCTTACCAATGAAGGCGATGCGCCACGCATATTGGGGGCCTGAGTTTGACGATGAAGCCATCGAGAGCGCATTGCGGACTTATAAATTGAAATACACGCGATTGAGTGATGCGGCTGTTAGTGCGGCGGAGTTGCTTTCCAACGGAAAGATTCTCGGATGGTTTCAGGGGCGGATGGAATTTGGGCCGCGTGCGCTGGGGAGCCGCTCGATTTTGGCGGACCCACGCGATCCGGAGATGAATGCGAAGGTCAACAATGCAGTGAAATTTCGCGAGTGGTGGCGCCCGTTTGCGCCGTCGATGAAGAAGGAATCGGCTGGAGAATATCTGGAGAGCGCGAACGACTCGCCGTTCATGATACTGACAGCGCAGGTGCGGCCGGAGAAACGCGTGGTGATTCCGTCGGTGACGCACGTGGACGGAAGCGCGCGGCCGCAGACAGTGGAGAAAGTGATCAGTCCGCTGTACTGGCGGCTGATCGACGAGTTTGGAAAGCGCACAGGCGTGCCGGTGATTATGAATACGTCTTTCAATCTTCGCGGTGAGGCGATCGTGCACACGCCGACCGATGCCATTCGCACTTTTTTTAGCTCGGGCATGGATGCGCTGGTCATCGGCAGCTTTCTCGTAGAGAAATGACGTGAGCGCTTCGCACGGCCGCCTCGCATAGCTTTTTCTGCGATACGCGTCGCCGCTGGTGGAGGTTGCGGCAAGTGCCCATGCCTAGCGGACCTGCGCAGGGGTTGTGGCTGCTGTTATGACCAAAGCAGATCGATGAATCTGGCGCGTTGGAAAAATGGAAGCAAGTAGTACAGAGACATTCCTGTTGTCAGTTGCACGTCCATTGATTATTCAGTCTTTTCGCTAGTGCCCCGGTACCTCCTCCAGCACAGGGGTTGGAGATCTTGCAGTCTGAGCACATCTTGATTGTGAAATTGTCCGAACTCCCGAGGTTCATAAACAGAACCGGCGTTAGCAATAATTGTGGCGCGTAGAATCCACTGGCATTGATCATTGTGGAACCACCACCTGGAGCAGCAGGCAAGGAACCACCACAATTGTACGCATTTGTACCTGTCCACACGAAGGATGTGGAAGTTGCGGGATGATAAGCGCCCCACACTTGGCAAACGTTAATTGGAGAAAGCGGACCTGTAGCATAGAGACCATTAGGCCCACCGACACCTAGGTAATAGCCTTTGACCCCCGGAATCGCTGCCCAACTTATTTTGATCGTTCGATTTTCAGTCGTGGTCCTGCAATTGTCCAATGAAACTGGAATAGCCTAACCAACCAAACGCTCCCCCTGGGGAATCCAGGCTGGGAATGTTTGATTGTCATCCATGGGAGAGCCATAGTCGATCCAGTACGGAAATAAAGTCTGGCCAATGCAATGGAACTTTCCGCTCGTCCTACCATAGAGATAGTATTTCCAAGCTCCCGGTACAGCAGTCCAAGAAACTTTGTTTGCATTGAAACCGATCAGCGTGCCGCCCGTAAAAGATGTGCTGGCACCTGCGCGAGTATCTAGGCTCGAAAGAAAAGTAAAGTGCGTCGAATCTAGAACAGTGTTGACCTTCCAGGTTCCCTCAAAACTCGCGTCGCTGGTGCCAAAGGACTTAATGTAAACCATTTGACCAGCTACTTGTCCGTGGGCCGTCTTGGTTTGTATGGTTTGGAGGCGAAACCCGAAGATCCAGCGCTAGCTGAAATCGTCTCTACACCTCCAGCATTTACAGAGGGCGTGAGGGTAGGCGCGGCTGGTGTCGGCAAGCCGCACGGCGTTCCTGCGTGGAAGATCGTTACGTATTCTCCGTTCCTAAAACCTTGCGCGTCTTTTAAAGATACAGTCGGCTGTCCAACAATCGTCGTTGCCGTGGTGCTCGAAAACGTTGCGAATGTGCCGAACGCGCGAACGTCCGCTATTTGTTGTGTGTTCGCGGTATCCGCCAGCGCAAATAGAAGAAGGAGAATGAGTAGGCGTTTCATCGTGGGGGATGAGCTGCATGCAACCAAAGACTGAACCATCGCGGCGACTGAAAGAATTACCCTGGCGATTCCGTCTTTTTCTTGCTCACTCACGGTCCCCTCAATCCTTACTGCTTCGTGCAGTAAACCATTAGCGTGCTGCCAAAGGGCATTCCGATGACGCCAAGCGACTCCTGTTCGGCCCGCGAAATCCAGTACAGCGGACGATTAATCCATTTCGGCGGGACACGTGCGACTGTCGGAGGGCGATGGAAAATACTTTCGAACATCCGAATCGCCAACTTGACGGGACACGTCCACTGATACCAGTATCGTTCCTCAAGAATAGTAAAACCCGCCTGCTCGAGGAGTGGACGCAGTGTTCTGCGTCGGTAGCGCACAAGATGACGGTTGATTGTGTCGTGGTTAGTCCAAAGAATCTCGAAAGCCGGAACCGTTAGAAGCAGGACCCCTGTGGGAGTGAGCAGAGAGTGGGCATGGCGCAGCACATCAGAGGGATCATTCAAATGCTCGAGAACATCTAACATTAGCACAAGCGAGTAAGGCGCTGACGAGCGAAACTCTGGGTCAAACGGAGCAATGCGAATTCGATCATAAAAAGGACCTCGAGGATTAACTAGCGCCTCGTCCGGTTCGACGCCGTCCACATCGCCGAATTCAGCCAGTCGGCTAAAGAACAGACCATCCCCGCAGCCCACGTCGAGGATGCGCTGTCCCGAGCTTGAACCGAGGCGGCGACGAAGCACTTTGAGAAGTGCTTGCTCGCGAGCTTGCCACCACCAGTGTCTGATGTAGAGGTCGCGGTATTGTCGGGCATATTCTGGTTGCAAAGTATTTCCGCCGAGCTTCTGTTCAGCGTGAGCTCCTCTAGCTCTCTAATTATTACCCGATTGACCCTGCGCTGTTAATCTTTGAGAGGCTGATTCTGGTCGGCGTGTTCTTCAGGGCGGGCTTTGTAATTTCCGACAAGACGGTCGACGATATATTGTGGCCGTGCCTTCGTCTCTTCATAAATTCGGCCCACATACTCTCCGATCACCCCCAGAAAAAACAATACGATTCCGGATAGCAAGGTGACCGCCACAAGCAGCGCAGTAAATCCCTGCGGAGACTCATGCAGGAAAATCTTGGCATACAGCGCGTACAGCACATACAAGCTGGAAAGAAACATCACGAAACCACCGAAGAGCGCCGCCGCACGGATTGGTACGATCGAGAACGCAAAAATTCCGTCGGCGGCCAGCTTCATCAGCCTCATCACACTGTACTTACTCTTTCCCGAATGCCGTTCCGCTCTCTCCACATTGAGCCCTGTTTGCCGAAACCCAACCCAACTCCGCAATCCTCGAAGATACCGGTGATGCTCCGGCATTCGCCTCACCTGGTCGATGACCCTACGCGACATCAAACCAAAATCTCCCGAGTCGAGCGGGAAGCGAACGTCAGAAAGCCGTCTCATCAGCCTGTAAAAGACGAAGTAGCAGATTCGAAGGGGCCAGGGTTCCTTCCGCCGAATACGCTGCGCATACACAACGTCATAACCTTGTTGGTATTTCTGCACAAACTGAGGGATCATCTCGGGAACATCCTGCAAATCCCCATCCATCACCACCACAGCCTCGCCAGTTACGTGATCCATGGCAGCCGTTATCGCAGCCTGATGGCCAAAATTACGCGATAGCGATATTACTTGAATTCTTGAATCCTGTTCCACTGCCTCTTCGAGTATCGCGAGGGTACGGTCAGTGCTCCCGTCATCTACAAAAATAATTTCGTGAGGCCCTCCGGGCATTTGGTCCAACATGATACGGGTTCGGCGCAGAAGCTCTGGCAAGACACTTTGTTCATTGTGGAGTGGAATAGCGATTGAAAGACGGAAGGATGAACTCATGATATTGCTGACCTTTGGTGGAGCATCACGCCGAGCCTAACCCAATCGGGCTTTTGTACCAAGTTCATAGAGAGAGTCTACAGATTTACCTGATGTCTATCATCTCTCCATGTCTTACAAACTGCTCTTGTCGTCCTCTAGAGACACGGTACGAATGAGAGACCATCACCGACCGAGAGCGTAGCGCCACAACATACTGTGACCCAACACAGACATGGCTCCGAGAGCGAGAAGGCGCGTAAAATCCAGCTGTGGTAGAAGTGCGAAAGCGATGATTCCGAGGAAAGGCGCAACTTGAATCACGTATCTGTCATAGAAAGGAATATTACCTTGAACCCCCAGCTGTTCCGCGACGAAAAATACAATCACGAGAATGGAAAAGACAACCGGAGGACATGAAAATTGAATTGTTCGTTGCTCCCAGAGCAGCACAATCACGGCGACGAAATTGTAGATGGTAGCGCTCACGATCAGACCGAAGAAGAGGGATTGGACCCTGGGCACTTCCCTCAAACTTCCTACCATTGAGTTGAAGGGCCCCGGCTGCAACAAAGTAGACATGAAATGGATGGCTCCGCTTCCCCCGATAGCCGCTATCAAGAGCGCTCGCCAGCGCTGCGGAAATCGCAAGCGCAGCACCGCCGGGAACGTTAACGGGAGAGAATAGACCGCGACGTAGAAGCAAGTAACAATCGGCCGATGAAAATTCACACCCACAGTGGCTGTCCAATTCTGATACGAACTTCCCGAAACCATACCGGGACTTGACAGACCCTTCCATGAAAAAACGAGAAGGCCCACCGGCAGTATTGCCGCCAGGATTGGTAGAAGAGTGGGTAGAACCCCAAAGCTAGCTCGGAGCGAACGTTGCCGCCATTGGTGGAGCGCAAACAATGCCGCTGCTGGCAGTATCGCCAAATAGTACTGGCGACACGTTACCGCAAATCCGAATGAAAACCCGCCCGCGATTCCGAGTGGCTCTTGGTTGATACTGAAGGTGGGCTGAGACAGAAACTCTACCCACAGGACAGTGCCCAAGATTGCAAGGAGCAGTGCAGGGCCTTCAGTCAAGACGAGAGCCGCTGCGGTCACAGCATGGGGAAACGCCAGCGTGACGAAGAGAGCGGCGTACCAAAACGAAGCAAAACGCGTATAACGAGCACCGATCAGGATCCCTGCACCTAAAAGAAGCCAGCTGATAAGTATGGCGGCCCGCGCACTTCGTAACTCGTTCTTAGGAAACAGCCGAACCACTGCAGCCATCCAGACAAAGCCGGTTGGGCCCGCCGGATTTATGTGGGCTTTGATGCTATCGGCCGAAATTCCCTCGCTTGCATAACGATGAACGTCCGAGAGGTTGTACTGATCGTCGTAATACATGTGATTGACGAAGACAATGAATAACAGTGCAGATGTCATATTTAGGGCAAATAGAACGACAGCTAGTCGGTAGTATTTCCTGATCCAGGCTTGGCAAACGTAAGTCGAAGAGCGCTCGAGAGTTGAGTCTGCCATGGGGAGCGGATTACTTCTGGTCGGATGATCAGAATTCAATTGACATCCCGCAATCCACAGAATCTAGGCCTTCGCGAAAACAAAGCGTCGTCTTCCCTTGGACTTTCCGGCTGAATGGCTGCTCCATCCCCGACATTCGTGATGATATTCTTAAAAAATATTTCCATCCGCAACCCCTACATTCCATCCTTAACTCTATATCCAGTCTCATCAGTGCTGCGCTTAGCAGGCCTTCGTGTTCTAAGAGAATCTGAAGAAAACTAGCTTTGCGATAGGATCCGCGGAATAACAGTAAAAAATAGGCAAACAACGATAGGAGCATTCATACGTCTCAGCCAGCCAGCAAACGCAAAGGAATACGCGTGTATACAACAATCTGCGACATCAGTCCTAGAATGCAAAGCGGCGATAGGAAACTCTTGAGGAGAAGATTTACGCCCTCGATAACGAATTTTTTCATCTTAAGCGTACCTAGGGACCACCCACACAGCCGGAATCGAATCACACACCGTGAAGTATATTCCGAGAATGGACACGGTACAAACAACAGAAGGATCTGAGAGGGGGGAACTCTAGGAAGGAAAAAGTGGGTCAATGTTCAGGGGCGTATTGGAGGCTTTATTTTTCAAAGACCCCGTGGTTGACATTGGGGCCGAACAGGTTGCGAGCCTGTCCTCTGAGCGAATGCATTCTTGAGTCCGCTGGCACAAAAACCTTCCAGCCAGCTGAACGAGCGGGGCGAACGGTATTGATCGACAAGATTCATCTGCCGATTCCATGCCGGCGAAGGCGATAGGCGCATCATCGAATCGAGCGCCCGCCGACGTAGCCTCAGGGAATGTCGACATCGACTGAGAACAGGCGGCACTTTAAGCGGCAAGTTTGCCAGCGGGCAGATCGACCCTGGGGAAGTCAGCGCCGGCTAAAACATCCTTGCGCACGGAACAGCCCCCGGAAACTGTGGAAGCCAGCGCGACGGGCAGGAAGAGCAGAATTTGCAAAACGAACCCACCGAGGGTGGCGCAGGCGGAATCAAGTTTCGAGAAGATCCCTGATGTTACATTATGACCGTACGAAAAACGGGAGTAGATCACTAGCTATTCGGAGTTCCCAAAATGAAACTGAACTGTACCGCAATTCTCGGAATCCAAGATTACCAACATGTACGATTCGCACATTCTTCAGTTCCGGTGCGGACTCAATCATGATTGGCAGGGGTCTCGTCGAAAAATGAGCATCCCCACATGAGCAGCACTCGCGCCATCGCGCTGCTTGGCCGCCGGGATGCGCCGACGGATGCGGTAGAAGAGTATTGCCGATACCTAGGAGAAGCGTTACGCGCCCACGACGTGGAGTTTGAACTCTCTCGCGTCGCCTGGGTGGAAGATGGATGGGCTGCAGCGATGTGCGAGCTCGAGCGTCGAGCGAAGGGATGGCGCGGGTGCTGGGTATTGGTGCAATACACCGCGCTGTCGTGGTCGGAACGCGGTTTTCCATTGCGGTTCCTGCGCGTCCTGCGGATTCTCCGGCAAGCGGGAGCGCGCGTCGCGATGGTCTACCACGACGTGTTGCCCTACGACGGCGGCCGCGTGATCGATAAGCTGCGACGGCGTGCTCAGATTCACGCGATGACCGAAGCGCTGCGGTCTTGTGATCTCGGCGTTTTTACTGTGCCCGTCAGCAAGATTCCTTGGATTGGAAAAAAACACACGCGAGCCATTTTCATTCCAGTGGGCGCTAATCTGCCCTCACCAGAAACGGCTTGGGCGATTCAGCGCAGCCAAGCGACCAGGTTGCCGGCGATTTGCGTTTTTGGAATTACCGGCGGCGAAGGCGGTATCTGGGAAATCGCAACCATCTCCGAGGCTTTGCAAATTGCGGCCGAGCGTCTGGGAGAACTGCGGTTGATTGTTATGGGACGCCATACGGATACGGCGGAGAAGGCTTTTAGGAAATTGATGGACAAGCTGCCGATTCAGGTCTCGGCGCTAGGAGTTCTCCCCGGAGAGGAAATTGTGCGGCAGTTGGCGTCGTGCGACGTGATGCTTTTTGTGCGAGGAGGGATTTCCTCGCGGCGCGGCAGCGCTATCGCGGGAATTGCGTGCGGCTTGCCGGTCGTTGCGCTGGACGGGCCGGAAACGGCTTCGCCCATCACCGAAGCGGGGGTGGTGTTCGCTGATTCGAAGCGCCAAAGAGGCTTGGGAGAAGCGCTGCTCAAAGTGCTTTCCGATTCGGACTATCGCGCTGTGCTGTCTGAGCGCAGCCGCCGTGCGCAGGAAAAACATTTTTCCTGGAAGGCGATTGCGGCGCGCTATGCCGAAGCGTTGTGTTCCGAAGATGGAAGTGTGAGCTAGAACTTCCGGTCCGGTTGACGAACGATGGGCCTCAACGGGACAACGCTTCGATCAAGGTTTCTTTCTTTTTTTCCGCGAGTACAGCCAGTGGGTCGAGCGAGGAACTGTAGCCCGCTATTGCCGCTGCCGCGAGGAATGCAAACACTTCTGCGGGAAGCCACTTATCGCCAGTCCAGCGGCTCATAAAGAGGATGGGTGCGCTGATGCAGCCCAAAAGAATTTGCGTGCCAAAAGAGACGAGCACAGCCATGCCGGATTGGCGCTGTCCGCGCATCTGGCCGAAATTCAGTTTGCGTGGGAAGGAGAGTGAGGACCAGTTGGCGATGGCCAACTGTCCCGTGACATTGAACACGATTGCGGCCAGTGTGGCGAGAAGAACGGGGAGTGAAGGCAATCCGACAAGGTAGGAAAATGCGGCCATCGAAAGCGATAATTCAAAAGCCAGCATGCCGGCTTGCAGAAGATTTTTTCCAAGAAAAACCTCGCGGAAACTGACGGGCGAGGTGAAAAACGTTTGAATGCCTTTGCCGTCGTAAGCAAAGCTGTTGTAAGCGGGGGCCATCAGAATGAGAAGGAGATAGGCCATCATGCCTGGGAAAAATAACTCGGTCGAAACCGGATGCCTGGTGGCCGTAGGATGCCTGCCAGCGAATTGCGTGGTAAAGAGCAGAACAAACACGGGAGGCATGATCAGCAGAAAAAAAGCAAAGCTGTTGCGTGTGAGGTAGCGGAATTCCTTGCGAAGGACGGCGGCGACCTGCGGACTCAGCAGGCGGAGCGCATCGGAATGTTCAGCGGTCTGGGAAACGGGACGAACGACGGTGCGTGCAGGGGCGGCTGTCTCGCTCAGTTCCTCGCCGCGGTATTGTGTTGCGAATCTCATCCAGAGAAACACGCTGAAGAGCAGCGCGTAGGCTGAAATGCCGGCTACACCTATGAGCGTGTCGGTGAAATGGTTTTGGGCGGCGCCAGCAATAGCTTGACCCGCAAGCGACGGCGGAAAAACAGACAAGTAAGGAAGCAATTGTCTTGCCCAGGGCTGCGCCGCACGGCCGTATCGCTGGAGCAATGGATTTAGAAATTGAAGCGAGACCGCGAGTAGAATGAATATCGCGAAAAATATTTCCCGAGAGCGGCGGCGAGCGAGGATGCGTTCGAGCCAGGAACCAATCATGCGCTCGAGCGTGATGTTCATCAGCAGGAAGAGCGCGGAGATAAGCAGCATGGAGGGCAGAACACTCGGGTTGGCCACAGATGCGCCGATGATCATGGCAATCAACCAGCAGCTGGAAGCGACAGCGGCAAAATCGGAGAGTCCATAGGCAAGCCCTATGAGATAAAACGCGCGGAGGCTAAGCGGAAACCGCAGGAGGGTGCGAAATTCGAAGCCCGCCCCAAAGCCCGCCGTGAAGATGGGAACTAATTGCCAGAAAAGAAAGATTCCCCAGAAAAGGAAAGCGATCCAGGCTTCGTGGCCGCCCGACAAAAAAGTATAAGCACCGAAGTAGAAAGCGAGGCACAAACCGAGGACGAAGAGCGAGGCGAAGACGCCGGCGAAGATCATTCCAATCAAATCCCACTGATTGTTTTTCTTGCGGAGGCCGTTACGCAGAATCCGCCAGCGGAGCCCGGCTACAAGCCGGATTTGTTCCCAAACGCCGGGAACACGAGCTACATCAGCCACGAGAGTTCCTCAAGTTGTGGCTGCTGGGCGCCGTCCTGTCCCACGATAGAGAGGAAAATCTGCTCGAGAGTCGTTTTACTACCTTCTTCACCGGCGATTCCCGCACGCAGCTCTTCGAGCGAACCTTGAGCAACGAGCCTGCCCTTGTGAATGATGGCAACGTGGCTGCAGAGACGCTCGACGATTTCCAGGACATGGGATGTAAGAAAGATCGTGACTCCGCGCTCCGTCATGCGTCCCAGAAGCGCTTTCAGGGCGCCCGCGGCAAGAGCGTCAACGCCTTCGAACGGCTCGTCAAGAAAAAGAATGCGTGGTCCGTGAATCACCGCCGCAGCCAGCGCAAGTTTTTTCTGCATGCCGTGCGAATAGTCCGCGATCAGGGTCTTTGGGCGGTCGGAGAGCTGCATAAAATCAAGCAACTCCTCGGAACGGCGCTGCGTTGTAGGGCGATCGAGGCCGTACATGCGGCCGACGAACTGAAGATACTCGGCGCCGGTCAATCGTTCGAAGAGCCCCATGCCTTCAGGAACGACACCGATTTGCCGCTTGACCTCGACAGGATGCTCTGCGAAGTCCAGCCCGAGAAGTTGCGCGCGGCCGGAACTCGGAGCTAGCAACCCGGTGAGCATCTTGATGGTAGTGGATTTGCCCGCGCCGTTGGGCCCGAGAAAGCCGAAGAATTGGCCCGCGCCAACTGTCAAGTCGACACTGTCGACGGCGGTCAGATTCCCGAAGCGCCGCGTAAGTCTCTGCGTCACGATGGCTGCTTCCGTCATCGCGTCTCCCACTTGCTGGATGTAGATCGAAACAAGACTCTAACATGAGTCCTCCAGGCATCGAGACGGCCGCGCGTAAGGGTGTGCGGCACGGGGAGAGGTAGAGTCACCAGGGCTTCTGTGGATTCGGAGTTACGCCAGAGAGTTGCAATTCTTTTGCGGGCAGAGCCGCGAGGACGGCCGGCAGCTCCACGCGGAACGCGGCGCCTCCTTCTTGCCGGTTATAGCAATGAATCCTGCCGCTGTGCTCCTGCACGATGCCGAAACAAATACTGAGACCCAAGCCGGTGCCTTTGCCGACCGGCTTTGTCGTATAGAAAGGATCGAAGACGCGGTGAGGTTCCTTGACGCCTGGCCCGGTATCCAGAAAAAGTACGACGACATAGGCGCGATCGCGCATGGTTTTAATGGTGAGCACGCCGCCTTGCGCCGCTTCCATGGCGTCGATCGCATTGCTAATCATGTTAAAAAAGACCTGCATCAACTGGTTTCCATCGCCGCGAACGCCAGGGAGAACGGACTCCAGCTGGAGCTCGATGCGGACGGTGCCGGTGCGCAGGTCAAGCGTGCGAAGCTGCACGGCGTTGGTGACTACGGTGTTGATGTCCAGAAGCGTGCGCTCCGTTGGGACCTGTCTCGCAAAGCTGAGAAGATTTCCGACGAGTGTTTTGGTGCGGCGAGCCTGGTCGCGGATTTTCGACGCCGTGACGCGTGCTTTCTCGGGAAGCGCCGGGTCGTCAGCTAAAAGATCGGAGAAGCCGAGAATCGCTGTCAATGGATTGTTGATTTCATGGGTGGCGCCGGCGGCCAATTGCCCCAGCGAGACAAGTTTTTCGGATTGCACGATTTGCGCCTGAAGTCTCTGCAGATTGTCGATCGACTGCTCGGATTTGGTGAGCAAACGTGTGCGGTCGGCATCCGCGTGATAGGTCCTCAAGAAGACGAGCAAAACAAGGGGAACAGCGGCGATGAATATAGTCATTAGCCGGAAATCGCGCACCGCAAGGCCTTCTTGGGAGTACCGAAAGGTGTAGATCGCGAGAAAAGGCAAGGAAAGCACGGCGGCCATCGAGAGCCGCGCAGCTAACACGCTGTCTCCGCCAGAGTTCTCGGACTCCGCATCGGAGGCGTTCTCAGACGGCGCATCCAGCTCTTCCCGCTTTTGGTAGGCGATCGCACCGGCAAGGGCAAACCATAGGAAGGAGGAAATCAACGGGAGATCAAAGAGACTCCCCGTGTAGTAGCGGTTGGACTCAAGCGCCACGTTGATGGTAAGCGAGGCGATCAAGTACAAAGCGGAGGCTGCCATAAGATTGGCATAGACGATCCGCCATGCGCGGGCCGATTTCAGCCACAGATAGCCGAAACCGCAAACGATGAGCATGTTCTGTGTGTTCTGCAGGAAAATGAAGTTGTTGTTGTACTGTTCCAGGGAGAACGACGCATACATCCACGGCAGGACGATGAAAGCATACAGAAATATCCACCACGCCAGCAATAATACGAAATCCAAATAGCCGAAGCGCACGTGCACCTCTCCGCGCTTCAAGTGGGGCCGCAGCGTCAATGCTGCCATCATGGGAATGCCGCGCAGGAAGAAAACGATGTCTCCGGGATCTATCTCAGGCACCGGCCGGTGGAGGTAGAGCTCATAATAAGTCCACTGAAATTGCCCGATCATCCAAAGCGTGCAGCCCATGGCGAGCAACATCCAAAAAAGATTCCTACGCCAATGCGGAGTTCCAGCGTTCAGCAGCAGGCCGGCGTTGGCGAGGAGCGGAACAATGCATTGAGCCAAGTCTCCAAATGCGGTAAGAGCATGGTTTCCCTTAGGGAGAATCAGCGAGACGCTCGCATAGAGGACGAGGAAGAACAGCCAGATGCCCGCCATGCGGATGATTGTTTTTGAAGAGGTCATAAGATCAAGCAAATCTATTTTAGAGGGGAGACCCTGGGAGTGCGGCAGCGCTTTCGGCACGCACTACGTAAGTATAAACGAAGCCGGATGCCGTCTTCGGGGGACCCTGCTCGGCCAGCCTAGATGAAGCTGGCGCCTGAATGAGGCTAGCGGAAGAGGAGTGATCGTTTCCCTCGATGGTCAAGAGATGGCTGCCGAGCGTTGGTGAGTCTCTCGTTTTAAATAAGCCTGTTCGAATGAAGCGAATGCGCTATCTGGCGCGGCTTACACTTCCAATCGCAGCGTGGTTTTTGTCGTTGATAGTCTAAGCGCGCCTCAGAAAGATCCGTGGGGGAACACGCGCGTTGGGCTCTCCGCCATGACGCGGATCAACCGGAAAAACTTTGGCCTTACTTGGAACACGCCCCTTGAAAACTGGCGGCATCCTCGTTGGCGACGAAGTGACCATTACGTTGGACGTCCAATTCGTCAATGCTTAAACGCGGATCCATTGCGGGCTGGCATTCGAACGGAGCGCTGTTTTGCCGGATCCAGAGCGCTTTGCGCCGCGCGTCGCAACAGGCTCAGAGAAAATTCAGCACAGCTTGCATCGTTTCCTTGGGGCGTTCTTCCATTACCCAATGGCCGGTGTCCTTCAAAACGATGACAGTCACATCTGTTGCGACTAGCTTCATTTGCGGGCCAAGGGCGTCTGCGCTGGCCTTTTCGCCGGCGATGGACAGGACGGGCATCGTCAGCTTGGTTTGTGCCAGCTGCGCGAAGTTCTTGGCCGTTTGCGGCCAAGCTGCAAAGTACGCCCACCCTGCATGCATGCGCCCTGGCCGTGCGTATGCTGCGATATAGGCTGCGCGGTCGGCTGCGGGAACCGAGTGTGTCTTGTCCGCAGCTAGATCATTCCAGAAGTATTCGAAGTACGTTTTTTCGCGTCCCCGCACTAATGCTTCCGGCGTGGGGCCGTTGAAACGAAAATGCCACATATTCGGGTTATCGTAGACGTCTTCCCATCCGGCGACGCCGGGAAGAAACGCGTCCATCACGACAAGCTTCTCGACTTCCGCGGGGAACTGCGCGGCATAGGCGTAAGCAACCATAAGCCCGATGTCGTGTCCGACGACTCGCGCTTTTTCAACACCTAGCGATTTGGCAAGAGCATGGATGCGGATGGCCGCTGTCTTCATGTCCAAACCATCCTTCGGAATATCCGAATCGCCGATTCCCGGCAAATCCGGCGCGATCACCGTGAACTTCTCGGCGAGTTGCGGAATGAGCGGTCTCCACATGAGCGACGTCTGCGTGTAACCGTGCAGCAGGATCACTGCGGGGCCGTGGCCCGCGGTGAGGTAGTGAAGCTTAATTCCCTCCACGTCCGCTGTGCGCGACGCGATGATGTTCGCACCGGCCTCGGCTTTTGCCATCGCCGGAAACGATGCAGTGAAGAGAAACACAAAGAGAGCGGCTGCCTTCCGAAATTTGGAGCCGATTTTCATACTACCTCCGTGACCAGTTTTGAGTAACTGGCATCCTACTACGACCCACCCGCAGCCCGACACCTCACGTAACCCGCATTTGCGGAACTAACCGCAGCCGTCGAACGGGAAACCAGGAAGCGACCCGAGGTGCTGCGACTGATGACGCATCCTGGCGGGGGACCGCTTACGGCTCTCGCCTATGTGTTGATCATCGGAACACCGACGCGGTTCGAACGCGGCAAGCAAATCGGCACGTACGTGGGGATGATTCCGTGTGAAGAGTCCAGTGCTCACAAGCAGCGACTAGGACACATCAGCAAGCAGGGCAATTCCTTGTTGCGCTTCTTGTTGGTGGAGGCGGCCCAAGCGGCGGCGCGTATCCATCCGGGCTGGAGACGTCGCTACAAGCGCCTGGCGATGCGCCGGCACAAGAGCATTGCCAAGGTAGCCCTGGGGCGCCGGATGGCGATTAAGTTGTATTGGGTGCGGCGTAATGGCTGCGAGTATTCGCAGTCCGTTAGGTGCGGTTCGTACGCGAGTCCTCGCATGGGGATGAGTTAAGAGCCCCGGTAGGAGCTCCTAATCGAGGTTAAGCGGCATGAGCACGCCATCTTTCTTGATGCCAATGCGGATTAACGCCCGTGAAAATGCACGATGAACATCGCTTCCTCGGTGTTTGGATTGCCATCGCACACAGCAGGCGTGAATACCCATTGCTGAACCAGAGCCAACGCTTCGGCTCCTAAATCAGCGTGCTCCGCGCTCTGCACCACGGCTTCATGGACTTTTCCGTCTGTCGAGATGATTCCTCGAATGGCGACATCGACATTTCTGCCGCCCTTCCCTGCGTTGGGCTGCGGCATGGACGTTCCGATCGCACGCCGATAGGTTTTGCAAAAATCGCGAATCTGGGCCTCGGGTGGCGCGGCGAGCACGTTTTCGCTCGCGTCAGTAAGCTCCGTCATTGTCTGTGAAATCTCCAGCTTGCGAACGCCGACAAACGAGTAGGTAATCTTGGCAGGCACAAGCTCGCCCGCAAACGAAAAGAATTCACTGTTTTCGATGAGCTTGTCACCGATCTTTTCCAAAACCAAAGTTCCATTGTTGGGATCGACGCAAAGCTCATTGTTCTCGACCTTCTGGCCTCGGATGGTGTCGAATTCAATGCATCGAATCTTTTTCCCGCCTGCGGCTTTATCCACGATCGCATAGATCACATCGTCGTCAGCGAATCGCACCAAATAAATGGGGGTCAGCTGCATGACGGTATCAATTTCAGGGGGAGGCAATTCGCTGGTTCTCACGGTCGCAAGGTGTCCACCGCTCCAAATATCGAGTGAGTGATACTCACCGAAGCGGGACTCCTCGCGTTTTCCCGTACCCTGCACAACCACACGCGTGAACGTGCCTTCTTGTGGCCCGGAGCT
>Ga0137360_10000400_pt1 | contig 24944 bp, 19 predicted proteins | sample Mad1_60_16metaG_FD_104924 | JGI IMG/M metagenome (GOLD analysis project Ga0137360, IMG submission 104924) | Vadose zone soil microbial communities from Angelo Coast Range Reserve, California, USA - Mad1_60_16 metaG | ecosystem: Environmental > Terrestrial > Soil > Vadose zone | place: USA... | reverse complement strand
TCGCAGCGCGGCGCAAAGCATCGGCCGGTCCGTGGCTTCTATCGCTAGCGGCGCTTTACGTCCTCGGCTGAAACCGGTAGCGCCGACAGGCTACAACCCGTCCGCTCATTTCTTTGACGAACAGGTGGTGGACGCGCTGAAACACAATGCGCCCGGTCAGATTGTTGATATCGATCAGGATCTGAGACGCGCGGCCGGCGAATGTGGCTATCGCTCAATGCTGGTCGCGCTCGGCCTGGCGCAAAATCTCCCGGCCGCGTGCGAAGTCCTGCATTACGAAGCGCCATTTGGGGTTGGCTATCTCGTGGCCCAACTGACGAATGTTAAAAAAGGCGGCGTAAAGGAAGTTCACTCGGAAATAGTAAGTGACCCAACTACCGTTGAAGAAGACTTGCCGGCGCTGGCCAGGCGGGCAGTGGAAACCTTTGTGCGCACTGGAAAACAGATCTCGGTTCCCCAAAATGCTGCTGAGATTCTTGGTGTGCGTGCGGCTTGTTTCGTGTCGATCAAAACGCGCCAGGGAGAGTTGCGCGGCTGCATCGGCACTATTGAACCGCTAAAGGAAACGCTCGGTGAGGAGTTGGTAGCAAACGCGATCAGTGCAGCCACGCGCGATCCGCGTTTTGCGCCAGTGGCCGAAAGCGAGCTGCCGAACCTGAAGTACTCGGTTGATATTCTGTCAGCGCCCGAGCCGGCGACTTTTGCGGATCTGGATCCGGCAGTTTATGGAGTAATTGTCGAAGACGAATCGGGCCTGTTTCGCGGTTTATTGCTGCCAGACATCGACGGCGTCAATACGGCCCAGCAACAAGTGGATATAGCGTCGCGCAAAGCCGGCATTCCGCCGGGAACGCCGCTCAAGTTTTCACGTTTTCGCGTGGATCGTTTTCGTGAGTAGGACAGACATTCCTGTCTGTCCTTCATCTTATTTACGATCCTGGTCAGGTAAGTTGAAGGAGAAAGGAAGATTTTCCATTTATCATTTGCCATTTTTCATTAACTGATTGACAGGAAACCGCGCATGGTTTTGCGTCTCACTTCTTCCCCCTCCATCCTCAATGAAAAATGGTAAATTGAAAAATGATAAATGGAAAATCTTCCTCTTTCTGGATCTTTACGAAGCGCCCGTCGCAGCGGACAGACAGGAATGTCCGTCCTACACGTCAAGGTTCCTGACGTCGAGTGCGTTGTCTTCGATGAACTTGCGTCTTGGCTCCACCGCATCGCCCATCAGGATGGAAAAAATGTCGTCAGTTTCAACTGCGTCATCAATCCTGACTTGTAACAGCGTTCGCTTTTCCGGATCCATGGTTGTTTCCCAAAGCTGCTCCGGGTTCATCTCGCCTAGACCTTTGTAGCGCTGAATCGACAAGTCCTTCTTCGCCGCCCCCAGCACTTTTTCCAGCAGCGCCTCGCGAGTTGGGATCTCTTCGCTGGTTCCATTCGTGCCGGTAATGAACGGCGGCGCCAGTTTATCTTCCAAAGCCATGTAGAGTTCTACAGCTTTTTGAAACTCTACAAAACTGGCGAAGTTCCAATCGATTGCCACGCTCAAGCCTGAAGTGGTCGTCGTTTCAATCTCCCAAAGGCCGTGCTCCTCATCCGACGAGAGCTCGGTTTTGAAGCCCGCCTTCGCCAGCACCCCTTCAACCTTCGCCATCAGGTCGCTGCTCTGAAAGATTTTGCGCAGCGTAGTTCCCTCTTTACGGAGCACGCCTTTCTTTCCGGCGAAAGCTTCCAACAGCGTGTCCAGCATGTGAGCGTCACCACCAAGCCGGCGCGCCGCGCGCTCGCAGAAGTGTTTCAGGTCTACAAGTTTTTCCAACGAGCGAGCCAATTCTTTACCTTCGATGTCCTGATTGGCCCCGACTGACTTGACTGTCATGTCCGCGGTCGCCATCCGCATCAGGTAGCGGACCATCAGGCTTTCGTCTTTGATGTACTCTTCCTTCTTGCCGCGCTTCACCTTGAACAAAGGTGGCTGGGCAATGTAGACGTAGCCGCGCTCGACCAGCTCGGCCATCTGCCGGTAAAAGAAAGTGAGCAGAAGCGTCCTGATGTGCGAACCGTCAACGTCGGCGTCGGTCATCAGAATGATCTTGTGATAGCGAAGCTTGCTCGCATCAAAATCTTCTTTGCCGATGCCTGTTCCCAATGCAGTGATCAGGGCCTTGATTTCGCTGTGGCCCAGCATCTTGTCAAAACGCGCTTTCTCGACGTTTAGAATCTTGCCCTTAAGCGGCAGGATCGCTTGGTTCTTGCGATCGCGGCCCTGCTTTGCTGAGCCGCCGGCGGAGTCGCCCTCAACGATGTAGATCTCAGAGAGCGCTGGGTCTTTTTCCTGACAATCAGCAAGTTTTCCCGGCAGCATTGATCCGCCGAGGGCGCCCTTGCGCACAATTTCCCTGGCTTTCCTCGCGGCCTCGCGGGCTCGCGCGGCGTCGACAGATTTGCCGACAATCCTTCGCGCCACCGTCGGATTTTGCTCGAGATATTCAGTGAGCCGTTCGTTTAGAAACGATTCGACGGCGCCCTTCACATCTGAATTCAACTTGCCCTTGGTTTGGCCTTCAAACTGAGGCTGCGGCAGCTTCACCGAAATAACCGCAACCAAACCTTCGCGCACGTCATCGCCGGTGAGCGAGCTTTTGAAGTTTTTTGCCAGACCCGACGACTGGGCATAGGCGTTGATCGTTCTGGTAAATGCCGAACGAAAGCCTGACAGGTGGGTTCCACCATCTACGGTGTTGATGTTGTTGGCGAACGAATAAACCTTCTCGTCATAGCCGTCGTTGTATTGAATAGCGACTTCAATTGAAAGCGCGTCGCCTTCCTTCTCGAAATAAAGCGGCTTGTCGTGAAGCGTCGTCTTGTTCTTGTTGAGATGTTTGACAAACTCGGCGATGCCGCCCTTGTAGTAAAACTCGTGCGAGCGCTCAGGTTCTTCGCGTTCATCCTTGATGGTGATGCGAATGCCTTTATTAAGAAATGCTTTCTCTCGCAGCCGTTCTGATAGTTTGTCGAAACTAAAAACTGTGTGATCGAAAATCTGCGAGTCTGGTTTGAAGGTAATCTTGGTTCCCCGTCGCTTCGTCTTTCCAGACTGCCTCAATGGCGCAACCGAGATGCCACGAAGATATTCCTGTTCGTAGGTCTTACCGTCTCTCCAAATTTCCAGGCGCAACGTCTCTGAAAGGAAATTGACGACGGAAACTCCGACACCGTGCAGCCCACCGGAAACCTTGTACGCGTTAGAGTCAAACTTTCCGCCGGCATGAAGTTTGGTCATCACCACTTCCGCCGCCGACTTCTTTTCCTTCTTCATCTCGTCGACCGGAATGCCACGACCGTTGTCAATGACCGTTACGGAGTCGTCAAGATGAATCGTGACCTCGACCGTGTCGCAATAGCCAGCCAGCGCTTCGTCAATCGAGTTGTCCACCACTTCGTAAACAAGGTGGTGCAAACCCAACTCGCCGGTCGATCCGATGTACATTGCCGGACGCTTGCGCACTGCTTCGCGTCCTTCCAAAACCGCGATGGAAGACGAATCGTAAGCCTGAGTTTTCTTTCCCGTAGTAATTCCTGCTGTTGACAAGTGCTTCTCCTTCTTACTCTTCAACAAATCGTCTTTATCGCCTTCATCCATAGCAAACTATACGTCCTAACTAGTGCTCTCAAGGCTAAACCTCAATCCGTAGCCGCTGCCGAGAAAGTGCTTCGGTGCAACTCCGTCTGCACTGCTTCGCCTTCCACGATCTCGTGTACGTTTGCTTTTGAAAGGAACCCTTCGAGATGGCTTCTCTTTGAGGTGGTAATGAATGTCTGCGTGCGACCTTCAAGGTATTCCAAAAGACGTCTTATCCTTTTTTCGTCCAGCTCAGCATCGACATCGTCGACCAAAAAAAGTGGACGATCATTATGCCATGAATTATACACTGAAATCGCCGCTAAGTCTAAGAGCAGCAATGCGCTACGCTGCTGTCCGGAACTGCCAAAAATGCGCAATTCGCGGCCCGATAAATGCACTGCCAAATCGTCTCGATGTGGACCAAGCAAAGCGCGCCCCGCCGACGCCTCTGCCGGTAATCTAAGTTGCAACCGTTCGCTCAAAAGCGCTTCGTAGTTATTCAGATCCCCCTTGCCGTCGAGCGCTGATGAATAACGAATGTGGAGCTCGGCCGGCTCGAATAACGACCGTTCCAGTTCACTATTCAGACGTTCAGTGTAGTCAACCCTTGCTTCATGAATTTCCGCTGCCAGGCTGACCAGTTGTTGATTCCACGGCGCTAACAGATTCTGTAATTCCACCAGGCCGAGATCGCGCTCCAGGTTGTCCTGAAGAATGCGGTTCTTTTGTTTGATGACGCGGTTGTAATCCAAGACTGTGCGCACGTAGGCGGGATGCAACGAAGCAACTCCACGATCGATGAAATGCCGGCGTGCTTCCGGCATTCCCCGCACCACTTCAAGCTGATCCGCGGTAAAGGAAAACACCTGCAATTGGCCCAGGTATCTGGTCAATTGTTCACGCTTGCCGTTAACGGCAATCGACTTAGTGTTTTCTCTTAGCGTTATGCGCAGATCGCGCTGGAGGTTATCGCCGCTGAAAACACGCCCCGCGACAAACGCGCTTTCCTGTCCAAACCGGATTGATTCCTGAAGACGCTGTGTACGAAAGGATTTTGTTCTTGAGAGGAGATGGATGGCTTCAAGCCAGTTTGTCTTACCCTGGCCATTGTTGCCGTGAATTATGTTGAGACCGGGACCCCAAACAATCTTTCCGCCCAGGTTGCGAAAATTTTCTACTTCAACGAAGTCGAGGATCATCGATGGATTTTAGCATGAGCGCGCTGCGATCCCCTTTCGCTGTAGCTCAAAAAGCGAAAGCACCCTTGTTCCGAAAACAAAAACAAGGGCACCTTACGAATTTGAGACTACTTCTGTCTTACAGACGCATCGGCATCACGACGTATTTGTAATCATAGTCGCCACCTTCGGCGGGACGCAGTTGCGCTTGTGAGTTTCCATCCTTGAACTCGAACGCCACCGCGCCTTCTCCAATCACGTTCAAAAAGTCCTGGAGATACTGGGCGTTGAAACCGATGTCAGTTTCCTCACCAGTGTATTCGGCCTGAATCGTTTCGCTTGCTTCACCTTCTTCGGCGTTCTGCGAGCTAATAACCAATTGATTCGGCTCGAGATGGAAACGAATTGCATGCGAGCGTTCGTCGGACATTAGCGCGACACGTCTGACTGCCGAATTCAACAAGCCACAGTCGAACTGGACTGATTTGTCGTTATTCTTCGGCATAACCATGTCGTAATTCGGAAACTGACCATAGAGCATGCGCGAAACCAGCAGCCGCGGGCCAACCTCGAAAAAGATATGATTGTTGTCCAGCCCCAGGCTTATTTCGCCTTCAAAGCCAGCGGTGAGTTTCGTCAATTCTGCTAACGTCTTTCGTGGAATCAGCGTGTCAATCGCCTCGTTGCCATTCTTGGAAACCCCTTTTCGCTCCACGTAAGCCAGCCGGTGGCCGTCGGTTGTAACCATCTTTGCGCCCGTGTCATCCATGATGAACTTTGCTCCGGAGAGCGTGTAGCGCGACTCTTCCTGGGTGATTGCAAAGATTGTCTTGTCGATAAATGACTTGATGATCTCGGCTGACAGTTTAGTCGGCGCCGATTTGAACGAAGGCACTTCAGGAAACGCGTCGCGAGCCACGCCGACCATCTTGAATCTTGTTTTATCGCAGGTAACGGTGACCCAGTCGTTGGCTTCTTTTTTGAAAGTCACGGGCGCGTCAGGCAGCAAGCGCGCGATTTCAAAAAGTTTTCTCGCTTGTACACAGATTGAGCCAGCGGTCGAAACTTCGGCGTCCATATCACAACGAATAGTCACGTCGAGATCTGTTCCCGTAAGCCGAATATTATTTTCGCCCACAGACTCAATGAGAATATTTGACAGCACAGGGATAGTGTTTTTCTTTTCTACTACACCCTGCACGTAAGCCAGTTCTCGTTGCAGATTCTGTTTGCTAACGACGAATTGCATGTTCGACTCCTTAAGCTTTGTGCCTTCACTCACAGCCATAAATTTCTCCTCGACATTTTCTGTCTCTACCTAACACAAACATTCTATTTATTTCCAGTAGTAGCAGTAGGGCCTGTTGATTTGTGGAAACCGCTTCCCCACCGCGACAACGATTGATCGAAACGTGTTGATAAAACCGTGGAACCTTATTTAGGAAATTTGCAAGCGCTGTCAAAAAGTTTTGTGCGACAAACTTATTCTAGTCTTTCACAACCATGTACTCAAACAACCTGAGGAATGCAAGACTTTATGTGAATTTACTGCAGCTTTCCTACTAAAACGAAACGGCAGGTTTGTGGAAAACTATTTCTGTAAACTTTCAGCCAGGTCCAGCAATAGTCTTTGAAAACTAGAGTCGGTTGCGGCCATTGACTGAATCTTCTCAAAAGAATGAATCACGGTCGTGTGGTGCTTTCCGCCAAACGCTCGGCCGATTTCAGGATAGCTTCGGCTCGTCAAGCGCTTGCAAAGGTACATAGCAATCTGACGAGGAAAAGAGAACTGGCGCGAATTGTTTTTAGAAACCAACTGCTCGACCGTTAGCTTGTAAGCCGCGGCGACCGCCTTTTGAATCTGGGGAATGGTTACCAAGCCCGGCTCGTCGTCGCTGGCAATGTTTCGAATTGCATCACGGGCTAAATCTTCTGATATTGCAGTGCCTCGCAGCGAAGAGATAGCCAACAGCCGGATCAGCGAGCCTTCCAGTTCACGCACGTTGTTCTTGACGCGAGTGGCGATGAAAAGGGCGACCTCATCGGGAATAGCAACTCCCATGTTTTCAGCTTTTCGTTTGAGGATTGCCACCTTCGTCTCCAAATCCGGCGGCTCCAGATCAGCGATCAAGCCCCACTCGAATCGTGAATGCAGTCTTTCCTCGAGCGTTGGTATTTCGCGAGGTGGACAGTCTGAGCTGATGACTATTTGTTTCTGCCGTTCATAGAGAGCGTTGAACGTGTGGAAAAATTCTTCCTGGGTACGTTCCTTTCCAGCCATGAACTGAATGTCGTCGATCAACAAAACATCAACTGAGCGATACTTTTCCCGAAAGCTGGGGGTTTTGTCGTAGCGGATAGCGTTAATCAACTCATTCATGAATCGCTCAGAAGAGAGATAACAAAGCGTCAGATGCGGGTTGCGCTGCTTGATTGCATGACCGCAGGCGTGCATCAGATGTGTCTTGCCCAAGCCCACTCCTCCGTAAAGATAAAGCGGGTTATAGGTTTTGCCTGGCGCCTGCGCTACGGCCAACGAAGCAGCGTGCGCGAACTGATTGCATGAGCCAACCACAAAACTTTCGAACGTGTATTTCGAATTCAGTGACGGGTCGATCGCTACGTGCGGCACTAGAGCAGCGGTATCTTGCACTGTCGACTGCGTTGGCGAGGTGTCGACTGCTCGGGCTACAGTGGCGCCTGCGCCTAACGAATTTCGATCGGATATATGCGCCGTAGCCCCACCGTCCGGCAAAACCCAATCAACGGAATAGCCGGTCAAATTCAGTTCGCAGAATGATTGATCGATCAGGTTTGCATAGTGAATGGTGACCCAATCTCGCACCGCCGGATTTGGAGCCCGCAGCCGGATGATGTGACGATTGCTGTCGACCCCTTCAAAGCGAATCGGATTGAACCACGTTTCAAAACTCTCCCCTTGCAGTTTCGTTTTGATAGAACAGAGGATGTCGTCCCAGAGATCAGTTTGCCGGAGGTCAAGCATCGGTGCACTTAAGAAAGCGGTGAACTAGAAACCATGAAGATTTATCGACATCAGACGCTGCAATCAGGGCGGAGTCGAAGACAGCGTTTACGGCTCGCAAAGCGCCACAACCGCTGATTTATCCACAGGGTTTTCCTCACTTTGTGGAAAACCCTGTTCGTTAAAGTAAAGCTTTAAGCTTATATTTATCAATGACTTACGAGGTAAATCAGGAGCCGGGCGGAGACTAACATAGAGGGTCGCCGAGAGGCAAGAAAGCTGGAATTATAAAACAGTACACCCCTGGTAGACGACGGATCCGGCTGCCTTCGACGACAAAGACGAAAACTGCAAGCCTTATCATTACCAAACAAACGCTTTAGGAAATACGAGCCGTAGATTGGCGTAGTCAATGCTGCAGGATCAGTGCTGCTTTCTTGACAGACTGTCTTTCCGAAAGCTAGTCTTACCCTTTTCTTTAGGCGGGAGAATTTGTAACTATGTCCAAGCGAACGTTTCAACCAAATAACCGGCGCCGCGCAAAAACGCATGGGTTCAGAGCGAGAATGGCGACCAAGGCCGGCAGGCTAGTCTTGAAACGTCGGCGCTCAAAAGGGCGTCGTCGTCTGACTCCTTCACATTACTAAACCGTTCATGACCGAGTATCTGCGGGGGAGTCGCGATTTCCAGAAGGTTTATCGCACCGGAAGACGCTACGACGGCACACTGATGACGGCATTTGTTTTACCAAACAAACTGTCTCAGAACAGGTTTGGAATCACCGCTTCGCGTAAGGCAGTAGGCAATGCGGTGTTGCGGAATCGGGCCCGCCGCTTGCTCAGGGAAACTTTTCGCTTAAAAAAATCGTCATTATCGGAGTTGCAAGAGAAATACGATTGGGTAGTAAATGCCAAACGCAGGCTGCCTGCGCTTAAATTGAGCGCGGCGGTTGAAGAATTCGAGAAGTTAGTTTCAAGAATCGCGCAGCAGGAAAGCGATAAGTTGTAATACGGAACGCTTACGTGAAGTCGCTATTAATCGCATTACTTAGATCCTATAAAAACTTCGTTTCTCCATTTCTTCCGCCCGCTTGCAGATTCTTCCCAACATGTTCCGAATATGCCGCTGAAGCGATTGGCCGTTATGGCGTGTTGCGTGGGACCGCACTCGCCTTGCGCAGATTGTTGCGCTGTCATCCTTTTAGCGCCGGCGGCTATGATCCGGTCAAATAATTGAGTCCGGGCGAGGTTTGCGGCCGAGCAACAGTTTGGTCTGTCAATTAATGCAACAAAAACGACTAGTAATCGCGCTTCTGATTTCGACGGCAATACTCTTTTTGTGGAGCTATCTTGCTCCAGTAAAGCCGCCGCCAACACCGCCGCCTTCTCAGTCGACTTCACAGCCGAAGCCTTCGCCTTCTGCTGCCGCGACGCCGGCGCTGAACAGTTCGGTTGCCATTAGCGCGCAAGTGAACAGTGCACCTCATCGCACGGTTTCGGTGAAGACCCCACTCTACGAAGCAAAACTCGATAGCGAGGGCGCAGCAGCCGTTAGTTGGATAATCAAGAAGAACAAGGATAGCGGGCGAGACATCTATTCGGTGGCCGGGGATCAAAAAGCGCGGATCCCCCTGGAACTCATCTCACCAAAGGGTTTGGAGCGGCAGCCGCGTGAAGCACCACTGCAGTTGATTACCGGCGATTCAGCAATCGATGCGGTTTTGACTTCCGCAAATTATTCAATAACGAGTGACAATTCTACGAATGCAGACGCAGACATTGTTCTGCAGCCCGGTGAGAAAAGACGCCTTGAGTTCGTCCTTGCGGATGCGGCCACGGGATTGAATGTTTCGAAGGTAATGATCTTCGATGGCGACGATTACAGCGTTGACATGCAGATAACTGTCAAGCGTGGCGATCAAGTTGTGCCGCAGGCAAGATTGAGAGTGGGGCCGAGCATCGGTGACCAGGGAGTCAAAAAGTATTCGTTTTATTCCGTGGCCCCTGAGGCAATCGTAGCCCAAGCGGACAAGGTGCAACGTCACCAGGCCCGCGCGATTAACGAAAACAAGAATAGTCCCGACCGCATGTCGATAGGAGGTCCTGTCGATTGGGCCGGTGTCGGCGATACCTACTTTGCCATGGTCGCCGTTCCTGCGAAGCGGCTCGAAGGGCTCGAGCTGCACACTTCGCAATATGACCACACCGAAAATGGCAAACCAGAAAAGCGCTACTTGACGACGGCGTGGGTGCCGGTTTCCACTGATGGCTCTCACATGATTATTTATGCAGGTCCGAAAGATCATTATTTACTAACTCAAGCCAGCGCAAACCTCAGTCAGGTTGTAGGACGCAATATCGACCTCGAAGGGCTCATCGACTATGGTTGGTTTAGTTGGTTATCGAGACCTCTCGCCGTGCCAATTCTCAGATCTATTAAGTGGTTAAGACAGTTAACCAACAGCTATGGCATCGCCATCATTCTCTTTACGATCGTCATTTACTCACTTTTCTTCCCGCTGAAGTGGCGCTCTTCAAAGTCGATGAAGAAGGCGCAAAAATTGGCGCCGCGGATGAAGGAGCTTCAGGAAAAGATCAAGGGGATGAAACAAACCGATCCGCGCCTGAAGGAGTTGCAGGTCGAACAGCTACGGTTGATGAAGGAAGGCAATCCGCTCGGGGGTTGTTTGCCACTCCTCATTCAGATGCCCTTTCTGTTTGCGCTCTATCGGGCTATTACGATCTCGCTGGATTTTCGCCAAGCAACTTTTTTGTGGCTACCCGATCTTTCAGCCGGCGATCCCTTCCACATTTTGGAAATCATGATGGCCGGTACGATGATTACGTTGCAGTTAATTACGCCGGCCCCTTCAGCTGATCCATTGCAACGAAAAATGATGGCGGTGGGCATGCCGCTATTTATGCTTTATGTCCTTTGGGGAGCACCTTCGGGCCTGCTACTGTATTGGCTGGTCGGCAACATAGTAGGATTTGCTCAACAGTTCCTTATCAATCATCTGACGAAATCGGAGGACGACGAACAACCACCAGCGGAGCAGCGCGCTAATTTGGCTGCAAAGAAGCGGACCGCCACACCGAAGCCGTCCCAAGCTTAAAAGGCTAATGCGGCGCTACTAACTAATGGAAGAAAATTGCAGAAAGGCTTCTGAGTTTCTCGAGTCGCTCTTTAAGAGCGCTGGTTTGAACCTGCGCGTCGCGGCCCAGGAAAGTCCTACGGAGTGCTTGATGGATTTCAGTGGTCCAGATGCGGAGCTGCTTCAAGCCGAGAGCGGCGAGCTCCTATTGGCGCTGCAGCACCTGCTAAACCAGGCATTCGGTCGAACGGCGCCGGAGGGACAGCGAATCGTTTGCGATGTAGAGGGCTTTCGCGCAACCCGCGAAGCTGAACTGCGAGCTATGGCTAACCTCGCCGCCGAGAAAGTGCGTGAGAGTCGAGTCGCCTTCGTCTTTGGCGAAATGAACGCCAGCGAGCGACGTGTTATCCATCTCACTATCGCCGATTTCGAAGACCTCTACACGGAATCAGTAGGCGAAGGTTCCGCGCGCAAACTGAGAATTGCGCTAAAATCCTCCAAATAGATTCGCACCAGTCGGTTTCTCTTCGCTGCTTGTTGTAAACGCGATGGATACGATAGTCGCAGTGTCTACGCCACCCGGTCGCAGTGCGATCGCAGTGGTCCGGTTAAGTGGTCCACAATCGCTTGCGATTCTGCGGGTGCTTGTTCAAGAAGAGCAGTTTGCTCCTGAACCGAACCATGTAACGTTAAAGAAACTGTTAGCTGAGTCTAGCAATGATTTGATAGACGAGGCCCTGGTCACTTACTTCCAATCACCGCACTCCTTCACCGGTGAAGACATGGTTGAAATCAGTTGTCACGGTTCCCCCGTGATTCTCCGCCAGTTGATCGATCTAATCCAAAGTCAGGAAGCACGTCTCGCTGAACCTGGTGAGTTCACCTTACGTGCGTGTCGCAACGGAAAGATGAATCTCAGCCAAGCCGAAGCCATTCGGGATTTGATCAACGCGCAAACCCAAGCCGCCGCTGCTCAGGCAAAACGACAATTGCGGGGCGAACTTTCTGAGGCGCTGCAACCAAGTAAGCAGGAACTCATTCGAATGATTGTCACACTCGAGTCGGCAGTTGAATTTGTCGAGGATGATTTACCGGCCGTGCAAGTCGAGGAGATGAGCAAGACGCTGGGAAGAGTTACTTCGCGCCTTGCCAGTCTTGCTGAAACCTATCAAGCTGGGCGTCTCTTACGGGAGGGCTTGCGGGTAACCATTGTAGGCCGCCCGAATGTCGGTAAGTCCAGTCTGTTCAATAACTTAGTAAGAACTGAAAGAGCCATCGTAACCGATGTTGCCGGCACCACGCGGGATAGCTTAACTGAAGCTATCAGTCTTCAAGGCATACCGGTTTCGTTGACGGATACTGCGGGCTTCAGAGAAGCTGGCGACAAGATTGAGGCAATCGGTATCGAGCGCACGCGTCGCGCGATGGCAGATGCGGATCTTCTGATCGTGGTTATCGACGGATCTTGTTCGCTGCAAGACGAGGACGTCGAGGTTTTGAAGGAAGCGCGCGAGCATTCATTCATCATCGCGATTAGCAAAGGTGATTTGCCTCGAGTGCTGACTTTAGACGGTCAGCTAAACGGCACACAGGTGGTCCATGTATCGGCGATGAGCGGCGAAGGAATGCCGGACTTAATGGCTGCTATACTCGAGCCATTTGGTTCCGATTCAGGGAGCGTGGGCCTTCTAATAACGGACAGCAGACATTATGATCTGCTAACCCGGGCAAAGAGTAACCTCGAGAAAGCGTCTCGCTCGATGGCCCAGGGCGCTGGTGAAGAGATCGTACTTGCCGATCTGCACAATGCTCTGAGATTCTTGGGTGCTATTACCGGGGAGACTACGAGTGAAGACATTCTCAGCGAGATTTTCGCGTCATTCTGCATAGGTAAATGATCATGGCTTTTGATGAAGCATTCGACGTAGTGGTTATCGGTGCCGGCCATGCCGGCTGTGAGGCGGCGTCCGCTTCGGCGCGCTTAGGGGCAAGCACTGCATTGGTGACGTTGAATCTTGATCTAATCGGGCAGATGTCCTGCAACCCGGCGGTTGGTGGAATAGCGAAGGGACATCTGGTGCGCGAGATAGACGCGCTTGGCGGAATCATGGGTCGTGTTATCGATCGCACCGGTATTCAGTTTCGCCTGCTAAATCGATCGCGTGGGCCTGCGGTTCAATCGCCGCGTGCCCAGGCGGATCGCGCTCTCTATCGGCTGGAGATGCGGACTACGTTAGAAAACACACCAAACTTATCCTTGCGCCAGGGGATGGTGGTGGATCTGCTGATAGCGAACAAGGGCGTGCGCGGCGTTGTCATGCAGGATGGGCGAAGGATTGGCGCCAAAGCGATAGTTATCGCTGCGGGCACTTTCTTAAACGGACTAATACATACCGGGCGGCAAACTTATACCGCTGGGCGTGCTGGCGAGCCCGCCTCGATTGAGCTGGCGGCAGCCTTGAAACGGCTCGGTTTTCCTGTCGGTAGACTCAAAACGGGAACGCCACCGAGGCTCGACGGCAGAACGATCAACTGGGACGCCTTCCAGAGTCAGCAGGCGGACGAGCGGCCAGTCGCATTCTCATTTTCAACCGACAAGATCGAGCAAGCGCAAATAGATTGCTACATCGGCTACACAACCGCCGATGTGCACGCAGCGATCCGAAAGAATCTTCATGAGTCACCGCTTTATTCTGGTCAGATCAAAGGTGTGGGACCGCGCTATTGCCCCTCGATCGAAGACAAGGTCGTGAAATTTGCAGACAAGGATCGGCATCAATTATTTCTTGAGCCTGAGGGGCACGACACGAATGAAGTTTATTTAAACGGGTTTTCGACATCGCTGCCACCGGGCTTGCAACAAGAGCTGGTGCGGATGATTCCTGGTTTGGAAACCGCAAATATCATTCGACCGGGTTACGCGATCGAGTATGACTATGTGGATCCGCGCGAATTGGGGCCCGACCTGCAGGTTCGGAGCATCGCCGGCCTATTCCATGCCGGCCAGATCAATGGAACGACCGGATACGAAGAAGCTGCCTGCCAGGGGTTATTGGCGGGCATAAACGCCGCAGTCATGGTTCAGGGGCGGGCGCGTTTCGGACTGCGGCGCGAAGAGGCCTATATTGGCGTTCTCGTCGACGACCTGATCACACAAGGAGTCGACGAGCCATACAGAATTTTTACTTCGCGCGCGGAATATCGCTTGGCGCTTCGCCATGACAATGCCGACGAGCGGCTTTCAAAGTATGGCCGGGAAATCGGACTGGTAGGAGACAGCGACTGGGATCGATTCAACCAGCGACGAGACCGGATCGCGAGAATAAAAGGGTCATTAGAGACGACCCGGGTGCGCAAGAGCGACTCGGCTTATGCAGCTCTGGCCGAGAAAACGGCCCTAAACGGCATCGAATCACTCACGCTGGCGGAGTTAGCTAAGCGTCCCGGCATTAGTTCCTCCATCATCTTGCTGTTGCTTCCGGTTGAGTTCCGGTCAGGCGCTAGCGTAGAGGACCTCGAATTCGCGCTCGCCGACAATCTGTACTCAGGTTACATCAAATCCCAGGAGTCTGTGATTCATCGCCTTCACGCCCATGACACGCTTCCTATTCCCACCAACTTGGATTTCCGCACTCTAAATGGCTTATCGCACGAGATGGCTGAGCGGCTCGAAAGAGCTAAGCCTGTTACGTTTGGGGCTGCGCGTCGAATTCCCGGATTGACCCCAGCAGCCTTGGCGACGTTGCTTGTAAATGTTAGTACAGGCCCTTAATTTCTGAGTGTTTCACGTGTCCCATCCGTCGGTTTTGGGACACGTGAAACCTTTGACCGATAAAACGGGTGCAGCCCTGCAAATAATAAGAAGTTCCCCACGGTTTTGTGCTAATTTACGGGCCTGACCACCGGTGATGGACGTTTCGCCTCGATGGCAAGAATAATAGCGGTAGCAAATCAAAAGGGGGGCGTCGGTAAAACGACGACGGCCGTTAATCTGGCTGCTGTCCTGGCGAACTCCCAAACCTCGGTTCTGCTTGTGGATGCGGACCCGCAGGGAAATGCCACGTCTGGTGTAGGCATTCAACGCGGAAGCTTTCGCAAGAGTATCTATCGTTCAATTGTTCTTGGGGAACCAGTTGCCGATGCCATCCTCCCAACCGAAACTCCGGGCTTGAAAGTTCTACCTGCAAACAAAGATCTAGCCGGAGCCGAGGTCGAGTTAGTTGATATGGAAAACCGGGAGTCTCGACTTCGTGAAGTTCTGTCCCCGGTTACCCAGGACTACGATTACATCATCATTGATTGCCCACCCTCCCTGGGGCTTTTGACACTGAACGCTTTGACGGCTGCCAAAGCACTCCTGGTGCCCATTCAATGTGAATACTATGCTCTCGAGGGCGTCACTGAATTATTCGACACGCTCGCACGTATCAGGCGCCTACACAATCCAGGCTTAACGATCGAGGGTCTTTTGCTGACAATGTTCGATGAGCGTACCAACTTGTCAGCAGCGGTAGCGTCTGATCTACGGGACTTTTACGGCCAGCAAGTTTTCGAAACGATGATTCCACGCAATGTTCGTCTCGCCGAGGCGCCCAGCTACGGAAAACCCATCACACTCTACGACGGCCACTCGAAAGGCGCAGAAGCGTATTTTCAGCTCGGTAAGGAGATAATTGCCCATGGCACGAAAGGCATTGGGACGGGGGCTGGGAGCGCTGCTCTCAGCTGAGGGAACCGCTACCGCCACGGAAGACCCCAACACAATCGCGATCGACCTAATAGATGCGAGTCCGTTGCAGCCACGCGGGATTTTTGATGAAGCGAAACTGGATGAGTTGGCACAATCGATTAGCGCCAACGGGGTGGTCCAGCCGCTCATTGTTCGGCCAAAGCAGGACCGATTTGAGTTGATCGCCGGAGAGCGGCGCTGGCGCGCGGCACAACGCGCGGGCCTGACACGCGTGCCGGCCATCGTACGAAACGTCTCAGACGACAAGGTGCTTGAGCTGGCGCTGATAGAGAACATTCAACGAGAAGATCTAAATCCCATCGAAGAGGCGCGAGCCTATAAGAATCTGATCGATACCGTGGGCCTCACCCAGGAGGTAGTCGCCGAACGGGTCGGCCGCGATCGGTCCTACATTACTAACTTTCTAAGACTGTTGCGCCTGCCCGAGGATCTACAGGAATTGGTTCAAGCTGGGAGGATAAGCACGGGGCACGCGAGGACGCTGCTAGGCCTTCCAGATGTCGCGGCGCAGCGGCGCCTTGCCCGAAAGATTATCGAGCGTGATTTGTCCGTGCGCGCCACCGAACAAGCAGTGCGACAGCTCACCGAGCCGAAGCCGGGACGAGCACTGAAGCACGCGAAGACAAGCATTGCTGATCCAAATGTGCGTGCAGCGGAAACGCGGCTACGCCGGCATTTCGGAACGCAGGTTCGCATCGTACAAGCGAGCGGATCCGCAGCTGGAAAAATCGAGCTTGAGTATTACAATCAGGGGGATCTTGACAGAATTTACGGCCTCTTAATTAGAGGCTAAGGGCAGTTGTACCACGTACAGCGGCCATAGTATAAGATACAACTTGCAAGCAGCTAGAGTTGGACGATTGCCGCGCTAGTGGGGAGTTGGGCTTCTTCTTCCAACTGCAGTCGGCGAAGCCGACGGTCCGCTGGTTTCAATTTTCCCTGTCAACCTTTATTTCATCTGGGTCTTCGGATTAATCCTTAGTAACAATTCGTCAGCGCAGAACACTCGCGACGCTTAGAGATTGAGTCCAAACCTAGGACACTCTCTGGGAAGACAGCTTGCTTGACCGGTTTTCTAGCGGGGTGTTAGACTCCGACGCTTTTGCGGCAAGCGTAAATTTGAGGAACTTGTGTGATGGTGTTTGCCTTGGCGGAGAACTCTATTCAGTTGGTGCCTGATGGCACGCTTCTCTTTCACTTGGCGTTGATTGTGGTGATGGTGGCGCTACTGAACGCTACGCTGCTCAAGCCGATCAACCGCATCCTGGAGGAACGTGATCGGCGAACGAAGGGCCGGCTTAACGAGGCCAGTAAGACGTTGCAGTTGGTCGACGAAAAGATGCGCAGTTACGAAGCACGGTTACGAGAGGCGCGGGCAGCGGGATACGCAGCAATGGAGCGGGAGCGAGCGGCGCTATTTAAGGAACGTGAACGCAGGCTTGGAGAGGTCAAAAGGGAAGTTGGGGCGCTGATAGCTCACGAAAAGGAACGAATCAAAGCTGAAGCAAGCGAAGTTCGAAGTGCTTTGGGAATCACGGCACAGGAACGGGCCCACGAGATTAGTCAGCGAATCCTCCGCGCGTAAATAAATGAGCATCTGCTCTTGAAGACCGCATTGTTACTTCATAATTTCAATTTGTTCGTATTGTTCGAGGGACCGGAGGGTGCCACTCCCTGGTGGAATTATCCAGGTCTTGAGCTGTGGAAGTTTATCAATCTTCTACTGTTCATATTGTGTGCGCTCTACTTGCATCGACGTTTTGGCAGACCGCTAAAGGAAGGCTTGCGAGCACGAGGTGAGGCGATAAAGAGAGAGTTGAAGCGGGCGAGGGAGGAACGTGATCAGGCGTTGGCGAAACTTGCTGAAGTCGAGACTCGTTTTGCGACCCTCGATACTGAAGTGTCCAAAGTAAAGGAACGTAACGCGGCTGAGATCGAAGCTGAGCGAGAGCGAATCGGGGCGAGTACTGAAGCCGAGCTGGCTAGGATGCGAGACCAAGCGAAACGCGAGATCGAAAGCACAGGAAAGACAGTCCGACATGAGTTGCGACAGTTCGCGGCCCAGGAAAGCATTCGCATAGCTGAGGACATTTTGAAAAGGGAAATTGGACCAGACGAGCATGCGCGGTTGACGAGTCGCAGCATTGAAGAGCTAAGGGGGTCAGCCCGTTGAGTTCGCAGACTATCGCCCGTCGCTATGCGACTGCGCTTGCAGACGTGATCATCGAGCAAGGCGAGGAAGCCGAGGTTCGCGCCGAATTGGCTGAATGGGAGCGAATGCTGTGTGCAAACCCGGCGCTGCTCGAGATATTCAGCAATCCCACCGTAGGCTATGAACAAAAACAGAAAGTTCTTAACGAGCTAATTAATCGTACTAAGGTCCGCTCGACGACGGCAAACTTTCTTCGCGTGCTCTTGAAGAACCAAAGATTAGCGGACCTGCCTCAAGTTACCGCAAGGCTTTCGCAAATTCTGGATGAACGCTCCGGCGTGATAAGGGCCGACGTTATTTCAGCCCAGCCGCTCTCCGCTGCGACCACGGCAGCATTGGCCGAAAGACTCAGGGACATTACAGGGAAAAAAGTAAATTTGAATTTTACCACAGACGAGTCTTTGCTTGGCGGCATCGTGACGCGAATCGGTTCGACGGTGTACGACGGTTCAGTTCGTAATCAGCTCGAGCGGCTCGGCGAGGAACTCGCGGGTTAGTATTAGAGGAAACCATGGAACCAATTAGAGCAGACGAAATCAACGAAATCATTCGCAAACAGATTGAGAACTTTCAGTCCGGCGTTACCGTGATGGAGGTTGGCACGGTAATCAAGGTTGGTGACGGCATCGCTGAAATTCATGGTTTGGAAAAAGTGATGGCTGGCGAGTTGCTCGAGTTTCCGCAAGATGTGCGCGGGCTCGCACTGAATCTGGAAGAAGACAAAGTCGGCGCAGTGCTGTTTGGAGACTATCAGTTGATCAAAGAAGGGGACCTGGTAAAGCGCACCAGCCGCATCATGCAAGTGCCTGTTGGTGATGCAATGATCGGTCGCGTGGTCGATGCTTTGGGCAACGCGATCGACGATCGCGGTCCCATCATTACTGAAACTTACAATCCTATCGAGCGCCTCGCGCCCGGCGTAGTTGATCGACAGCCTGTAAAAGAACCGCTGCAAACAGGGCTTAAGGCAATCGATGCGATGGTTCCTATAGGCCGCGGTCAGCGCGAATTGATTATCGGCGATCGGCAGACCGGCAAGACCGCCGTCGCAGTTGATACGATCATCAATCAAAAGGGCAAAGACGTAATCTGCATTTATGTTGCGATTGGCCAAAAGGCGTCGACGGTAGCGCAGGTCGTCAAAACTTTAGAAGACTTTGGCGCGCTGGAATACACGATTGTAGTTAAAGCGACCGCGTCGGATCCGGCGGCGATGCAGTTTCTCGCTCCTTATTCTGGTGCGGCGATGGGCGAGTATTTCCGCGACAACGGTCGTCATGCTTTAACAATTTATGACGACTTGTCGAAACAGGCCGCCGCGTATCGTGAAATATCGCTGCTATTGCGCCGGCCGCCCGGTCGTGAAGCCTATCCTGGTGACGTGTTTTATCTCCACTCGCGTTTGCTGGAGCGCGCCGCCAAGTTGTCGGATTTGAAAGGTGGCGGCTCGTTGACCAGCCTTCCGATCATTGAAACGCAAGCGGGTGATATCTCTGCTTACATTCCCACCAACGTGATCTCCATTACCGACGGCCAGATATTTCTCGAGGCGGACCTTTTCAATAGTGGCATTCGACCGGCGATCAACGTCGGCAACAGCGTCTCTCGCGTAGGCGGTTCCGCTCAGATCAAAGCCATGAAACAAGTCGCCGGTACCTTGCGCATCGACCTTGCTCAATTTCGGGAACTGCAGGCGTTCGCTCAGTTTGGGTCTGATTTGGACAAAGCAACCCAGGCACAGCTTGCTCGCGGCCAGCGTTTGGTTGAGATTCTCAAACAGCCGCAGTATCAACCGATGAACGTCGAGAATCAGGTGCTGGTGATCTGGGCGGCGAGCAACGGTTACGCTGACGACGTCGAGGTCGACGACGTACGACGATTTGAAGCGGAGCTTTTGAAGTTTGTTGAGAATTCGCATCCCGGACTGCTGGGCAGCATTCGCGAAAAGAAGAGCCTGACAGACGATATTATTTCCGATTTGAAACAAGCTCTGGCGGATTTTAAGGACCGCTGGGCAGAAGCAGCGAACGCCGCTGCATCTTCAACGCCAGCAGTCGCATCATCTTTGCAGCCTGCACCAGCCGGCGCCTAATTATCAGCATTCATGCCGAACCTGTTAGACATTCGCCGGCGTATCAAGTCGGTCAAGAACACGCAGCAGATCACTAAGGCCATGAAGATGGTCTCCGCGGCTAAGCTCAAGCGCGCGCAGGATCGTGTGGTCACTGCCCGTCCCTTCGCGAACAAGATGACGGAAGTGCTCGCCGGACTTGCCGACCGCACCGATGAAAATTTTCATCATCCTTTGCTCGATGCGCGGGGCGATGAGCGCTATCTCCTCGTCCTGGTCACGGCTGACAAAGGACTCTGCGGTGCTTTCAATACCAATCTGATCAAGGCGGCGCAGGCATTTATTGCTTCCAATCCCGGAAAACAAATTGAGATTCTCGCCGTGGGCCGCAAAGGCCGCGACTTCTTCCGCCGCCGCGGCGCAACGCTCGCAGGCGAATATGTAGGACTCACCGGCAAGGGGCGGGTAGAGTTTTCTGAGGCGCTCGAGGTGGCGCGGGACGTGATCAAGCGATTCACCGAAGACAAAGAGATCGACAAAGTGTTTGTTGTTTACAACGAGTTCAAGTCGGTGATGCAACAGCGCGTCGTAACTGAACAGCTCTTGCCGGTCGCGCGTCACAATCCATCCACTGATGACGACTCGGCCCCAGCGGAAGCGGTATCCTTAGTTGACTACATCTACGAACAACCGCCGGGTGAGATTTTCGCCAAGCTGCTTCCGCGGCTGATCGAAACGCAGATTTTCCGGGCTTTACTCGAATCAATTGCTTCGGAGCAGGGCGCGCGCATGACTGCGATGGATTCCGCTTCGAAGAACGCACGTGAACTGATTGACTCGCTGACGCTCAACATGAACCGCGTTCGCCAGGCCGCGATCACAAACGAGATCATTGAAGTTGTCTCCGGCGCCGCCGCACTTTAGTTTGTCAGCAAAACTTTGCTATGGACCAGGGAAGCGCATTGTGCGGCTTCCCTTTGTTATTTCAGCCGACAATGAACTCCGCTGCTCACCTCAATAGTAAGAAGACGAAAACGTTTCAGCGCTTCTGGCGTTATGGACCACTCCTGCTGTGGATGATCCTAATTTCATTTGCATCGACCAGTGAGTTCTCGGCGCTTAACACCTCGCAGATTTTTCAGCCGCTCATTCGCTGGATTTTTCCGAACCTCAGCGAGGAGCGAGTGGCGGTGATTCATTTTCTCACACGCAAAGTCGCGCACTTCAGCGAGTATGCCGTGCTCGGAATCCTGGCAGCGCGCGCGTTCGCTACTTCTGCAAACGACGTAGTCAAGCGCCATTGGTTTCAGGTCTCCCTGCTGTTAATTGCTTGCTGCGCACTGCTTGACGAGTTTCACCAGAGTTTTGTGCCCAGCCGGACCGCCTCAGTTTACGACAGCGCGATCGACGTGGCCGGCGGCCTAGCCGCGTTGTTGTTAATCCGTCGTTGGCAACGGCGGCGTGGCGTATTGAGTATCTAATTCTGCCGCGTCTGCGCTCGAATTGATTAATGCGCTTTCCTCTCCGCCTTGTTTTGTGCAATATTTCAGAGGCCGAGGTGAACATCACACACCCAAGCGCCGTATTTAGGATTGCGAGCCGGCCGCAGGTTGTTCGAATCGAAGGAGAAAACTAATGGGAATCTTTGATGCCATCCGTTCACAATTTATTGAAGTCATTGAGTGGCTCGATGATTCGGGCAACACCATCCTTTACCGGTTTCCGGTCCAGGGCCAGGAGATAAAGAATGGCGCGCAGTTAACCGTGCGCGAATCACAGTCGGCCGTCTTCGTTTTCCAGGGACAAATTGCTGACGTATTTGGATCGGGGCGTTATTCAATTGACGGCGGCAACACGCCGATTTTGACGAAACTCGGCGCCTGGAAATTTGGGTTCAATTCTCCCTTCAAAGCTGAAGTCTATTTCGTCAACACAAAACAGTTCACTGATTTGAAATGGGGAACTTCAAATCCGGTGATGATGCGCGACTCGGATTTTGGCATGGTGCGGCTGCGCGCTTTTGGCATTTATTCGATTCGCGTCACCGATCCACGAGCGTTGATTAAGGAAGTAGCCGGCACAAACGCGCATTTCGTAACTGAAGACATCGAGGGTCAACTTAAACGTACTTTGGTCAGCGGCTTCAGCGATGCGCTCGCCGAATCAAAGATTGCGGCACTGGATCTCGCGTCCAACTATGAGGAGCTGAGCAAGTTCATCCGCGGCAAACTCACCAGTGATTTCAACATATACGGGTTGGAGCTGACTAAGTTTGTGATTGAAAACATTTCGCTGCCGGCTGAAGTTGAAGCAGCAATGGACAAGCGCACTTCGATGGGAGTGATTGGCGACGTCGGTCGCTATGCCCAATTCCAGGCTGCTGACGCAATGCGCGATGCGGCCCAGAACACCGGGGGTGGCGCAGGCACTGGGGCCGGCCTTGGTGCTGGTTTCGCGATTGGCAATGCGATGGCGGGCGCGATGACGAATGCGATGAACCAATCGAAAAACGAAAGCCCTGGCGGCGCAAAGTTGGCCTGTCCGAAATGTGGTGCAGCGAATTTATCCAACGCGAAATTCTGCACTGAGTGCGGCGCGAAAATGGAAACCAGCGCGCAGACTGCGCCTTGCGTGAAATGTGGAGCAGCGCTACCGGCGGGTTCTAAGTTTTGTAATGAGTGCGGTACGAAGCAGGGCGAGTGACTCTACTTAATTAATAAATGCAAGGAAGACCCGGCGAACTCGTCGGGTCTTTTTGTCTACAAACGTTTAGCCGTTAGGCAGTGGCGATGTTATTCTGACAAGCAAATCGGACCCCATTCTAGTTTCTTTAATCAATTCGCATGCTTAACCAGTTCAAGCAACCTCGCCGCGTCGTCATCACCGGCATGGGCTGTGTCACGCCGATTGGCATCGGCCGCGAAGCATTCTGGAATGGGCTGATTAACGGCGAAAGTGGCGTGCGACAAATCGAAACGTTTGATGTTTCTGCTTCGCCGGTAAAAATTGCTGCCCAGGTTCAAGGCTTTGATTGGGAAGCACAACTCAATCCCAAGGATCGTAAACACGTGCCGCGAACGGTGCCACTCGCTTTGGCTGCGGCGCGCGAGGCGCTTGCAGACACGAATCTCCAACCGGATGAATTTTCATTGGAACAGCGCCGGTCCTTTGGTGTTGTGCTGGGCACGGGCGGCGGCGGTCTGGCATTCACTGAACAGCAATACAGCTACTGGTTTATTGGCCCTACGACGAAAGCCAGCGTCTACACGATTCCTTCGTCAACGCATGGTGGTCTATCCAGTGAATTGTCAATGGCTTTTGGCTTACGCGGACTGTCGCACATCGTCTCGACCGGTTGCACCAGTTCAACTGATGCGCTCGCCTACGCCGCTGGACACATCGTGCTCGGCCGGCAGGACCTGATGTTGGCGGGCGGCGTTGATGCGCCAATAGCGCCGGGAATTCTGGCCGGCTTCAATCTAATGACGGTCCTAACAACGGATTGGAATGATGAACCGGAAAGAGCCTCGCGCCCGTTCTCTTTAAACCGTTCCGGGATTGTTCTCGGCGAAGGCGCCTGGATTTACGTGCTGGAAGAATACGAACACGCGCAAAGCCGCGGCGCAAAGATATACGCCGAGATTACTGGTTATGGCGCGACCTGTGATGCGTATCATCGAGTTCGTCTTGAAGAGTCGGGCGATGAACCAGCACGCGCAATGAAACTGGCGCTTGACGATGCGGGGCGCAACGCGGCGGAAATCGATTACGTGAACCTGCATGGCACTTCGACGGTTCTTAACGATCGCATCGAGACCAGCGCGCTGAAAATTGCCTTGAACGGCCGCGCCGTCATGACACCGATGTCGGCAACGAAATCACAAATCGGGCACCCGCAAGGCGCAAGCGGCGCAGCCGGCGTCGGCGCGGCCTTGTGCGCAATGCAAAGAGGTGTGATTCCGCCGACAATAAATCTTGACGAAGCTGATCCGGTTTGCGATCTCGATTACGTTGCTAACCAGGCCAGAAAAGCAGAGGTGCGCGTTGCGCTTTGCAACTGCATCGGCTTTGGCTCAAAGAACAGCGCTCTGGTGATTGAGAAACTGTAAAGCAAACTGTTAGTTTGCGTGGTTCCCAGACAACTTCTTAATGCCAAGAGTTGCATGCCGGCGGCGGTCCGCAAACTAACAGTTTGCTTTACATGCTACGGTTTGCGTTACAACTTTCAATCAGCTACGCTTTCGAAGTAATAATCAACAAACCCTGGTTTTAAACCCCTATGTCACAAGTAACTGAACAGCTAGTACTCGATGCACTGGGTCAAATCAAGGATCCCGATCTACACAAAGATATCGTTACGCTGGGCTTTATTAAGGACTTGAAGATCGACGGCGGCAACGTTTCGTTTCGCATTGTGCTGACCACACCGGCGTGTCCGGTCAAGGCAGAAATGGAAAGCGCAGCGCAAGATCTGGTGCGCGCGTTACCAGGCGTGACTTCTGTTGCCGTAACGATGGATGCGGAAGTGCCAAAAGGCCGAGGGCTCGGCGACAAGATCGCCGTCGAAGGCGTGCGCAACATCATCGCGGTTTCTTCGGGCAAAGGCGGCGTCGGCAAATCGACAGTGGCCGTGAACCTGGCTGTGTCGCTGGCGCTTGACGGCGCGCGAGTGGGCGTGATGGACATGGACGTTTATGGACCAAACGTGCCCATCATGTTAGGAGCCAGTGCGGCACGGCCGGAAGTTGAAGGCAACAAGCTAATTCCGATTGAAGCCTACGGCGTTAAGTTGATGTCGATGGCGTTGTTGCAACCTGGCGACAAGCCGATGATTGTGCGTGGTCCAATTCTGCATGGTCTGGTCAAGCAGTTTTTGTCGGATGTGAAATGGGGCGAGCTCGACTATTTGATCGTCGATATGCCGCCGGGCACCGGCGATGTGCAGTTGTCGCTGGCCCAACTCGTGCCCGTTCAGGGCGCGGTATTGGTAACGACTCCGCAGGACGTGGCCATCGCAGATGTGCG
>Ga0137360_10000391_pt1 | contig 25094 bp, 23 predicted proteins | sample Mad1_60_16metaG_FD_104924 | JGI IMG/M metagenome (GOLD analysis project Ga0137360, IMG submission 104924) | Vadose zone soil microbial communities from Angelo Coast Range Reserve, California, USA - Mad1_60_16 metaG | ecosystem: Environmental > Terrestrial > Soil > Vadose zone | place: USA... | reverse complement strand
TGGTGGCTGTAAAGACCCCTCCCCCGCTCCCGCCCAGCCCCCAGCTGACCTCGGCCCCGCCCCCTCGGTAGATCCGGCGTCAACGCCGCCCGCGTCGCCTTGAAGCCGCGTGTACCTCGCTGACGTCACGTCCATCTGCCCTAAAACGTTCTCTGCCATTGGCAATATGAATTTAACGGTCCCCGAGGGCCTCAAATTTCAGAAACGACCTCCTCGAACTAGCGCGCACCCGCCGGAGGGGACTTCGCCAGGTTGCAGGATGGCGAAGGAGCAGCGGGCGGAGTCGGCGAACCCGAGAGCTAGCGTCATGCGTACGATCGGCACGAACTGAGGGCACGATCGTCGGCCGTGGTTTTCAAGTCAGGGCCCTCTCGGACTGTGCCCGAGAATGTGCCCGCGAGCACCTAAATCCTGCCCCCCGCCAGCTATCAGGAGCCAAGACGGCAAACGAAAACCCCTCGGTAAGCTATGAACTTACCGAGGGGCTTCTCTGTGCGCCCGAGCTTATGAGACCCCTGCTCTGCCACCTGAGCTACGCCGCCGATCCAGGGGCCGAGCAGGAAACGTACAGGCTTACGGAGCGTCAGTCAAGCGAGTAGCGGTCGCCGCGGGAGCGATTGGGCGCGTTATTGTGCCCGACAGCCGGCGGGCGACGCCCTGGAGATCGGGCGGGCTCACGATGTGATAGCGGTCGAACACGGAACGCGTCCGCGGATGACCGTTGCTGATCAGCGCAGCAGGGATGAGGCTTCTCGGGGCTGTGCGCTGCTCGCTTGCATGATTTGCTGAATGACCTGTCGGGCCTGTTCCAAGGTGAACGGCTTGGCCATGGTGGGGACTCTTGTGTGCTCGAGAAACTCTCTCGTCTCCGGGCTGAGCGTGTCCCCGGTGAGGAATGCGAGTCGCCGGAGCAACTCCGGATGATGACGCTCAATCAGAGTGTAAAGGCGGGGACCATCCGTGTCAGGCATCTTGACGTCACTCAGGATGAGGTCGTACGTCCGAGCGCCCAACTTACCCAACGCCAGCATGCCATTGCCGACAATCTCCGCGTGATGGCCGTCGAGCAGGAGTAGTTCACGCAGTGTTTCTCCCACGTCGCGGTCATCGTCCACGACGAGAACCGTTCTCTCCCGAATCGGTGGGAGCGAGGCAGGCGCCGTGATCTCCAGAGTCGTGGGCCGGCGTGAGTCGATCGGCAGTTCGACTGAGAAGACGGCCCCCTGGTTGGGGCGGCTTGCCACACGGATCGATCCCCCGTGCCGCTCGATGATGCCCTGACAGAGTGGAAGCCCCAACCCAGTGCCCTGACCCAGGGGTTTGGTGGTGAAGAAGGGCTCAAAGATACGTCCCAGGGCGTCGGCCGGAATGCCAGGGCCCGAGTCCGTCCGTTCGGCGAAACTGAGCTGCGGAAAGCATCCGTCCAGTTTCTCGGTGGACGACGACTTGACGGCTCGATCCGAATCCATACCCGGTCAATACGACCGGGGCGCTGTCCAGACGGGCGTCTTGATGCCGCTCGCAGGACCGAGAGGGCACGGCCGTACCCAGGCTCCCCTGCTCCGCCGCGGAAATTCGCGTTGACACGAAAAACGCTTTGCTATAATCCCGCCGAACGTTGTCCAACAGCAACGACTCCCGTCGTGAAATTCTGGACGGGAATTGTCCGGAGGAGCTTCTGATGGCGTGGCTCGGAAATCGGCCGTGGAGAGACGACGGAGAGACCGCTCTGTCCAAGCTGGATGATGACGAGGTGGGCGAGAACGAGACGGACGACGACGAAGACGACGAGGATGATGAGGACCTCGACGACGACCTCGACGATCTCGACGACGAAGACGATGACGACGAGGACGACGACGACGATGACCTCGATGAAGACGAGCTCGAGGCCGAGTCCGATATCGAGGACGACGAAGAGGAGGATGAGGACCTCGACGACGACGAGGATGAATGACGGCAGCGTTTGACCCGCAGTCCTCTCCAAGGAGGGTTCGATGGCATTGTTGAGCGAATCAGGCTTCCTGTTCCTGCTGCGGTGGATCCACTTCCTCTCGGGTATCACCTGGATTGGCCTGCTCTATTACCTCAACTTCGCGCAGACCCCCTTCTTCGCCGAGACCGAAGCCCCCGTGCGCAGCGGCGTCCAGCAAAAGCTCCTGCCCCGCGTCATGTGGTGGTTCCGCTGGGGCGCCATGATCACGTTCCTGTCTGGCTGGATCTACCTCCTGCACTACTGGATCGGCCGGCGCGGAATCACCGACCCCGGTACCTGGGTCATCCTGCTCGGAGGCATCCTCGGCAGCGTCATGTGGTTCAACGTGTGGTTCGTGATCTGGCCGAGGCAGAAGCTGGTCATCCAGAACGCGCTCGATACGGCCGCCGGCAAGCCCGCGAACCCCGCCGTGGCGCCCGCGGGTGCCCGGGCAGGCCTCGCCTCGCGCACGAACGTCGTGTTCTCGATGCCGATGCTCTTCTTGATGGGCGCGGCCAGCCACCTGCCCCTGCCCATGCCCGCCTCAGGCGCGGCCTTCTGGCTGATCGCGCTCGTCATCATCCTAGTCGTCGAGTTGAACGCCCTCATGGTCGCCCCGGGCAAGCCCACCACCAAGCCGCTCGCGACCGTCAAGGGTACGCTCTGGTTCGGATTCGTCCTGACGATCGTTTTCTATCTCGTGTTCGAGGTGATGAAGAAGAGCGGATAGGCCGCCGCGGCCCCCGGGCCGCTCACCGGCCGGACGGGACATCGCGCCTCGTCCGGCCTTTGTCCGTCAGCCGCGAAGGTCGAGGAGCAACTGGGCCTTCGTCTCGTCCGAGAGCTCGACGCGCCCGCGCTCCGCCGGGTGGTCGACCACGAGGGAGACCGGCGAGCCCGCAAAGGCCCGGATCGCTTCGGGCGGGAACACGAAGCGCACGAAGTGGACGGCCGCGAGCTTCCCCTTCTCCTCGTCGGAGTGGCCCGCTTCGAATTCGCCGGGAATGGCGAAGTCCTTGCTCGGTCCGATGTCGATGCCCATGAAGCGGTCGAGCACGGGCTGGATCTGCTCCTTCTCGGTGATCTCGATGAAGAGGGTCGCGCTGAGCTCGCGCGGGCCCGGGAGAAGGGCGTTGTAGACGTCGAGCTCGTCCTGGATCCTGGCATCGTCGGTGATGCGCTCTACACGGCACATCTCCTGGATCTGGAAGAGCACGGTGTCGCGATTCTCGAAGACAAAGGAGAGATGCGGGCCCACCGTGACCCGCCGCAGGCGCTTCAGCTCGATCACGCGCTCGCGCATGGCCGTGCGCACCTTTTCGTATTCGAAGAAGTTCAGGACGTCCTTCAGCTCGATCTTTTCGTGGGTCATGGAGACGGCTCGTCCTCGAGCCCGTAGGCCTCGGCGAGGATCCGGATCGGGTGGCGGGCCTCCATGCCCGTGCCCTGCCTGATCTGGAGGGCAGCGAGCGGGCAGTCCGTGGCCACGCGGGTCGCCCCCGCCTCCCGCACATCCTTGAAGAGCGGCTCGGCCAGCTTCATGGACAGCTCGAAGTATTCCTTCTTCATGCCCCACGTGCCGTCCACGGCCGAGCACCTCTCGATGGTCTCGACGGCGGCGCCGGTCAGCCGCAGCAGATCGGCGGACTTGGTGCCTATGTTCTGCGCCTTGAGATGGCAGGGCAGCTGATAGGCGACCTTGGCCGGCGCATTCGGGAAGCGCGTGTCGAGCTGGCCCGCCGCGTGGAGCCCGGCGAGGTATTCGAAGAGGTCGCGAGTGTGACTGGCCACGAGGTTGGCGTCCTCGGAGCCATCGAGCCACGGGTACTCCTGCTTGAGCATGTAGGAGCAGGTCGGCCCCGGCACCACGATATCGCGTCCCTGCCGCACCACCTCGGCCAGCGACTTCACGTTGTCCCTGATGAGGGCCTTGGCTTCCTTCACCGCTCCCCCATCGAGGTACGGCATCCCGCAGCAGCGCTGGGCAGGCAGCGAGACGTCCACGCGGTTCCGCTCGAGCACGGCGACGGTGGCCTTGCCGGTGGCGGGATCGTTGAAGTCGACGCTACAGGTCGCGAAAAGGGCCACGCGGGCCCGTGGCTCGAAGGTCGCGGGCTTCCGCCGGTCGAACCACGCGGAGAAGATTTCGCGGTGGAAGGCGGGTAGCTGGCGATCCTTGTGTATGCCCACCACGGCCTGCATGAGCGCGCGCTGAGGCCGGAGCGAGGACGCCCAGTTGGAGAGGGGCGCGGTCATGCTGCCGAGCCTCCCCACCAGCCCCGTATTGCCGAGGAAGCGGTCCTGGAGGGTCACCCCCTTGGTGCGGGCGTCCGCGGACCGCGAGCGCAGCATCAGCCGGGGGAAATCCACCTGCCAGCGATGCGGCGGAGTGTAGGGGCAGTGGTTGTAGCAGAGCTTGCACTGATAGCAGAGATCCACGACCTCCTTCACGTCGGCGGCGGGAAGCTTCTCCACGTCACCGTCCACCGCGTCGACGTCGAGGCGGTCGAACATCACCTTGAAGGAAGGGCAGAGAGGGAGACAGCGCCGGCAGCCGCTGCAGATGTCGTAGACACGGCGAAGCTCACTATCGACGGCGTCCCGCTTCCAGAAATCAGGCTGCCTGATGTCGAGAGTCATTCGGTCCTCGTCACGCGAGGCGGAGCGGCGTGACCGCGCCGCTCCGCCCGCGGAGAACGACGGCTAGATAGCCTCGGCCGGGTCCTTGCCCGCGATCTGCTTCAGACCCTTGGCGAAGCGGCCCGCATGCGACTTCTCGGCCTTGGCCAGCGTCTCGAACCATTCCGCCACTTCGGCGAAACCCTCGTCGCGCGCGGTCTTGGCCATGCCGGGGTACATCTGGGTGTACTCGTACGTCTCGCCGGCCACCGCCGACTTCAGGTTGGTCTCGGTCTTCCCGAAGGGCTCGCCGGCGGCGGGATCGCCGACTTCCTTCAGAAAGTCCATGTGCCCGAAGGCGTGGCCCGTCTCGGCGTCGGCCGTGTCCTTGAAGAGGCCGGCCATGTCCGGGAAGCCCTCGATATCCGCCGCGCGGGCGAAGTAGAGGTAGCGGCGATTCGCCTGGGACTCGCCGGCGAACGCCTCCTTCAGGTTGTCGTGACTCTTGCTGCCTTTGAGGCTCTTGCCTGCCAATGGTGTCTCCTCCTTGGGGTGGGCGGGGAACTCAGGGCGCCCGGCGCGGCCGGCGGGGCCGGGCCTTGGCGGACTGGCACTGCGGACAGCGGCCGAAGAACTCGATGCGTTGATGCGTGATGGCGAGCCCGGTGCGGGCGGCAATCCGTCCGCGAAGGGCCTCGGCGTGCGGCTCGGCCAAGGGGCGGTCGACGTCCAGGATGCGGCCACAGCGCACACACGTGAAGTGGTGGTGCGCCTCCAGATTGGCGTCGAAGCGGGCGTGCGGCCCCTGGATCTCCGCCACCAGGCCCTCGCCGACGAGGAGACGCAGATTGCGGTAGACGGTGCCCAGGCTCACCCGGGGCAACCGGCGGCGCACCACCCGGTGCACCCACTCCGCCGTGGGATGCGACTCCGTGCTGCGCAACACGTCGAGGACGACCCGGCGGGGGCCGGTGAGGCGGAGACCGCGGCCCGCAGTACCGCGTCGGAGTTCTTAGGAATGATTCTCATTTACAAAAGTCAGCCTACACGTCTTCCCTCGTGGCTGTCAAGACCTTCCCCGTCCGGAACCTGGTGGTTGCTCCCCCCTTGCTGCCTCGGGTAAACTTTCCATCTCAGGAGGACGTGTCGAATGGCTCAGCCCCTCTGGCTCCGGATCGAGGGAGCCCGGCAGAACAATCTGAAGAACGTGTCGATCGACATTCCGCACGACCGCGTCACGGTGGTGACGGGCGTGTCGGGATCCGGCAAGTCCTCCCTTGCCTTCGACACCATCTTCGCCGAAGGGCAGTGGCGCTACATCGAATCCCTGTCCGCCTACGCGCGCATGTTCCTCGAGCGGCTCGACCGCCCCGACGTGGACCGCATCGAGCACATTCGGCCCGCCATCGCCCTCGAGCAGAAGAATCCGGTGCGCACGGCGCGCTCCACCGTGGGCACCGCCACCGAGCTTCACGACTACCTGCGCCTCCTCTTCGCCAAGGTCGGCCGGGTCCATTGTCCCACCTGCGGCAGCGAGGCGCGCAGCGACTCGGCCGAGCGCGTGGCGGACGAGTTGATCCGCGATCACCTCGCCGGGCGCGCCCTCGTCTGCTTTCCCCTCCCCGCCGCCCCACGTCCCGACGCCCGGGCGTTCCTGGCGACCCTCGTTCAGCGGGGCTTCGCCCGCATCAAGGTGGGCGAGATCGTGCTGGACCTGGCCGAGGCTCAGGCCCCCGGGTTCTCCCTGCCCCCGCTCGACGGCCAACCCCTCCAGGTCGTGCTCGACCGCGTGACACTCTCTCCGGAAGGGCGGCGGCGGATCACCGAGTCGATCGAGACGGCGCTCGTCGAAGGCGACGGCCGAGCCACCGTGGATGTGGTCGGGCACGCCGCGGTGAGCGTGAGCCGCGAGTTTCGCTGCCCGCGCTGCGATGTCGCTCTCGCGCGGCCACAGCCCGTGCTCTTTTCCTTCAATCATCCGCTCGGCGCCTGCCCCGAGTGCAAGGGCTTCGGCAATATCCTCCGCTACGATGAGACGCTCGTGGTCCCCGATTCCTCCCGCAGCCTGGGCGAGGGCGCCGTCGAGCCATGGTCCCATCCCTCGGGGCGCTGGTATCAGAAGCAGCTCATCAAGGCGGCGAAGAAGCGGGGGGTGGACGTGACGCGCCCCTACGCGGAGCTCGACAAGAAGGATCGCGCGTGGATCTACGAGGGGGGCGACGGGCTCACGGGCATCCAGGGCTTTTTCGAGGAGGTAGAGTCCTACCGCTACAAGCTCCATGTCCGCGTGTTCCTCTCGCGTTACCGCAGCCAGTGGCCGTGCCCACGCTGCGGGGGGGCACGCCTCAAGCCCGAGGCGCTCACCGTCACGGTGGGCGGCGCCACCATCGCCGATTGGAACGGCAAGACGGTGGAGGATCTCAATACCTTTCTCGGCGCGATATCGTTCTCACCGTGGGAAGAGGCGGTGGGGCGGGAGGCCCTCAAGCTCCTGCGCGCCAAGCTCTCCTTTCTGCAGCGGGTGGGACTCGGTTATCTCACCCTCGGTCGCCAGACGCGGACGCTCTCCGGCGGCGAGGCCCAGCGCATCAATCTCGCCAATCAGCTGGGCGCGCAGCTGGTGGGGACGCTCTACGTGCTCGACGAGCCGTCGATCGGACTGCACGCGCGAGACACCGAGCGTCTGGCCGAGCTCTGCCGTGAGCTGGCGCGGGTGGGCAATACCGTGATCATCGTCGAACACGACCGCTCGTTCATCGAGTCCGCCGACTATCTCATCGAGATGGGACCGGGCTCGGGCGAGCGCGGAGGAACGGTGGTCTTTGCGGGCACCCAGGCGGACTTCGCCAAGGACACGCGCTCCCTCACCGCCGCCTACATCAATGGCCGCGAGGACATTCCTCTGCCTCTATCCCGCCGCGAAGGACGCCGCGCCCTCGTGATCCGCGGGGCGCGCGAGCACAATCTCAAGAACCTCAACGTGCGCATTCCCCTCCACACCCTCACCTGCGTCACGGGTGTGTCCGGCTCGGGCAAGTCCACCCTGATCCACGACACCCTCTACCGCGCCCTGGCGCGGCATTTCAAGGTCGAGCTCGCCCGGCCCGGTGCCCACGACGAGGTCCGCGGCATGGAATTCCTCAAGGGCATCCACCTGATCGATCAGGAGCCGATCGGCCGCACCCCACGCTCGAATCCCGTCACCTACGTCAAGGCCTTCGACGAGATCCGCAAGCTCTTCGCCGGGCTCCCGCGCGCCAAGGCGCTGGGGCTGAGCGCGGGCGCCTTCTCCTTCAATGTGCCGGGCGGACGCTGTGAAGCCTGCCAGGGTGACGGGCTGCAAAAGCTCGAGATGTATTTCTTCGAAGACGTGTATGTCACGTGCCAGGAATGCGAGGGGCGCCGGTACCGCCCGGACGTGCTGCAGGTGACCTACAAGAGCCGCAACATCAGCAAGGTGCTGAAGCAGACGGTGGACGAGGCCGTCGAATTCTTCTCCGCGCAGCCCGTGCTGGCCCGGCGGCTCAAGGTCCTCCAGGACGTAGGGCTCGGCTATCTCCGCCTGGGCCAGCCCGCGACGACCCTGTCGGGCGGCGAGGCGCAGCGCCTCAAGATCGCCGCGGAGCTGTCCACCCGCCCCGCCTCGGACATGCTGTATATCCTGGACGAGCCCACCACCGGTCTGCACCTCGACGACGTGAAGCGCCTCCTCGGAGTGCTGAACCGGCTTGTCGACGCGGGCAACACGGTGCTCGTGGTCGAGCATCATCTCGACGTCGTCAAGACAGCGGACTGGGTCATCGATCTCGGGCCCGAAGGCGGCGCGGCGGGCGGCGAGGTGGTGGCCGAAGGCTCACCGGAGCAGGTCGCGCAGACCGACGGCTCCTACACGGGCAAGTTCCTCCGCGATCTGCTGCCACGGCCCAACGGAAAGGGCGGCGCCGGTCGCCCCTGAGTGAGGCCCGCTCCGTTCTACGGCCGGGTGGTCGCGGGAGAGGCGTTCCTCCTCCCCTTCATGGCATATGGGGCGCAGTTTTCCTTCAGGGTGTTCTTCTCCGTGGTTGTCGATTTCTTCGGCCGTAGCCATGCGGGCGGGCTGGTCGGCCTCCTCTTCGTCACGGCGGGCTCCATGGCAGCAGGGGACCCGCGCGGCGCCGGCTTCATTTATGATCGCACCGGCAGTTACGGGCCGGCCTGGATGGGCAGCGCCGCCCTCCACGTGGTAGCGCTGGGACTGCTCCGATGGGCGCGGCCGCCGCGGCGTCTCGAACCTTCTCTCTAGGAGGCAAGATGGCAGGGCTCAAGGACAAGTACTGCATCGTAGGCGTGGGAGAAACAGAGTACAGCAAGCGGTCGAACCGAAGCACGCGGGCCATGGCGGTCGAAGCGATCAAGAAGGCCATGGCCGACGCGGGGCTCAAGGCCGCAGACGTGGACGGCATGATGTCCTATCAGGGCGGCGACTCCACCACGGCCAACTGGGTCTCCGCCGACCTCGGGCTGCGCCTCAACTTCTACATGGACGTGTTCGGCGGCGGCTCCTCGACGGAGGCCCTCGTCGGCCTCGCCATGGGCGCGATCGAGGCCGGCATGTGCAAGACAGTGGCGCTCTTCCGCTCCATGAACGGCTACTCCGACTTCCGCATCGGCGGCACGGGCGCGCGCGCCGCCCAGCCCGTGCGCGGCCTCGACCTGGCCCAGGTGCCCTTCGGCATGCGCAGCGCCGGGCAGAACTTTGCCCCCACCTTCATGCGCCACATGTACGAGTACGGGACCACTTCCGAGCAGGTGGCGGCGGTGCGGGTGGCCCACAGCAAGCACGCCTCGCAGAACCCCAAGGCGCTCCTGAAGGAGCGCGTCACCGTCCAGGACGTGGTCGGCTCGCGCTGGATCTGCAAACCGCTTCACCTGCTCGACTGCTGCGTCGAAACGGACAACGCCACGTGCATCATCGTCACCTCCGCCGAGCGGGCGCGCGATCTCAAGCAGAAGCCCGCCTATGTCATGGGCGTGGCCGGCCGGGTCAACAAGCCGCGCACGGACTTCCATTGGGCAGCGGGGCCGATCTCGCGGGTGGCGGGCTACTACGCCAAGGACATTGTCTTCGGCCAGGCCGGGATCAAGCCGGAAGACGTCGACGTCACGGGCTCCTACGACGCCTTCACCTTCACCACCATGCTCCAGCTCGAGGAGTACGGCTTCTGCAAGAAGGGCGAGGGCGGCCAATACGTCTCGAGCGGCATCATCGAGCTGGGGGGCAAGCGGCCGAACAATACCTCGGGCAGCCATCTGTGCGAGGGCTACACCCACGGCATGAGCATGGTCATCGAGAACGTGCGCCAGCTGCGGGGACTCGTGGACGACTACTGCCCCGGCTGGGCCGAGGGCAAGCATACCCACGACTATTCGGCGGGCAAGTGCCGACAGGTCAAGAATGCGAAGATCACCATGAATCTTGGCTGGGCGATGCCGCCGACGGGCTCCGCGCTCATCATGCACAACTAACTGCCCCCTTCCCTCTCTCCGAGCGGGGAAAGGGACAGGTGACGGAGGATCGGGGAAATGGCCAGCGTCGAATATCGAGGCATGAACCTGGTGATTCCGGAGAACGACTCCGAGTGGCGCGAGCACTTCAAGTTGGCCCGCGGCCACAAGCTGACGCTGCGCGCCTGCCAGGTCTGCGGTCTCATGCGTTACCCGCCCAGCCACGGCTGTCCGTGGTGCGCCACGCTCGAGTGGGAGTGGAAGGAAGTCAGCGGCAAGGGGCACATCTATTCCTACGAGGTGGTGCACCACGCCATTCAGCCCGGCTTCAAGGACTGGACACCCTACGCGATCGTGCTCGTGGAGCTCGACGAACAGCGCGGCACTCCGACCCCGGACGAGGCCCTCCGCATCATCGGCAACCTCGTCACTCCCGACTTCTCGCCCGAGCCGGAAAGCGAGGTGGCCATCGGCAAACGCGTCCGGGTGGTCTTTCAGGACCTCGCGAGTGACTTCGCGCTACCGCAATTTGCTCTCACCGACGAGCGGCCCGTCGGCCGAGTCTGGAGCCTCCCCGCCTAGCCCCGTCGCTGCCCTCTCCCCCGTCCGGGGGAGAGGGCAGGGTGAGGGGGCTACTTACCCGCGCGTGAGCCGCGCGATGATCTCGTCGTACGCCTTGTCCGCCAGGGTCCGCACCTCATCACGCGTCAGGGGCTGGATGGGATGCGCCACCATGATGGTCTTGTAGTCGTCGGCTCCCAACGCCGACGCCTGAGCCCGGGCGGCCTTGGCAAATTCCGTGGAGATAACCGTAGCCGCGGGAAGCCCGTGATCCTCGAAAAACACGCCGTCGTGCACACTGCACGTTGTGCAGGACCCTCAGTCGGCCAGCGCCTCGATGACCGCGTCGCTCGTCTTGAGAATCTCCGCCCGCAGATCCTCCGGGGCCGGCCGCGCGAAGGTCGGCTTCTTCTTCCGAATGATGGCTTGGGGCTTGGCGCGCTCACGGATGAGCTCCTCGACGCGGTCGAGAAGGTGATCGCCCTTGGCCTTGGAGATGTCGAGGAGCGTGATCACCTTGCCGTCGAGCGTGCTGAGACGCGTCGCCGTCTTGCGGGGCACCGCCACGGAATCGGTCGGATCCATGAACTCTTCGTTGGTCATTGGCCCTCCTCGCGCGATTGTACCCTCTTAATGACGAGTCGAGACATCTTGGGGAAGGTCCAGCCGGGGATCACCGCCGAGAAGCGTCCCGCCGTGCCGCCGGCCACGATGAACTTGAGATTGGCGGGCTCGCGGAACTTGGGGATCAGGGTGGAGTCCGTCTCCGGGCGGGGGAACTTGGCGAGCACGTGGGCGGGCAGCCCCTCGCCTCCATCCACTCCCGGAACCAGCTCGCTCACCGGCTTGCGCAGGCGGTGCCACAAGAAGTCCCGCATGTCCGCCTTGCTCCAGCCGTCCCCGGCGATGGTGCGCGCGTGCTCGGGCGAGAGGACGATGAGCGTATCGCCGTGGTGCGTGGACTTGCTGTGCGAGACGACCTCGAGCGACTTCGAGATGGTGATGAGGAGATCCTTGGCCGTCCGGCTCTGGTGATCGTACACGCCATGGGGCGCTTCTCCGGCGAACGCCGCCACCGTGCTGTGGCCGGCGGCGAAGCCGTGCTCCACGGCCAGGGAATCCCAGGGATTCTCCTCCTCATGCTCGCCCATGCAGTACGTGTAGCGCCCGGGATGGGCCATGGTGGACATGCTCATGGTCTTTGCCGAGGCGCCACCCACATTGGCGACGATGAGCCTCAGGGCACGGCCGATGGTCCCGTTCGCGCGCCGGCCGGGGCCGAAGACGCCGGCGGCGCAGTTGATGTCGAGGGCCATGCGCGCGGGGCCGTTGACGATGAAGAGCGGCGAGTGAAAGTTGGTGGTGGTGGAGACTCCGTGCAGGTCGAACGCGTCCTCGCACATGGCCTGGACGCCCGCGATCACCACGGGCATGTACTCGGGGCGGCAGCCTGCCATCACCGCGTTGATGGCGATTTTCTCGACGGAGGCGCGGCCGAAGTTGGGCGGCACGAACGCGATCATCTCGCCCGCCTCGCGCCCCGAGCCCGCGACCATGGCGGCCACCCGCTCGCGAGTGGGCGGGACGACGGGAAGCCCGTCGGTGACGCCGCGCTCGAAGAGAGCCTCGAAAGGATCCGCGGGCTCCGGGGTAGTCACGGTCGCCTCAGGGCTTGCAGAGACGGAAATTGCTGTAGTCGCCCTGGGCGACCGACTTGGTGTCGTCGGAATCGGTGAGCACGGCGATGCCGGAGGCCTTGGGCGTGTCCGTCTCCTCGAAGAACTTCTTGTAGTCCTCGAAGACGTTGACGCGCTCCTCCGTCCACTGCCCTTTCCGCTCCGCCCCGCTCCGCAGCACCAACACCTTGGTCAACCCGCCGCTCGAAGAGAGGGGCGTGCCCACGGGCACCACCGCGCTCCAGATGTATTTGAGCGACTTCACCGACCATGGATTGTTGGGAAAGACGGCGTAGACGGACACCGCACTGTCGTTGGTCTTCGACTGCCGTTCGTCCGAGCCCTTGGGAAACTCCAGGGGACGCCACGACCAGGCGAGGATCGGGTATGCCTTGGGGTCCCACTCGTACTGCTTGCCCGCCTGGATACCCAAGCCCTTGGCCACCGCGTGGAGGAAACGCAGGCCGTCCATCTCCTGGATCGCGTACACCTCGCGCCCCGAGTCCTTGCGCGGCTTCCAGTCCGGGGGGAACTCGCCGACTTTGCCCTTGGCGAAGCTCTCGATGGTGACGCAGTCCTCGGCGCTCGCCGCCGCGGGAAAGGCTACGAGGGCAAGGAGGAGAAGGGCCCTGCGCATGCCCCGGACCTCACCGCCCTCGGCGCCACCAGGAGTGAACGAGCTGGTCGACCACCTGCACGAGCTGGCCCACGGTGCGGCACTCCTTGACGATGTCGCAGGAGGGCGAGTAGAGCGGCATCACGCTGTCGCCGATGCCCCAGCCCCACTGTCCCTCGGGATTGAGCCAGATGATGCCCTTGACCCGCTCGCGAATCTGGCGAATGGCCCACGCCTGGGGATCGTTGTAGTTGTTCCGGGCGTCGCCGAGGACGAGCACGGTGGTCTTGCGGTCCAACGACTCGATATCCGTGCGGACGAAGCGGCTGAAGGCATAGCCGAAGTCCGACCGGCAGTGATAGTCCACGGGCGAGCCTTTGAGGGCCCAGTCGATGGCCTGGTCCACGGGATGGGAGTTGAAGGCCTGCGTCACTTCGGCGATCTCGGAGACAAAGACGTAGGAGCGCACGCGCGAGAAGCATTCCTGCAGGCTCCACACCAGTTGGAGCATGAAGCGAGAGGCGTTGCGCACGGAGTCCGAGACGTCGCAGAGGGTGACGAGCTTGGGCTTTTCCCGATGGCGCCGCCGGAAGCGCAGCTCCATGGGCACGCCCCCGTACTGGAGGCTCTTGCGAATGGTCCGGCGCGAGTCGAGCCGCCCTTTCTCCTCCTGGCGCTGGCGCATGGCGAGGGCGTCCTTGATCTTGCGCGCGAGCCGCGCCACCACCGCCTTCATCTGGGCGACCTCGTCGGGCGAAAGCGCGAAGAGCGGCTTGTCCGTGAGCACCTCGCGGCTGAGCTTCTCCCCTTGCCGGTAGGCGCGGCGCTCGAGCTCGCGCTCGACGTGCTGGCGAATCATGCGCCGGAAAGCTTCGAGGCGAAGGTCGAGGTAGTTGCGGATGCGCGCGAGCATGCCCGGATCCAGCCCTTGCGCTTCCAGCATCTGCATGATGCGGGAGAGGTCGCGCTCGATCGCCTCCCAGTCGAACTTGTCGTAGATGCGGCGCGAGAAGTAGCCAACCTGCAGGAAGTACATCAGGCGCTCCAGCCCCGCGCCCTGGCCCTGGCCACGAATGGCCATCTCCATGTCCGAGCCTTCGCCCTGCAGCATCAGCTCCGTCAGCTCATCCAGGTCCATGTTTTCCTGCGACATGAGCTGGTCGAGCATCTGCTGAATGCGCGGATCCTCGGGCCCCAGCGCCTTCTTGAGCCCGGCGCCCAACGCTTCGAGGTCGAGGAAGTACAGATCGAAGAGGCGGTCGAAGGTGGGCAGGTCACGCGACTCTTTGACGAGGGTGGTGGCCAGCGCCGACTTGAACGTCTCGCGATGCTCGAGACCGATCTCGGAGGAGGCGGCCAACGCGTCCATCGCCTCGCTGGGCGAGATGCGGAGCTCGGCCCGCCTCAGATCACCGATGAATTCGAGGATTCTCTGGTCCATTTATCGCGAGAAGGTGACCCAGGAAGACTTGAAGACGTCTTCCCCGCCCTCCCGGGTGATGGGGCAGAGACGCCCGTCCTCGAGACGCAGGAGACCGTGAAAGGAGCCGGGGGCGATGAAGTGGGTCATCTTCAGCTTCCAGCCGAGCTCGCCGGCGGGAGCTTCCTCGTCGCGCTCCGCGATGCGCGTGACGTCCGGCGCGTCACCCACCAGATGCAGCACGCGCACGGGTCCTTCCGAGCACCGCAGACCCAGGACCACCTTGTAGGCCGGATCCTGCCGCGAGGTTTCCACCGTCATCTCGCCGGGCTGGAGGAGATGCGGGACGGCGTCGGGCGTGGCCGCGCGGAAGAACTCGCGCGGGGCCGGATGCGTGTAGTAGAAGTGCCAGCGCCCCGCCGCGTATATCCAGAGCTTCGTGTACTCGCCGAGGGCGGCGGAGATGCAGCGCCCTCCCTCGATGAACACCGGGCCGCCCGGTCCGAGCTCGGGCAGCCGGAGTCGCGGACAGGGGAACCACAGCTCGCGGAATTCGCTCAGGTTCATGGGACCTAGCTGATATCGGCCAGCACCTTGTCGAGCGCACCCTTGACCCGCTCGAGGTCTTTTTCGTGCTTGACGAGCATGGTCAGCGTCGACTCGACCAGATCGCGGTCGAGGGTGTCCGCGTTGAGAATGACGAGGGAGCGAGCCCAGTCGAGGCTCTCCGACACGGAGGGGGCCTTGCGAAGGTCGAGCCCGCGAATACGCTGGACGGTAGTCACCACGGTCTGGGCCAGCCGATCGGAGATCTCCGGCACCTTCATCCGGATGATCGCCAGCTCCTCGTCGGGAGGCGGAAAGTCGATGAAGAGGTGGAGGCACCGGCGCTTGAGGCCGTCACTGAGCTCTCGCGCATTGTTCGACGTGAGGACCACGAGCGGGATGTTGGTCGCCTTGATGGTGCCCAGCTCGGGCACCGAGACCTGGAAGTCAGAGAGAACCTCGAGCAGGAAGGCCTCGAATTCCGGCTCCGCTTTGTCGATCTCGTCCACGAGAAGCACGACGGGATCGGGGGACTCGATAGCCTGGAGGAGCGGCCGCGGCGCCAGGAAACGATGCGAGAAGAAGGCGTCGTCCTGTCCGGAGATCCTCGCCACCGCGTCGGGGAGCGACGGCGCGTCGGCGATAAGCTCTCCAATGCGCTCACGCAGCAGCTGGGTGTACAGAAGCTGCTTGGCGTATTTCCACTCGTACAGAGCCTTGCCCTCGTCCAGCCCCTCGTAGCACTGCAGACGAATGAGCCGCCTGCTCGTGATGTCGGCCAGTGTCTTGGCCAGCTCGGTCTTGCCCACGCCCGCCGGACCTTCGATGAGCACCGGCCGCCCCATGCGTTCCGCGAGGAACACCACGGTGGAAATACGGCGATTGGCGATGTAGCGGGCATTCTTGAAGTGTTGCTGGACGTCCTCCGGAGACTGGAACATTTGGGCTCCTGTAAGAGTGAATTAGCTCGCAGTGTAGCATACTTGCGCGCCGTCCGAAGCTCCCGGCCCGCCATTTGCCGTCTCCTGCTCCCGAGAGCATACTTGAACCATGAGCGAGTCGACGGCCACCGTGACGACTCGAGATCCCGCCCGCTCTTATCACCGCTGGCAGTTCAGGATCGGCGTGTCCGGCTATCTGATCTCCGCCGCCTATCTCGGGGCGCTGCTCGTCACCGGCCTCTCGACTCACCTCCGCGATCTGCTCACCGCCTGGACGTCACAGTGGTGGCTCGCCGTGTCGATCGCCGTCCTCCTGATCGGATTGGGCCAGCAAATCCTCACCCTCCCCCTCTCCCTGATCGGCGGATTCTGGCTGCCGCGGCGCTACGGGCTCCACCATCAGAGCTTCGTCCGGTGGGCGATCGATCGGAGCAAGGCCGGCCTGATCGGGATCATCCTCGGCGGCGCGGCCGTCCTCATCATCTACGCACTGCTGCGTTCCACCCCTTGGTGGTGGCTGTGGGCCGCCGCCGCGCTCTTCGTGGGCCAGGTGCTGATCGCCTTCGTGACCCCCATCTGGCTCGTACCCATCTTCTATCGGCTGATCCCGCTGCCCGAGGGAGATCTCCGGTCGCGCCTGCTCAGGCTGGCCGAGCGCGCGGGCGTGCCCGCGATCGGCGTGTATATCGCCGACCAGTCCCGTCGCAGCCGCACGGCCAATGCGGCGGTGGTCGGCCTCGGCCGGACCCGACGCATCATTCTCTTCGACACGCTGGTGAAAGAATTCCAGCCCGACGAGGTCGAGGCGGTCCTCGCTCACGAGCTCGGACACCACGCGGCGGGTGATGTGTGGCGGGCCCTCGCCGTGCAGGGTGTGCTCACGGTAGCGGCGATGTGGCTCGCCGATCGCGTGCTCGTCGCCGGGGCGGACGCACTCGGGCTTTTGGGGCCGGCCGATGTCGCCGGGTTGCCACTTCTGGGTCTCGTGACAATGGCCGTCAGCATTCTCGCCCTGCCCCTCGTCAACGGTTGGTCGCGGCGGATCGAATCCCGTGCCGATGATTTCGCGCTCGAACTGACAGGTAATCCGACACCCTTCATCGGCGCGATGGAGCGGTTGGCGGACTTGAATCTCGCCGAGCGTAAACCCCATCTTCTGAAGGAGCTCGTGCTCTATTCTCATCCACCGGTGGACCGCCGCGTGGCGCGGGCGAGAGCTCGCGCGTGATCCCCAAGCTGACAGTGTCAGGCCGCGGCCTGACAGTTTCTCGAAAAACCCAGCGAATCGCCCCTAGCCCAATGGCACTGGACTTGCTACCCTTGACCAAGTCATGAGACACGATCAGCCGTCGTCCTTGATCCGGCACCTGCAGGTTTTGCGGGCGGTAAATGAGGCCGTGAGCCGCTCGCTCGACCTCAACGAGGTGCTGCAACGTTCGCTCGCCGCCCTGACCCACGTCACCGGACACGAGATCTCGAGTCTCCATCTCATATCCGCCGACGGTAATAGCCTGCTCCTCCGGGGAGACAGAGGGCTCAGCGACGAGCTGCGAAGGGTCAATGTCGAGCTGCCCATGGGCGAGGGACTGATTGGACGTGTGGCGCTGTCCGGACAGGCGCGCCGGGTCGACGACGTCGGGTTGACCGACGATCTGCTGCCCGCGGCACGGGCGGCGGTCACCATCGACGGCATCCGGGGGTTCGTGTGCGTGCCCATCCGGGCCCGCCATCGCATTCTCGGCACGCTATCCCTCGGCCGGCAAACGGAAGACCGCTTCACCGACGAGGAAGTCGCGCTGCTCGAGTGCGTGGCGGATCAGATCGGTCTCGCCCTGGACAACGCCCGGCTCTACGGCGAGATCAACCGGCAGCTCGACGATCTGCGTCGCGCGCAAATCGAGGTGGTGAAGGCGGAGCGGCTGTCCGCCGTCAACGGCCTCGCGGCGGGAGTGGCGCACGAGATCAACAATCCGTTGACCATCATCATGGCGCAGCTCCACCTGATGGGGCAGGCGCCTATGAGCCCCCAGGTGGAAGAGGCACTCGGGGTCATCGACACCGCGGCCAAGCGCGCCGCCTCCATCGTGCGGGATCTGATCCTCTTCGCCGAGCACCGCCCTCCCCGGCGATCGCGCTGCCAGGTCACGGAGCAGATCAGGGAAGTGGTGGCGTTCGAGGAAGCACGCCTCGAATCCGAAGGCATCTCCGTGCTCACCAACCTCGAGCCGGTGCCCGACATCTGGGCGGACCACCACCACCTGCAAGAGGTATTGCTCCACGTGATCCAGAACGCTCAGCACGCCATGGTGGAAGCGCACGGCGGCGGCGTGCTCACGATCAAGACCACCATGGTGGAGTCGGGCGTCCGCATCGAGGTGGCCGACGACGGGCCGGGCATCCCCCCCGAGCATCTTCCGAGGATATTCAATCCGTTCTTCACCACCAAGCAGCCGGGCGACGGCCGCGGGCTCGGTCTCTCCGTCGCGCACAGCATCGTCACGGAGCACGGCGGGCGCATCTGGGCGGAGAACCGTCCGGACGGCGGCGCGCTGTTCACCATCGACCTTCCCATCGGTGAGCCGGAACCGGCTCGGGAAGTGCTCCGCACCGAATCCCGCCGCGTATAGCGTCGACGGCGGAAGGGCCGGTCCTCTTGAGCCGGTCCTCGACAAGGAAGCGGTCCGGCGGTAGAGTGACGGGTCGTCGTTGAAGGACGAACCCCCTTTACCTCCGGAGGCCCGCATGAGCACAGTCAAGGAAGCCATCTCGCAGGCGGTGGACCGCCTGGCCGACGAGCTCGAAGCCCTCTCGATCAAGATCCACGACCATCCTGAGCTGGCCTATCAAGAGGTGAAGGCCTGCGCCTGGCTCTCGGAGTTCCTCGCCAAGCAGGGCTTCAAAGTCGAGCAGGGGGCGGGCGGCGTGGAGACGGCGTTCCGCGCCACCATCGAGACGGGAGAAGGGCCGACCATCGCCATCCTCTGCGAGTATGACGCGCTCCCCGGCATCGGACACGCGTGCGGGCACAACGTTATCGCGACCTCGGGGGCGGGGGCGGGGGCGGCCCTGGCCGCGGGGCGGGCCCAGCTCCCCAGGGGCCGCATCCACGTCATCGGCACGCCGGCCGAAGAGGGAGGCGGAGGGAAGGTCAAGCTCATCAAGGCGGGGCTGTTCAAGGACGTGGACGCGGCCATGATGATCCACGGCTTCGACCGCACCCTCCTGCACCAGGATCTGCTCGGCATCGCGCGGGCGACTTTCGAGTTCACCGGCAAGGCCTCCCACGCCTCGGCCGACCCCTGGGAAGGCATCAATGCCCTGGACGCCTGTGTGCAGACCTACAACGCCGTGGCCATGCTGCGCCAGCAGGTGCGTCCCGACTGCCGCATCCACGGCATCATCACGAGCGGCGGCGCGGCGGCCAATATCATCCCCGAATACGCCTCGGCGACCTTCTACGTGCGCGCGCCACGGATCGATCAGATGTGGGAGCTCTACCGCCGCGTGGTCGCCTGCGCGGAGGGCGCGGCCAGGGCCTCGGGCTGCGGTCTCAAGGTGACGCAGCACGACAGCGTCTACGAGCCGATGAAGTCGAGCCGAGTCCTCCTGGATCTTTTCGAAGCCAATATGACCACGGTGGGCCTCGCGGAAGGCGCGCCCATCCCCGACCGCAAGGGCTCGTCGGACGTGGGCAATGTGAGCCAGGTGTTGCCGACCATTCAACCCATGATCGGCATCGCGCCCGAAGGCATGGCCATCCACACCCGTGAGTTCGCCGACGCGGCGGTCAAGCCCCTCGCTCGGCAGGGCATGGTGGCCGCCGCCAAGTCCATGGCCCTGACCACCTTCGACCTCCTCGCCGATCCCGCGCGCATCAAGGCCGCCCAGGAGGAGTTCGCCCGCACGTGATCTTCCACGACTACTACTCGGAGATCCCGGGAGACGAGATCGACCGCTTCATTGCCACCCAGGAGATGGGCCGTCTGGTGACGGTGAGTGAGGACGGCACGCCGCATGTCGGCCTCTACAATTTCGTCTACGCTCCCCCCGCCATCGAGCTGCATCTGGTGAGGGCCGACGAGCAGGTCGCCGATCTCAAGGCGCGAGCGCGCTGCGCCTTCGAGGTGGACGAGGTGCTCGCGGTCATTCCCTCGCACTGGGTTCATCCGGAGTACGCGGGCTCGGCCACCGCCTATCACCGCACCGTGATCTTCGAGTGCGCGGGCGCGGTCGCCGAGGATCCGGCCGTGGTCATGGCCCAGCAGCAACGCCTGCTCGCCAAGCATCAGCCCGAGGGCCAGTATCGACCACTCAGAGTGGACGACCCGTTATACAAGGGCGCGCTGAATCATCTGGCCGCGGTTACCCTCCGAATCACCGCGTGCCGGGCCAAGTTCAAGCTCGGCCAGAACCGGCCCGTGGCGGCGCGGAGGCGCGTCATCGAGGAGCTGCGCAGGCGGGACAGGCCCAACGATGCCCGCGCCGCCGACGCGCTCCAGTGGACCATCGACCACCCCATCACCCCAGGAGCCCCGGATGGCGGCTGACACGCTCGATCAGGCCAAGACCAAGGTCACGGACGCCGTGGACCGTCTCGCCGACGATCTCGAGAAGATCTCGCATCAGATCCACGCGACTCCCGAGCTCTGCTTTCACGAAGAGCAGGCGGCAGGATGGCTGAGCACCTTCCTCGAAAGGCAGGGGGCGCGGGTCGAGCGCGGCGTGGGCGGACTGCCCACGGCTTTTCGCGCGACCATAGACGGCAGCGGCCCGGGACCGACCATTGCCATCATGGCGGAGTACGATGCGCTGCCCAATATCGGGCACGCCTGCGGGCACAATGTCATCGCCACCGCCGGCACGGGCGCGGGCGCCGCCATCGCCGCCGCTCTCGGCAAGATTCCCTTCGCGGGGCGCATCCAGGTCATCGGCACCCCGGCGGAAGAGGGCGGCGCGGGCAAGGTCAGGCTCATGGAGGCGGGCATCTTCAAGGACGTGGATGCCGCGATGATGATCCACGGCCGCTGCGGGACCCAGGTCTGGCGGCCGAGCCTCGGCATCATGAAGGTGAAGTGCGAGTTCTTCGGCAAAGCGTCGCACGCCTCGTCTTGGCCGTGGAGCGGGGTGAACGCGCTGAACGCCATGATCCAGCTCTTCGTCTCTCTGGACCAGATGCGGCAGCAGATCAAGCCCGATGCCCGCATCCACGGCATCATCACCAAGGGGGGAGACCAGGCCAATATCATTCCCGAGCACACGGCGTCCGAGTTCTATCTGCGGGCCCCCACCAAGGACTATTGCAAGGAGCTGCTGCGGCGCTTCGAAGGGTGCGCGGAGGGCGCGGCCGCGGCCACCGGGTGCAGGGTCACCGTCACCTCCGATCCGACCATTCACGATCCGCTCAAGGCGAACTTCACCATGGCCGGGCTCTTCGGCAAGAACCTCGAGCGCATCGATTTCCCCGTTGACCCTGACGATGGCGAGGCGGGCTACGGCTCGACGGATTGCGGCAATGTCAGCCAGGTCATTCCGACCATTCACCCGTACATCCGCATCTCCCCCAACGGCATCCCGGGGCACTCGCGCGAGTTCGCCGAGTGGGCGAAGTCGCCGCTGGCGCGCGCGGGCATGGTGGCGGGCGCCAAGGCGCTGGCCCTGACCGCCCTGGACCTGGTGGCGAAGCCGGACCAGCTCCGGCGCGCGAAGGAAGAGTTCGCGAAGACCCGGGGCTAGTCGCCCCGGCGGATCAGGCGCCGCGAATCCCGCGGAGAGCCTTCTTGGCCTGATTGAGATGGTCGAGAACGTGGAGCCGGAACACGATGGCGTAAGCCTTCCAGTCGAGCTCCTCGATCCAGTGCAACGGCTCCTCACTCCCATCCGGTTGCTTCACGTTAATGACCATGACCACTTCCGCCCGCGCGTCCGTCGGGCGATCGGGCGCCGCCGCCAGCACCTCTACCGTCTCGGCCTGCGCGCGCTTGAGCGCATCCAGTAAGTCCGGCCAGCGTCGCGACATCGGATCACGCGACTGCAGCGAAGCGGGAATGGGACCACCCGCCGGTTTCCGCCCCGCCAAGAGCTCCCGGAGCTCGACCACGCTCGGCTTGTGGGTCTCGACGAGATGGTCCACGACTTCCTGGATGGTCCACTCGCCCGCGACACCTGGAGCCCGGGCTTCACGCTCGCTCACGCCGTCGAGAAACTCCTCGATGGCCGTGAACGCCGCGGCCACGCGCTCGCGAAGCTGAGGCGCGCTTCGGCGACTTCCCTGCTGATCCAGGTATTCCTTCGCCTTCACCTGTTCTGGCCGCAAGGTCATGGCCCACACTATACCTTCCACCGTGACACGACGGGCCACCGTGAGACGGCAGGTGACGCAGCCTCGTCTCATCTGACACATCTCGGCAGTCGTCGCGCGCAAGGCGCGGTCGCCAACCGATTCCCCATCAGATCTTTCACGTAGTTAGCTGCATCCCGTAATCCCCAAGTCCTGGTACAGGAGGTGCATCAGAAGACCCGTCGGCTTCGTACGCCATTTCGCCGTCGTTCCCAGAGCCGCCGTCGAGGAGGATTCATGAGAGCCCGATGGACAATCGGACCCGTGCTGCTCACTTTGCTCTGGCCGCTGAACGAGGCCGCCGCCTCGGGCGCGGGCGTCGTCACCGGAGTCTCGGGTCAGGTCACCGTGTCGCGCACCGAGGCCACGCCCATGCCCCTCAGATTCAAAGACGAGGTCTTTCTCAAGGATCGCATCAGCACGGCCGAGCACTCGCTGGCCCGGCTCCTCCTCGATCAGAAGGCGTTGATCACCGTGCGGGAGCTGTCGGATCTCGTCATCACGGAGCAGTCTGGTCGCTCTACCGTGGATCTGGGCGCGGGCAAGATCGCCATCGGCGTGGCGAGGCAGCGGATGCGCCCGGGCGAGATCGTCGAGATCCGCACCCAGAACGCCGTGGCGGCGATCCGGGGAACCGTGGTCGTCGCCGAGAACATCCCCGTTCCTCCCGGCGCGCCGCCCCAGAGCCGTATCCACGTGCTGTCTGGTTACGTGGACATCACGCCGAGGAACAATCCGGGGGCCCCGCCGGTGCGGATGGTGGCGCCCGCCAGCCTATCCGTGGCTGGGCAAAGCGTCGGTCTTCCCGTGCCGCTCGGCGAAGCTGCGCGGCGCGAGCTTCTGAGCGACCTGCATCAGAATTCGCCGCAGCACACGAGCGTCATGGCGGCGCTGGCCTCGGGCGAGTTCACGCGGGCGGCCACGCTGGCGCGCATCATCACCGGAGGCGGCGACAAGTCCGCAGACGCGCGCGAAGCGCCGACCGACGCCTCGAACGAGCCCGGCAAGGCGCCGATCACGCCGTCCGTGCCGGGCGGTGGCGGCAACCCCAGCGCTCCTCCGCCGCTTTTCGCCTATACGAACCAGACCGCGAATATCCCGGGCGATCTCTATCAGGCCGCCCCACCTGTCGTGACCAGCCTCTCGGCCGACCTCCTCCGGTCCACGAACAGCGCGCTCACTTTCGGGAGCGACGTGCTCGAGGTGACGGGCCGCCTCACCAGCAGCACCCCGCGCGCCTTCATCGGCCTCGACGGCAGCGTCGTGGTCGCGCAAACCTTGACGCGCCTCCAGCAGGGAGCGCTCTCCCTGACCGGCGCGCTGCTCGACGCGGTGAACAGTGCGATCATGGTGAGCGGCCCCGCGCTGGTGGATCTCGGAGCGGGAGGCTCGCTCACGGGGTCCGGCTCGGCGCCTCTGGTCAGCCTCACCGATGGCCTGCTTCTCCTGGGCCCGGGCGCCGATGGCTTCAACGTCGCGTCGACGGCCACGGCGTCGCTTGGCGGCACGCTTTTCAAGGCCGAGGGCAGCGTCGTGACGGGACTGGGTGAGCTGGTGAGCGTGAAATCGGGAACGCTTTCCGTGGGAGCGGGCGGCCCGGCTCTCGACTTCCGTGACGCCACGGTGATCGGGTCGAATCTGGGCGAGGTCCGCTCCAATGGCCAGCTCGCGCTGGGCGGCGGCTTCGCGCGGGCCGTGGGCGGCTCGATCAGATCCCTCGACCATCTCCTCAAGGTGACAGGGGCCGGCCTTTCGAGCTCCGGCACCGCCTCGCTGCTCGACTTCACGAATACCGGCCTCGCGGTCGGGCTCTTGCCCGGAGGCGCTCTGTTCGAGACGTCGAACTCGGCTATCGTCTCGCACACCTCGGGCCGTCCGCTCGCTCACATCGACGGCGGCAGCCTCCTTCTCTCGCCGGGAACCAAGGGATTCGTGGCCGCCAGCCACGGCGCCCTCGAGATACGAGGTGGACTTCTGGAGGCCGTCGACACTGCGCTCAAGTCCTCGGACGATTTCGTCCTCGGCTCGGGAGGAGGCCGCATCGTTGAGACGGGCTCGACCGCGCCCCTCGTCTCGATCACGGGCGGAGTGCATCAGATCGCGACGGCGGGCTCGCTCTTCCACCTCGTAGGCACGGCCTCCGCGCTCGATTCCCTTAGCGGCCTCGTCGTGGGCACCGAGATGCCGATTCAGCCCGGGGGGACGCTGCTCGATGTGGCGGGCGCCACGGTCGCGTCGGCGCGGGCGGTCACCGTCGACCTCGCCCTCTTGCAGGCGAGCGCGCCCCTTCTCAATCTGCACGCGGACGCTCTCGGGCACGGCGCCGCCCTCACCACGAGCGGCAGTACCCTGGACTTGACCTCGAAGGCCAAGCTCGACAGCACGGCCACCCTCTTCTCGCTGGACAAGAGCCAGCTCACCGTCAACGGCGCGGCACTGGCCGCGGTGGCGAGGGGCAGCTATCTCCGGTCGGCCGGTGACTTCATCAGCCTCGCCAACGGGAGCACGCTCGCCATCAACAACGGCGTGCTCCTCTTCGCCAGCGGCGGATCCGTGGTCGACATACGTGGCGCGCTCATCTCCTTCAGCGGCGCACCGGGCAATACCATCACGATCTCCAATTCCCTGGCCTTCGTGAACATCGGGGGGATTCCCGTCGCCCTCACCGGCGGGGCGCTGGCCGGGAACGTACTCATCGCGGGCACGGCGATCAAGAACGCGGGGCTGGGCACCATCACACTCAACAAGGCCCTCATCCGGGTGGACGGGGCGACCACCAAGGTCACCATCGGCGGGAACTAGTGTCTCGTATCAGAAGTAGAGTTATTATAGGTCATGGCATGCTCCGGGAGGGCATTCATGGCCAACCATGTCCGGCCTATTGCGGTGAGCCCGGCAGAGCGGGCGGTGCTGGAACGA
>Ga0137360_10000375_pt1 | contig 25695 bp, 27 predicted proteins | sample Mad1_60_16metaG_FD_104924 | JGI IMG/M metagenome (GOLD analysis project Ga0137360, IMG submission 104924) | Vadose zone soil microbial communities from Angelo Coast Range Reserve, California, USA - Mad1_60_16 metaG | ecosystem: Environmental > Terrestrial > Soil > Vadose zone | place: USA... | reverse complement strand
GAGCTGCTCGGGATCCTCGTGATCTCGGCCGCGCTCTGCTACACGTTCGGCGTCATGGTGGGGGACACGCGCCAGGGCTGGGCCGTGCTCGCGGCCATGACGGTCATCTTCGTGGTGCTCCTCACGGTGTGCTTCGTTGCCGAACAGAACGGCCGCGTGTTCGTGAAGCAGGGCGTGGATCACGCCGCCAGCGCGCTTCAGGCCGGCGGGAACATGGAAGGCAAGGAGGTCCGCTTCGGCATCGCCAACTCGGCGTTGTGGGCCACCGCGACGACCTCGGCGTCGAACGGGTCGGTCAACTCCATGCACGACTCGTACACCCCGATCGGTGGGCTCGTCCCGATGTGGCTGATGGAGCTCGGTGAGGTCGTCTACGGCGGCGTCGGCTCGGGCCTCTATGGGATGCTCGTCTTCGCCATCATCGCGGTGTTCGTTGCCGGGCTCATGGTGGGACGCACGCCCGAGTACCTCGGCAAGAAGATCGAGTCGTACGAGATGAAGATGGCGTCGCTGGTCATCCTGATTCCGCCCGCGGTCGTGCTAATCGGCACGGCCATCGGCGTCGTCACGCCGGGCGGCAAGGCCGGCGTCGCCAACCCGGGCGCTCACGGCTTCAGTGAGATCCTGTACGCATTCTCGTCGGCCGGCAACAACAACGGCAGCGCCTTCGCCGGCCTGAGCGCGAACACGCCCTTCTACAACACCGCGCTGGGCTTCGCCATGCTGTTCGCGCGTTACTGGCTCGCGATTCCCACGCTGGCCATCGCCGGCTCGCTGGCCCGGAAGAAGATTGTCCCGAGCGGCCCGGGAACGCTGCCAACCCACACCCCGCTCTTCGTCGGCCTGCTGATCGGCGTGGTGCTTCTGGTGGGCGCGCTCACCTTTGTCCCGGCGCTGGGCCTGGGGCCGATCGTCGAGCATCTGGCTTTGATTGCTGCCAAGTGAGGTGATGACAGCTATGGTCACCACGGTGAAGGGGCGCTCGCTGTTCGATCCGACGATCGTCAGGCAGGCGGTGATCGATTCCTTCCGCAAGCTCACGCCAAAGCGTCAGGTCCGGAATCCGGTCATGTTCGTCGTCTACGTTGGCTCCATCCTGACCACGCTGTTGTGGGTTCAGGCGCTGGTCGGCAAGGGCGAAGCGCCGGCCGGGTTCATCTTCTGGGTGTCGGTCTGGCTCTGGTTCACGGTCCTCTTCGCCAATTTCGCCGAGGCGATGGCCGAGGGGCGGGGCAAAGCCCAGGCGGCCTCGCTGAGGAAAGCGCGCCGGGACCTGCAGGCCAAGCGCCTGGTTCGGCCGCAGCGTGGCGCAAACTACGAGCTCGTGCCGGCGACGAGCTTGCGGAAGGGCAACGTGGTGCTGGTCGAGGCCGGCGACTTCGTTCCCGTCGATGGAGAAGTCATCGAGGGCGTCGCTTCCGTCAACGAGGCCGCCATCACCGGCGAGAGCGCACCGGTGATCCGGGAGAGTGGCGGCGATCGCAGCTCGGTCACCGGCGGGACCCAGGTGCTCTCCGATTGGCTCGTCGTGAAGGTCACCGCCGATCCTGGTGAGGCCTTCCTCGACCGGATGATCTCGCTGGTGGAAGGCGCCAAGCGGCAGAAAACGCCGAACGAGATCGCGCTCGACATCCTGCTCGCGGCGATGACGATCATCTTCTTGCTCGCCACGGCGACGCTGTTGCCGTTCTCGCTCTTCAGCGTCCAGGCAGCGGGGCAGGGGACGCCCGTGACCGTCACGGTGCTCGTCGCCCTGCTGGTGTGCCTCATCCCCACAACGATCGGCGCCCTGCTCTCCGCGATCGGCATCGCCGGCATGGACCGCATGATCCAGAAAAACGTGATCGCGATGTCGGGCCGGGCCGTGGAGGCGGCCGGCGACGTGGATGTTCTGCTCCTCGACAAGACGGGAACGATCACGCTGGGCAACCGCCAGGCAACCGCGTTCTTTCCCGCCGATGGCGTCGCCGAATCCGCCCTGGCCGACGCCGCCCAGCTCGCCTCGCTGGCCGACGAGACGCCCGAGGGCCGCAGCATCGTCGTCCTCGCCAAGGAGAAGTACCAGATTCGCGAGCGTGAGGTCGAGAAGCTCGGGGCGACCTTCGTGGCGTTCACGGCGCAGACGCGGATGAGCGGCGTCAACCTGAACGGTCGCCAGATTCGCAAGGGCGCCGCGGACGCGATCGCCGCTCACGTGGAGCGCCTGGGCGGCAGCGTGCCCGCTCAGCTCCGCGGCATCGTCGACAGGATCGCGAAGGAGGGCGCGACGCCGCTCGTCGTGTGCGATGGCGCCACGGTCCTCGGGGCCATCCAGCTCAAGGACATCGTCAAGGGCGGCATCCGCGAGCGCTTCGGCGAGCTGCGTCGCATGGGGATCCGGACGATCATGATCACCGGTGACAACCCTTTGACGGCGGCGGCCATCGCCGCCGAGGCGGGCGTCGACGACTTCCTCGCCGAGGCCACCCCCGAAGCCAAGCTCAAGCTGATCCGAGATACGCAGGCTCAGGGACGGCTGGTGGCGATGACGGGCGACGGCACCAACGACGCTCCTGCGCTCGCCCAGGCGGACGTCGCGGTCGCCATGAATACCGGCACGCAGGCCGCCAAGGAAGCCGGCAACATGATCGACCTCGATTCCAATCCCACGAAACTGCTCGAGGTCGTCGAGACCGGCAAGCAGATGCTCATGACGCGCGGCGCGCTCACGACCTTCAGCATCGCCAACGACGTCGCGAAGTACTTCGCCATCATTCCGGCCGCCTTCGCCACGACCTATCCGGTGCTCGATACCCTCAACATCATGAGGCTAGCGACACCACAGAGCGCGATCCTGTCGGCCGTCATCTTCAACGCGCTGATCATCATCGCGTTGATCCCGCTCGCGCTGAAGGGCGTGCGCTACCGCGCGATCGGCGCTGCCGCCGTCCTCCGGCGCCATGTCTGGATCTACGGCGTGGGGGGCATCATCATTCCGTTCCCCGGGATCAAGCTGGTCGACATGATCCTGGTCGCGCTGGGCCTGGTGTAGAGGAGACCCACATGACCCATGTACGCGCCGCCCTCGTCTCGCTGGCCGTGCTGACGGTCGTCACCGGCGTCGTCTATCCAGTGGTCGTGACGGCGATCGCCCACCTCGTCTTCCCGCACCAGGCCAACGGCAGCCTGATCGTGAAGGACGGCAAGGTCGTTGGCTCGGCCTTGATCGGCCAGCCCTTCGACGATCCGAAGTACTTCTGGGGCCGGCCGTCGGCGACGAGTCCGTTCGGATACAACGCGGCGTCCTCGTCTGGATCGAACCAGAGCCCGACCAATCCTGACTTGATCAAGGCCGTCCAGTCGCGGGTCGACGCGCTTCGCGCCGCCGATCCAGGCAACACCGCGCCCGTTCCCGTGGATCTCGTGACGGCCTCGGGCAGCGGCCTCGATCCTCACATCACTCCAGCGGCCGCCCTTTATCAAGTTCAACGTGTCGCAAAGGCCAGAGGAAAGGACGTCGCGGTCGTCCGGCAGCTGGTCGAGCAGCACATCGAGGGGCGCACGTTCGGCGTTCTGGGTGAGCGCCGAGTCAACGTGCTCGCGCTGAACCTGGCGCTCGACGGACGCTGAGGTGAACCGTCGCTGTCCGCTCGACGGGCGAGGCGTGCGCTGAGCTTGATCCACTCTTGACGGTCGGTCGTCACATTTTGACGGCCCCTTGACGTCGGTCGTCCTCTAATGGAGAAGGAAGGAGAATTCAATGACGCCACAAGTCATGACGCCGCCGACGACGATGGTGGAGGCAGAAGAGCTCCGGCAGGCGCTCGAGTCTTACCTGGATGACCTGCGAATCGAAATCGCGACAACCGATGCCTGGGAGCTCATCAAGGCGCTCAAGGAGCGGAGGAATTCACGAGCCCTCCTGCCGCGGCACGCCAACGGCGGTGCTCGCTGGATGCACGGCCCGCGATCTTGATCGCCCCGTCAGCGGATCGCCCATCAGCGCTGCAACGACTGCCGCACCATCTCATGGGAGAGGTGGATCAATGAGCCAACGACGACTCGCAGTCGTGATCGCAACCGGTGTCCTGATGCTGCTGACACACAGCGCGTTAGCGAACGAGCCGGCGTACTCCCTCGGCGTGGCGCCGCTGGTGCAGGCTCAGCCGAGAGACACGCCACCACCGGCGGCCGACGACACCGATCGGTCGGGCTTCCTCAGGAGATTCTTTCGCGCGTACTACGAGTCGTTCAACCCGCCGCCCACCGTCGGAATCGAGCCGGAGCCGCCGCGCCGCGCATTGCCGGCGCCGTTCGACTCCCCACCGTTTCCCAGCGCAGAGTACCAGGGGTATCCGCTGGTCGGGATTCCCTATAGCGAGCCGGCGTCCCCGCTCATGAAGGCGCTCTACGGCACACCGGTAGGGGACTTCATGAAGGCCAACCGGCTCTACCTCTACGGGTGGATCAACGCCGCCGTCAACGTCAGCTCGTCGTCGCTCTCGAACTCGCCGGACTCGTACTGGCTGGTGCCCAACACGGCCCTGCTGGACCAGCTCGTCGTTCGACTCGAACGCCCGGTGGACAGCGTGCAACAGGGTCACGTCGACTGGGGGTTCCGGTCGTCCTTTCTCTATGGCAGCGACTATCGTTACATGACGGCCGGCGGCTGGACCAGCCGCCAGCTGCTGGTGCACAATCAGCTCTACGGCTACGATTTCAAGGAGCAATACCTCGACGTGTACATCCCCGGAATCGCCGACGGCACCATCATTCGTGTCGGCCGCTGGATCGCGTGCCCGGACATCGAGACGCAGTTCGCTCCCGACAACTACATGGGCAGCCACTCGATCCTCTTCACCTTCGACACGTACACCCAGACCGGGATCATGGTGACGCACCAGCTCAACCGTCAGTGGATGGTCCAGTGGGGCGTCCACGCTGGCACCGATATGGCCCCGTGGTACACGGGCGCGGTACCGACCGGCCTCCTCGGCGTGCGGTGGGTGGCTCCGAGCAACGACGACTCCGTCTATGTCGTGCTCAACGCCATCAACACGGCGAAGTTTCAGCGGTTTCAGCTGGACGGCCAGCCGGCCGGGCACGACAATTTCAACTACCTCGTCGGCACCTGGCAGCACCGCTTCAACAGCGCGATCCACACGAAGACCGAGGGCTACGTCATGTGGCAGCGCGACGCGGTCGTCGGCGGCACTCCGAGCATCGGCCCTGTGAGATCGTTCGGTGGCGGCGGCGGAATCGGCGCCGATTTGCCGGGCCTGAGCTGGACCTACGGGATCGTGAACTACACGATGTTTGCCGTGTCCAAGCGAGATTACTTCACCGTCCGCAACGAATGGTGGCGTGACGAACGGGGGGAGCGCTCCGGATTCGCGTCGACCTACACGAGCCACTCCGTCGGCTGGAGCCACATGCTCAGCGACGTGGTCATGATCCGTCCCGAGATCGGCTACTACCACTCCTACGACGCCAAGGCGTTCGATCGCGGAAACAAGAACTATCTCTGGCAGTTCGGCATGGACGTCACCGTGCGCTTCTGATGAACATTGGGCGATGAGCGTGGGTTGCCGGTCATGACCGTACTGCGATCGGCGCTCGTCGCCCTCGATGGCTCGGCGTACAGCGAAAGCGCGACGGCGCTCGCCATCCAGTGGGCGAGACGATCGGGCACGCGCCTGCTTGGTCTCGGCGTTCTGGATGCGCCGTCGATCGACTCGCCAGAGCCCGTCCCGATGGGAGCCGGCGCCTACAAGAAGACGCGCGACGAGGCTCGACTGGTTGATGCCCATCGCCGTGTGCTCGGGTTCCTTGCGGACTTTAAATCTCGGAGCGCCGCCGCCGGCGTCACCGCCGAAGTGCTCGAGGACATCGGCGATCCAGCCGAGCGCATCGTGCGCGAGGTGCAACGGTGCGACCTCGTCGTCATCGGCCGCCAGACGCACTTCCGCTTCGAAACTCAGGACCAACCCGATACGACGCTCGCCGGGATCCTCCGGGGCAGCCCACGTCCCATCGTGATCGTGCCTCGAGAATTACAGGAGGGACGCGGGGTCATGGTCGCCTACGGCGGTGGCCGCGAGGGCGCGCGCACACTGCAGATCTTTCAGCTCCTCGGCCTGGCCGGCGGCGAGGAGATCGACGTGGTGAGCATCCACCGTGACCGGGCCGAGGCCGAGGCCATCGTTCGTCTCGCCGGCGACTTTCTGGCGGCGCACGAGGCGCCACATTGGTTGCACCCGGTCGCGTCGGATGGCGCACCGGCCGAGGTCCTGCTCGACGAGATCCGTCGGCGCCGACCCAGGCTACTCGTGATGGGAGCCCACGGTTATCACGGGTTGCGCGACCTCTTCGCCACGTCGGTCACTCGTGCCGTGCTCGGCTCGTGCCCGGTTCCTGTCTTCGTCGGCGCGTGAGGCGTTGATCCCTCCCAACGGCCTTCTTCAGCTCGCGGTGTATGTCGCAGTGCTGCTGGCTCTGGCCAAGCCTCTTGGCGACTACATGGCGCGCGTCTTTGAGCATCGAGCCTCCAGCGCCCAGCGGATCCTGGGTCCGCTCGAGCGCGCGATCTATCGCCTGGGCGGCATCGATCCTGCGAAGGAAATGGGCTGGCAGACGTACGCCGCTGCCATGCTGATCTTCAACGCTGCTGGCCTGGTCTTTCTGTACTTGCTGCAGCGGGCCCAAGGCCTCCTGCCCCTGAACCCCGCAGGTCTCGCGGGGGTGGCGCCCGACCTGTCCTTCAACACAGCGGTGAGCTTCACCACGAGCACGAGTTGGCAGGCGTACGCTGGCGAAACGACGCTGAGCTATCTGAGCCAGATGGCCGGCATCGTGACGCAGAGCTTCCTCTCGGCCGCGACCGGCATGGCGATCCTCGCCGCCGTGATCCGCGGACTCGCCCGGCAGGGCGCAACCTCCATCGGGAACTTCTGGGCCGATATGGTTCGAAGTACGCTCTACATCCTGCTGCCGTTGTCGCTCGTCCTCGCGCTGGCCCTCGTGTCCGAGGGCGTCATCCAGACGTTCACTCCTTCCGCGCATGCTTCCATGCTCCAGTCATCGGGCGACCAGACGATCGCGGTGGGGCCGGTGGCGTCGCAGGTGGCCATCAAGCAGCTCAGTGCCGGGGACGGAGGTGGCTTCTTCAACGCCAGCTCAGCTCACCCGCTGGAGAATCCCACGCCGCTCTCGAACTTCCTCGAGATGCTCGCGATCCTCATCATTCCGGCCGCGCTGTGCTCCACCTTCGGGGTCATGGTCGGTGATCAACGGCAGGGATGGGCAATCCTCATCGCCATGACCCTGATCTTCGTCGTGCTGCTCGCCGTGTGTGTGGCTGCCGAGCAGGCCGGAAATCCGCTGCTCGCTCGCATGGGTGTCGATCAGATCGCGAGCGACGCCTCAGCGGGGGGCAACATGGAGGGCAAGGAGGTCCGCTTCGGCGTCGTGAATTCGGCGCTCTGGGCGACGGTGACGGCCGCCTCCGCTGACGGATCCGTGAACAGCATGCTCGACTCGTTCACGCCACTCGGTGGCTTCGTGCCCCTCGTGCTCATCCAGTTCGGCGAGGTCGTGTACGGTGGCGCCGGCTCCGGGCTCTACAGCATGTTGACGTTCGTCGTCATTGCGGTCTTCATCGCCGGGCTCATGATCGGGCGCATGCCGGAATATCTCGGGAAGAAGATCGAGGCCTATGAAATGAAGATGGCGTCGCTGGCGATCCTGATCCCGCCCATCGTCGCCCTGGGGGGCACCGCCATTGCGGCCGTCACGGCGGAGGGTCGGTCAGGCGTCTCGAATCCGGGCGCGCACGGATTCACCCAACTCCTCTACGCTTTCTCGTCGACCGCCAATAACAATGGCAGCGCCTTCGCCGGGCTGAGCGCCAACACGCCCTTCTACAACATCGCCCTCGGCCTCGCGATGCTCATTGGCCGTTATTGGGTGGCCATCCCTGTCCTGGCCCTCGCCGGATCGCTGGCGGCAAAACCCCGGGCTCAGCCAGGGCCGGGAACGCTCCCGACGCACACGCCCCTGTTCGTGGGGATGGTCGTGGGTGTCGTCACGCTCGTCGGGGTGCTCACGTTCATCCCGGCGCTTGCCCTTGGCCCGATCGTCGAGCACTTGCAGATGGCCGGGCTGGAGTCGGATTAGTCCCCATCGCCACCATCGCCGTCGCGCGAGGACGCCCGGACGCCCCACGTCCAACGAATGCCAGCATGGACGCAGAAACAGGCGAAAATGCCTCGATGATTCGAGTGATAAAGGTCGTCGTGGGCGCGATTCTGCTGCTGGCGGCAGCGCCCGACCCCGCGCTCGCCCAGAAGTCGATGGCGGAAGTTCTCGGTCGGACGGCCACACCTGAGGGGTCAACCCAAGACGTATCTCGAGGAGCTCGTACTGTTCAGCTACGTCGAGAACAGCTACGTGTGGAATCTCGGCAAGTCCGGGCGCGGGGACGTCAACGAGCTTCGCTTCTACGATCACGACAACGGCTATACGTTCAACGCCGTCGAATTCAGCGTCAAGAAGGACCCATCCGAGCAGTACCGTCTCGGTTACGGCGTGGTCCTGACGGCGGGGGTCGACTCGCAGAAGAACCACTCGCTCGGAGTTTTTCGTGACCGTGACGATCAGGGCCCGTTCTTTCGGAACACTGAGAAGATCGACCTGCCCGAGGCCTACGCGTCCTATCTCGTTCCCGTGGGTAACGGACTTACCGTAAAGGCAGGGAAGTGGGCCACCCTGATCGGTTACGAGGTCTACGAGAGCCCCAAGAACCTCAATTTTTCACGCTCGTTCCTCTATACCATCGGCACGCCCTACACGCACACCGGCCTCCTCGCCACCTATCCGATCACTCCATGGTTCAGCGTGAGCGTGGGTTTTACCAACGGCTGGGACAACGCCGACAACAACAATGGCTATCTCAGACCAATCGGCTCATTCGCGTTCACGCCGAGCGACAAGCTTTCGGCCACCGTCAGCTATCTGTTCGGCCCGGAGCAGAACCGCGATCAGATGCGAGGCCACGACATCAACAACCGATGGGTCGTGGACACGACAATCGTGTACACGGGCATCGATCGCGTGACCCTGGCCGTCAACTTCGACTTCGCGGGTGAGGAGAACGAGCCGGCGCTGGTTGCCGTGGGGCGTCGGAACGCCAACTCGAGCTGGGGTGGCATCGCCGGCTACGCGGGGTACGACTGGACGAAGGCGCTCCGTGCCGTGCTCCGACTCGAGTACTTTTACGACCCGCAAGGCGTTCGTAGTAGCGAAACGGTTCCGGCCGGCAAGAACGTGGACTTGTTCGAGGTGACGGCAACTGCCGAGTACAAGATCTGGCGGGGACTGGTGGGTCGATTGGAGTTCCGCCACGACGAGGCCAATCGCAAGGCGTTCAGCCTGCAGGGCAATCCTCCGACGGCGACGGCGAGCGCTCAGAACACGATCACGCTCGCGGTCTATTACTCATTCTTCTAACGGTCAGTCCCGGGACTTCGATCGCCACCACCTCCGCGCCGCGACGATCGCCCAGATCGCTTCGACCACGCCGAACGGCCAGGCGCCCTGAAGGAATCCGTAGACGGACCCGAGCACGCACGCGCCGGCGAATCCGAGGACGAACCACCGGCTCCGTGGCTCCAGCGCGTAGCACACGACCATGGCGGTGACGGCAACCAGTCCGAAGAGCGTGAGGCCATCCATGGCGTCTCGCTAGTATCGCGTTATCTTGTGAAACACGAGTGATGGGCGAGTCAGACCGCCTCCGCGAAGCGATCGAAGGTCTCGCCAAGGGCGCGGGGGATACCCGTGACCGGGTGCTGCTCGACGAGGCCCATCCGGCCGACATCGCCGCCGTCGCCCGGCACCTGCCGTTGACCGAGCAGGTCGCGCTGTTTCGCCTGCTCTCTCAGGAGCGCGCCGGGGAGGTCATCAACCAGCTCGACGACGCCACGCTGCTCGAGCTGGTGCAGGTGCTCGAGGAGGGCGAGGTGTCCCGCATCCTCGACGAGATGCCGCCCGAGCACGCCGCCGACGTGGTCGAGGAGCTGCCCAGCGAGCAGGCAGAAAAGATCCTCGGGCTCATGCAGGAGGACAAGTCCGAGGAGGTCCAGGAGCGCCTCGATTACCCCGAGCATTCGGCCGGGCGACTCATGTCGCCGGATTTCGTCGCCGTCAACGACCACGCCACCGTCGAGCAGGCCATCGAGCACGTGCGGAAGTCGGTTTCGGACGAGCGGGCGTTCGAGCTCTACGTCGTGGACGACCACGCGCATCTCGTCGGTGTCGTCCCCCTCCGCAGGCTCCTCATTGCACATCCCGGCACGCCGGTGACGGCGATCCGGGACGATAACGTCGTGACCGTGACCCCGCAGATGGACCGGGAGGACGTGGCACGGCTGGTGGCGAAGTACGACGTCGTCGCCGTACCCGTGATCGATGACCAGAACCGCCTGGTCGGAACGATCACGGTCGACGACGTCGTCGATATCGTCGGGCAGGAGGCCTCGGAAGACATCTTCCGCATGGCCGGGTCGGACGCGGCGGAACTGGAGCGGCGGTCACCCCAACAGATCGCGCTGATGCGCCTGCCGTGGGTGCTGGCCACCCTCGTGATCGAGCTCGGCGCCGGCGTGGTGATCCACTACTTCGACCGCACGCTCGCCCGTGTGATCCTGCTGGCCTCGTTCATGCCCGTCATCCAGGCCATCTCGGGAAATACCGGACTGCAGTCAGTCACGATGGTCGTGCGAGGCCTGGCCACGGGCCAGGTTCAGCTCATCCGATGGTGGGAGCCGCTGCGGCGGCAGATCCAGACGTCGATCATTCTCGGTGGTGTCTGCGGTCTTCTGGTCGGGGTCATCGGCGCCTTATGGCATTCGCCCGCCTTCGGCTTGATCGTCGGGGTGTCCATGTTCATTTCCGTGAATCTGTCCGGTATCGCGGGGACGACGATCCCGATGCTGTCGAAGCGCTTGGGCTTCGATCCGGCGCTGACGGCCGGGCCGTTCGAGACGGCGCTTCAGGACGTCCTGGGGGTGACGATCTTCCTCTCGCTGGCGACGGCGCTCCTGCACTGGCTCACGTGAGCACGACCTCGCGCTCTGGCTCGGCCACGTCCCCGCCTCTGACCACGCGCTCGAGCTCCTCGTCGTCGAGAGGAGGCCGCTCGGGCTCCGGTCGGCGGGAAGGGATCACGCGCACGGTGATCTTCTCGGCCGCGCACTCGCACCAGTCCGCGTAGTCGAACGCTGCACGGTTGCCACGTATCCAGAGCGCCATGGCCACGAAGGTCGCCAGCGCGATGCCCCCGCGCAGGGCCATTGTCGCCGAGCCCGCCGGACCGAAGGCCTCGATCGACGTCAACGCGCCCGCCATGACGGCCAGGATTCCGTACAGGCGGCTCCAGCGCAGCCGCGATGCCCGCGGCGCGTCCGGATAGACCCGGGTTTCACTGCACATCGTCCGGCGAATCCTCCAACGCCTAGGCTGACATGACGTGCCTCAAGCCCGCGTCAAGAACACAGGCGGTGGCGTAAAAAATCCGTAAAAATCTTCAGGAGTATCGGTCGAGCGGGCGTCACCGGAGTAGAGTCGACTGACGTGCGGGTCAGCTTTCTCAAACGCGTGCTCGTCGGCCCTCCGATGCCTCTGGCTCAAGCCCGCCACGAGCGTCTCGGCAAATCCATCGCGCTCGCCGTCTTTTCGTCGGACGCCATGTCGTCCGTCGCCTATGCGACCGAGGAGATCTTGCTCATCCTCGTCCTCGCGGGCGCGGCGGCGGCGCACCTGGCCAATCCCATCGCGGTGTCGATCGCGGGCCTGCTCATCATCGTGGCGATCTCCTACCAGCAGACGATCCACGCCTATCCGAACGGCGGCGGGTCGTACATCGTCGCTCACGACAATCTCGGGACCGTTCCGGGGCTGGTGGCCGCCGCCGCGCTGCTCGTCGATTACGTCCTCACCGTCGCCGTGTCGGTCGCGGCGGGCGTGGCCGCCATCACGTCGGCGCTGCCCTCGGCCCAGAACCACAAGGTCCTGCTCGGTGTCGTCTTCGTGGCCGCCATCGCGCTGACCAACATTCGCGGCGTGAGGGAATCGGGCCGCATCTTCGCCGTCCCGACCTACTTCTTCATCGTCAGCTTCGGCGTGCTGCTGGCCGGCGGGTTCTACCGCCTGGTGACCGGCACGCTCGAGCCGGTCACCGAGCCGCCGCCCGTCGCGTTGGAGGCCCTCACGTGGTTCCTCGTGCTGCGGGCCTTCTCGTCGGGGTGCACGGCCATGACCGGCACCGAGGCGATCTCCAACGGGATTCCGGCCTTTCGCGCGCCCGAGTCGCGGAACGCGGCGATCACGCTGGCCTGGATGGCCGGCATCCTGGCCACGCTCTTCGTCGGCCTCACCGTGCTGGCGTCCGCGCTCCACGTGCTGCCATCCGATACCGAGACCGTCGTCTCGCAGATCGCGCGCCGCGTGTTCGGCTCGGGGCTGCTGTACTACCTCATCCAGGCCGCCACGGCGCTGATCCTCGTGCTGGCCGCTAACACCTCGTTCGCCGACTTTCCGCGATTGTCGTCGCTGCTCGCCCGTGACCGCTTCGTCCCGCGCCAGTTCGCCACCCTCGGCGAGCGGCTCGTGTTCTCCAATGGCATCCTCGTCCTGGCCGGCTTCGCCGCGCTGCTGCTGGTCATCTTTCGTGGTGAGACCCACGCTTTGATCCCGCTCTACGCGGTCGGCGTGTTCATCTCGTTCACGCTGTCGCAGAGCGGCATGGTGCGCTACTGGTGGAGGCGGCGCGGGCCGGGCTGGCGACACCGGCTCGCGATCAACGGGACCGGCGCGCTGGCGACCGGGATCGTCACGCTCGTCATCGCGGCGACGAAGTTCACCCACGGAGCCTGGATCGTCGTGGTCGTCATTCCGATGCTGGTCGTCACGTTCCTCGCCATGCACCGTCATTACGAGGAGGTGGCCGAGGCCCTCACGCTCGAAGGCCTGGAAGGCCCGCCGGAGTTCCAGCACACGGTCCTGGTGCTCGTCGGCGACGTGCATCGCGGCGTCGTCCGCGCGGTGCAGTACGCGCGGACGCTGGCCCCGAACGCCACCGTGCGGGCCGTCTACGTCGAGACCGACCCGGGCCGCACGGCGAAGCTGGAGGAGAAGTGGGGCGCCTGGGGGCTTGGCGTGCCGCTCGTCGTGCTGACCTCACCGTATCGCTCGCTGCTCCGCCCCTTGCTCGACTACATCGATCACATCCAGGCGCGGGGCGACGACCAGATGGTGACCATTGTCGTGCCGGAGTTCCTCCCGCGACGGTGGTGGCAGCACGTCCTGCACAATCAGACCGCGTTGCTGGTCAAGGGGGCGTTGCTCTTCCGCAAGAACACCGTCGTCGCCGACGTTCCGTACCTGCTCAAACGCTGATCGGAGTCCACCCGCTCCTTCAACTCGCTCAGGAGGTTCTCCGCGCCGGCCCGCCACGTTCTCCCGGGAGACTGGACGCGAGTCGCTACGCTGACGTCTAAAGCCGCGGCATGACTGGGCCGCAGCTCTGGCATGTCGCGTGCTCAGTTTCCCGTCCCGAGTGACCAGGCCGGTCGCTCGAGAGGGAGCGAGGATGGACGCGCTGCTCGCTGTCGTCTTCCTGATCGGTCTTCCCGTGTGGCTCGTCGTCGAGCAGATCCTCATGCTCATACGGTCGCCCCAGCCGAAGGTTCGTCCGCGTCACCAGCACCTGGCCAGCAATCGTCCCGCCGTGCCTTACGCCTACGCCGAAAACGAGCTCGCTGTGACGACCATCGACACCGCTCGCGTCAGCAACCGCTGATCCGAGCGCCCGCGGGGGGCAAGCCATGTCGTCGAAGAGCACGAGAGCTCACGCACTGAACGAGCGCGGAATCGCCGCCGTGATGGCGCTCGTCGTCGTCCTCGGCCTCAGCCTGCTCGTCAGCGCGTTTCTGGCGGTCAGCGCCTTCGAGCCCCAGATCTCGCCGAACCTCGCCGACTCCACCCAGGCGCGCTACGTCGCGGATGCCGGAATCGAGTGGGCGTTCGACCAGATCGTCGCGACGACCTCGTGGAACACGCTGCTGACCGGCGCGGCGGGCTGCTCGACGGCAGTGACGCCGGCCGGCTGGACCAACGTCACCGTGCCGAACCTCGCCGGGTCCTTCACCGTGAGTCTCAGGAATGACTGCCAGGCGGGGGACGATGCGATCACCGGCGTGGCCGTCGACAACGTGACCGGCACCGCGACCAACGATGCCAACGGGATCCTCATCGTCACCGCCACCGGCAGTTACCAGGGCGCGCAGAAGCGGATCCAGGTGGTGCTGCGTCGAGATCTGGCCACGAGCGCCCCCGACTTCCCGGCGGCCGTCAACGAGCCGGGGGTGCAGTCGGATACGTTCATCGCGTGTAACGGAAACGGCGCCTGCGCCAATTTTGCGATCGATGGACGCGACTATTCCTGCAGCGCCTGCACCTCGGACGCAGCCTGGTACACCAGCGCGAACTGGTCGGCCAGCTCGGCCGCTCCGCAGAAGCTCGGCATCGCCACGCAACCGGGCGTCCAGGCAAACAAGTCGCCGACGACGTACGAGCAGAACGTCGAGAGCGCGTTCACATCGGGAACGTCCAGCCAGGTGGCCGAGAAGCAAGGAAGCGTGGCGGGTCGTCACCAGCGCACGGGAGCGTTGACGACGGGCCTCGGTGCGATCGCGGCATCGAGCGTCCTGACGGGAGCAACGATGCACACGTTCTTGAACGCCCTCAGCGCCAATCCCAAGACGCAGATCTTGCAGTCCACGATGGCTTGCCCGATGCAAATCACGGGCGGCGTGGGATCACCCACCTCGACGCCGACATTGACCAACGGCTGTGGCCTCAGTCAGGCGATCGACCTCGGAACGCCGAGCAACCCCCAGCTCGCGTACTTCAGAGGTGACCTCGACGCCAGCTCCAATTTCACGGGCCTCACCATCAAAGGCCAGATCCACGGCGCTGGCATCCTGGTTGTCGAAGACGGGGACTTGAAGAATTACGGTTCGCTGCACTGGCAGGGCGCGATTCTCGTCAGCGGCCGCTACGTGGGAACGGGGTTCATGAGCGGCAGTACGACGCGCATCAACGGCGCGTTCGTGAGCAACGAGACCATCGGGAACGAAGCGAACGGCTACTACGAGGTCTACTTCGGCACGCGAACCGGGTCGGCCACCTTCCACTACAGCAAGCAGGCGCTCGACATGATGAAGACCATCCGGGCCTTCCACACGGTGTACGGCTGGCGGATCTTTTAGGCGGCCATCATGGGTGAGGCACCTCCGGACTCGACCTGCCAGGAAATCGGCCACTGACAAATCCAGGGAGAATTGCCACGTTTCGTGTCCTTTTGGCTCGATGACCTCACTCCAACGGTGGTCACTCGCTGGTCGACGTTGAGGACATAACCCTCCGCTGCGAAACACGTTTCCCGTCGAAATCGTCGCTCGTCCGTTGATCTGGCAATGCTGTTGCTGCCCAAGACCCCCAGCACCTCAAGGAGGGCGGATTTGAGACGTCATGGCACACGGACCCTCATGACTCTGAACGAGCGTGGCATCACGCTGGCCGAAGTTCTCATGGCCACGGCGATGATCGGCATCGGTCTCGTCGGCCTGCTGACGGTCGTTCCGATCTCGAGCTACGCCGTTTACGAGGGGAACAGCTTGACGACGGCGACCTTCCTCGCCAACCAGAAGCTGGAGGAAATCAAGAACGGCATCTGGGTGCAGATCCCCGCCAATGACTGCGTCGGCCTCTCTGCCGGCAACGGCGACTTCGCGCCGACCTCCAACACCTGTACCCGCACCAATCCGACCGTCTGCAACGCACCTGGGGCATGCACCATTGCCGCTGATGAAATACCGGTGGCCGGCTACACAGGCTACAACCGGACTGTTCGCATCGTCGATTGCTCGACCGCGGCAGGAGGGTGCGGCGGCGTGACCGACGCGAACTTCCGGCGGGTCACCGTGACGGTGACCTATCACGCGATCACCGGAACTGGCTCGGGAGCGGCCGGGTCAACCAAGCCGACGGTGCTCACGATGAATCTTTCGAGGAGATGACGCCTTGAACCAGCGCGGTTACACGCTCACCGAGCTGCTCGTGGCCATGGCGATGCTGGCCCTGGTGCTGAGCGGCGTCTACACGCTCCAGCGACAGGGCCTGTACTCCTACATGATGGGCTCGGCGAAGGTCGAGGCCCAGCAGAACGCGCGCGTCGCGCTCGATCTCATGATCCGTGAGCTCCGCTCGGCGACATCGGTCACGGCGACTGCTGCCGGCGATCTCACCTTCGTCGATCAGAACGGCGTCACGCTTCGCTACAACCTCAACGGCACCGCCCTCCAGCGCACAGAGAACGGTGTCGTGTCCATCCTGATCGGCGGCGTCCAGAGCCTGGCGCTGACGTATCGGGATTCCAACGGGGCGGTCACAGGAGCGCCGGCCAACGTCGCCAACATCATGATCGCGATCACCACGCAGCCGCAAGCGGCCAACCCCTGCGCGGCGAGCGCCCTCAACCAAAAAATGATCGTCCAGGACCAAGTGAGACTGAGGAACATGCTATGAAAACCATGAACCAACGCGGTATTGCCATGCCGGCAGCGCTGATCGGTCTGGTGGTCCTCACGTCGCTCATGGTGGCGTTCACGCTCCTGGCTCAGAGCGAGCCCGACATCGCGAACAACCACATGATGAGCGCGCGCGCCCGAGCCTTCGCCGAAGCCGGCATTGAGCGCGCGCTGTGGGCCATGAACAACGTGGCCGTGTCTGCCCTGAGCGATCCTTTGGCTGCCAGCAACCCGCCATACGACGGCAACACTTATTTCTGGGTGGAGCAGGTTGGCGGCGTCAACGTCGGCGAGTACAAGGTGACGATCGCCCAGTGCTGCATCGATCCCGTGACCGGCTTACTCGTCGTCGACCCGAGCAAGGCAACCATCACGTCGGTGGGCTACGCGCCTGATCACAACAACCCGCGGGCCATCAAGAAGGTCTCGATCACGAGCACCCGCTTCAAGTTCGGGGGCCCGAGCGGGACGCCGCCGTGTGCGATGTGCGTCGGTGGCGAGGTGCCCCCGGGTACGACCGCCCAGACGCAGATCGGGGGCGGCGCGATGGTCAACGGAAGCAACATGTCGGGCAACCCAGCGGCCACCTACTGCGCCGGGCAAGTACCCACCGCCGCCTTCATGACGACCGGCACGGTGGCCACGAACGGGAGTCCCAGCATCATTGCGCCTCCCGGCGGCCAGGCGGCGATCACAGGCGTCGACAAGGAGTATTTCAAGCCTTTCACGCTGACCGATGCCGACATCGCTGCGCTGAAGGTCTACGCCCAGAAAAACGGCCACTACTATCAGGGCTCCCAGACCTTCACCTCGCCGCCGCCGAATGGCCTGCTCTTTTTCGACACGCCTTCGGACAACAGCTCGCTGAACTCGACCGTGATCGACATGCACGGCAACTGGTCGCAAGGCTGGAGCGGGTGGATGATCATCAGGGGCTCAGCGGACATGCAGGGCGACATCTCGCTGAGCGGCCTCGTCTACATCCTCAACGACGTCAATATCCACGGCAACGGCAACCTGAATGTCAGAGGCGCCATCATCGCTCAGGATCGTCTCGACTCTCAGTCGAGCACGATCGACTCCGACGACATCGGGAACGGGAAGCTCTCCTACGACTGCCCGGCGATTCGCGACGGCGGCGGCACGATCAACGCCAACTGGTCCATCTCGTCGTACAAGGAGCTCTCGGGCACATGAGGTCTCGCTGGGCGGCCCTCGCTCTGGTCTTGCTCATCGCTGCGGCGTGCGAAAAGCAGTCGGTCGCCCGCGTCGTCGCGGATGCTCCCGGCCCCGCTCCCGCCGAGGCCGCTCGTGCGGCGATGGCGAGCCGAGACTGGGCTGCGGCGGCGCCGCTGTTCCGCCAGGCGATTGCGAAGACTCCCGACGACGCCGCCTTGCATTATGACCTCGCCATCTGCGCGAGCTACCTCGACGTGCGCGACGAGGCAACTCGCGAGTTCCAGTGGGTGCTCGCTCATGCTGCCGTCGGCTCCGAGGAAGCCCAGGTGGCCCGCCGGTGGCTCGCCGACGCAGGGGGCGTGGCCGCGAGCCCAGCGACGACCGAGCAGGCAGCTCCTGCCGTCGATCCGAATGATCCCAAGGCTGGAGACGCCACCGTGCGCGGCACGGTCCGATGGGCCGAGCCTGGCCAGAAGGCCGATCAGCCCCTTAACCGGAAGCTCCTGCATCTCATCGGTCTCAAGAACACGCCGACCCAGGGACAGCGCTACAACGTGCGGAGCGACGAGAATGGTCGATACGAGTTCACGAACGTGGTCGCCGGCCCCTACAAGCTGACCGACGCCATCGCCGGTGAAGCGATGTGGCGGCTGAAGATCACCGTGCCGAAAGCCCAGGACACTGCTGTCGATCTTGATACGCAAAATAGCGCGAAGGTACGCGACGACTTTCCCGAGCGCGGCCCATCCTGAGGGGACGCTCCATCACCGGGTAAGTCGAGCCCGTTCCTTTTAGTTTCTGACGCGCGTCGTCACGCGCCTATCCTGACGTTACGGGAGATGTCTCCGCGATTTGCGCCTCACCTTTGATGCCAATGCCGAAGTGCAGAGCGCCATCTTGCCTCCTCTTGCTCGTTCCCCTGCTGGTGAGTTGTACGATCGCCTCGACACCCGAGAGCGTAGCTCCCGCAGTGTTCCACGTGAAAGCGCCCCAAGCTCAGCGGGTCAGCGTGGTGGGAACCTTCAACGGCTGGGACCCCGAGGCACATCCCCTCCACGGGCCTGACAAGAACGGCGTGTGGACCTTGCGCCTTCCTCTGTCGCCAGGACAGTACCGATACATGTTTGTGGTGGATGGCGCCCGTTGGATGGCGGATCCCAACGCCGTGGCTTCTCAAAGCGATGGGTTCGGGGGAAGGAACAGCCTCCTGTTCCATGGTCGTTGAGGCCTTGCGCTGTAACTCTACGGGCTCCCGAGCGTCAAAGGAGCAGGGGAGCACGGGGTGCCAGGTGCTAATCGATGCCAGGCGCGAGTCCGATCCCGTCGACGAACGGGCGATCATCGCCCGATGTCTTGCCGGCGAGCGGAGAGCGTACTCAGTTTTAGTCGAGCGCTACAAAGTGCTGGTCCATGATCTCGTGTCCCGCATGCTCGGAGATACGTCGGACGCCGAGGACATCGCCCAGGATGCCTTCGTCAAGGCCTACCTCTCTCTCCGAGACTTTCGAGGGGAGTCGCGCTTCTCCACATGGGTGTGTCGTATCGCGCTGAACCGATGCAAGGACGTCCTGCGGAAACGGCGTCGCGCACCCTGGACCCGGCTCCGTCATGAGGAAGGGCCAGACGTGGCCGAGGTGCCCGACGATCAAGAAACGGTCGTGGATAGCCTGGAACGGTGCGAGCGTGAGGCGAGGCTTCAACGGGCGCTCGCCCGGCTTCCCGTGAAGTACCGCGAGGCCGTCGTGTTGCGTCATATCGAAGGGATGGACTTTCACGAGATCGGGCGCGTATTGGCCATCGCCGCGGGAGCGGCCAAGGTGCGCGCCTTCCGGGGTCGGGAGATGCTTCGGAGGATTCTGGAACGTGACGGGGCTGCGCGATGACGCGATTTGAAGAGCTGCTCGAGGGCAAGCTGGCAGCGGAGCTTTCGCCCGACGAGCATCAGGAGTTCTCGGCGCTGCTCGTGGTCGCTGAAAACCGCCGCGCCTTCGCCACGCATCAGCAAACCGTTGCTCTGCTCGCCGGCGTTGAACGCTACGTTCCATCCTCCTCCTTTACGGAGGAGGTGCTGGCCCGTCTGCCCGATCGCAGGTCTCGACCTTTGCGAAACGTCTGCGACCTCCTGTGGGCCACGCGGGTCATGCGCTGGAATGTCGCGACGGCTCTGGCACTGAGCCTCGTCCTCGTCGTGACAGCTTTGACGTGGAAGGCCCTGTCCGGCCGAACCCCAGTCGGCTCGGAGCGGCATTCCATCGTGACGCTCTTTCGCTTCAGTCTGGATGCCCCGGGTGCCCAGCAGGTTTCCCTCGCGGGAGACTTCAATGGATGGCAACCCGATGAGATCTTGCTCGCCGATGTGACGGGTCGAGGACATTTTGCAGTGACGCTTTCTCTCAAACCCGGCCGCTATGCCTACATGTTCGTGGTCGACGGCGCGACGTGGATGACGGATCCCCGCGCAGAGGCGTATCGCGACGACGGGTTCGGGAATAAGAACGCTCTGGTGAATGTCGAGGTGCCGACGGTGGCCGATGGCGACACGTAGGTGCGTCGGCATCGCAGCTCTGGTCGTGATGGCCTTCGGCGTTCCGTTCGTGAGTCAGGCCAGTGCCCAGGAGCCTGTGAAACCGGGAGAGCTCTCCCGGACCCTCGAAGCTGCGAACCTCTCTCCTGAAGGCAAAGCGCTTCTCCGGGCCAAGGGGATAGAGGTTGTTCGAGCCGGTGTTGCAGAAGGCGAGGTAGCGGGCCTGATTCAGCGCGGCGTGGCGCGCGGAATCCAGCCGGCAGAGCTGGTCAGCCTCCTCGATGTCGTCGCCCGGGCCAAGCGGCAGGATCTTCCCGTCGGGCCGGTCCTGGACAAGGTGAAGGAAGGGCTCGCCAAGCGTGTTCCTGCCGTTCGCATTGCCGGGGTGGCCTCGCGCCTCTCGGGCGAGCTCGCCACGTCGCGCGATCTGGTCCGTCGTGCAGAGCGGGACGGGATACGAGTAGAGGCTGCGGGCGAGCGGCAGCGTGCCACGGAAGCCGTTGCCGATGCTCTCGGAAAAGGCGTCCCACCTGAAGAAATGGAGAAGCTCTCGCGACAGGTCGCCCGGTCCGGTGCGCGGGCGACGATGTCTCGCCTGGAAGTGGGCACCCAGGTGACCGCGGATCTCGTGTCGATGGGGCTCTCGCCCCGCGAGGCTTCGGAGACGGTCGGGGCCGCTCTCGTACGAGGTCTGAGCCGCCGCGACATTGAGGGGTTGCGTGAGCGGCTGGGTCAAGCGATGAAACGCGGAGAGTCGGCTGAGGCGGGGGCCACGCAGCTGCGCGAAGACATCCGATCCGAGCGACCCGAGAAGGCGGACAAGCTCGAGAAGATGGAGAAGCCCGAAAAAATGGAAAAGCCCGAAAAGCCGCCCAAGGTCGAGCGTCCCGGGCGCTGACCATCACCGAGCAGAGACACGAGCATGAGCGGAGAGAGCCTGATGTGTAACCAGAGTATCGGCCCGTCGTCTAATCGGTAGAGAAGGAAACAGAGGGGGCACAGGCCGCTCATCGCATCGGCGAATTTTTGCGGGGGAGCGCATTGGATCTATGCAGCTGAGTCTCAGACTCTTGCACCTTCCTGTTGACGGTTCGCCGGTGACGCGGGAGGTGCGCCAGCCGGGCCACGATCCGCTGCCGCGGAACATCACTCAGGATCCAGTGGCTCGCCGGAAGCCACGTCGTCGCTCGGCTCGAATCCTGATTGTGGGCGATGAGCCGGCCGCCGCGGAAGCCATCCGGGATCACCTCCTCAACCGGGGACACACGGTCGACCTCGCATTCAGTGCCGACGACGCGCTGGCAGCCATTCGAGAGCTCCGTCGTGATCTGGTGCTCCTGGACATTTCGCTGCCCCAGACCGACGGTGTCGAGGCGATCAGACGCATCCGTGCTGCGGATGCCACCCTTTCGGTGATCGTGACGGGAAACGCAGATGGAACCGTCACGCGAGAAGCGTCGAAGCTCGGCGCGTGCGGTTACGTCGTCAAGCCGATTGACTTCGCACACCTTGACCGCACGACCGCCGTCGCCTTGAGCTCCCGGGGCACGAAGGCGGGCGGACATCCCGACGTCGACAAGCCGCTGTATTACGCACCCCGCGGCGAGCTCCGAGCGAAGCGGCTCGATTCTGGCTCCGCGGGGCTGGCATAACCGCTGCACAAGGAGGCGAGCAAATGAAGATCAAGCGATTCTGGCAGCTTTGCGCTGCGGCCGGTGCCGTGGCGCTATTCGTAACGACCGCCACTGCTCAATCGAGCGGTCCAATGGATCCGTCGGAGCAGAAGCACGCTGAGCGGCTCGGAGTCGAGGCGAAGGAACTTGACGCCAAGGCTGGGAAGGCGGGAACGCCCGAAGGGCAGCGCCGCGTCACCGACGCGATCGCCAAGGACTTCAAGGTGGACCCGTCCGTCGTGACCGACCTGCGCAACCGCAAGATGGGATTCGGCGAGATCACGATCGCGCTGGCCCTGTCCCAGGAGCTGATGAAGCAAGATAAAACTATGAGCCAGCAGCAGGCCCTCGATACGATTCTTGCTAAGCGCGTGGCTGGTGAGGGCTGGGGCAAGATCGCTCACGATCTGCATCTCAAGCTCGGCCACGTGCGGAGCAAGGTCGAGAAGGCCGAAAAGCAGGTGGCCCGCGTCGAGCGATCAGAGAAGGCCGAGAAGGCGGAGAAGCCCGAGAAGATGGAGAAGGTCGAGAAGATGGAGAAGCCTGAGAAGCCAGCCAAGGTTGAACGCCCCGGGCGCTGACCTGCCCGTCGATTAGCCCTAAACCAAGAGGAGCTTTGATGCGCTACTCCTGCACGGCGATCAGCGCGGCCCTGTTGTTGGCGTGTGTTTCACCGGCGGCGGCGGAGGACGAGCCGCTCTGGTCGCTGTCCAGTTCCGTCAACTACTCGGTTGGTGACTACGGGACGGGCAAGGACACGACGTTCATCTACGTGCCGTTCACGCTGGGGGTGAAGCCCATCGACGGCTTCACCCTCGGCCTCACCATCCCCTACGTCTATCAGACGGGTCAGACCGTCGTGATCACTGGTGGCGGCGTGGCCGTACGCAAGAACAAGCAGAGCCAGCTCGGAACGGCCACGCAGAACCAGGTGACCTCCACAGAACAAGGCCTCGGTGATGTGCTCCTCAAGGGGCAGTATGTGCTAGTCGAGGAGAAGTCGGTCCTGCCCGAGGTCGCGCCGTACCTCAAGATCAAGTTCCCGACGGCCGACTCGGCCCGCGGCCTCGGTACCGGGGAGTTCGACGAGACGGTCGGTGTGGATCTGAGCAAGACGCTGTTCCCCCGATTCGTCAGCTACGTCACGCTCGCCTACACGTTCATTGGCTCGCCGGCGGGCACGAGCTTCGACAACTCCTTCGGCTGGAGTGTCGGTGCGGCCTACCTAGTAGCCCAACCGTTCTCAGTGTTCGCGTTCCTCGACGGCTCGACCGCCATTTCGTCCGGGCAGGCGAATCCCCTCGAGGTACGTGTCGGCGCGGACTATCGCGTAACCCAGGCCCTGAAGATCTTCGGCTCGGTGAGCCGCGGGTTGAGCGACGGCTCAGCCGACTGGGGCGTCTCGGCCGGGCTGGCCCTCCGCTTCTAAGAGGGTGACCGCCTGAGGGGCGGCCACCCAGGTCTTTCGCAAGTCGCCGGTAGCGTTGCGGGGCCGCACGGAAGTCTGCGACCCGGATCCATGCGCCAGGGCCAGGCACCCGCGGCGCTTCTCATCCGTGCGTGTTCGGACGCCCTCGATGGCGATCCCCGACCTCCGAGAAACCGCGAAGTAGTTATGGACCACTATAGTTCTCCTCTTGGAGCCGACGGCCGAAGATGACTGACGTCCCGCGGCAGTCCAGATGACGAAGTGTCAGGTTCGCGCCTCCTAACGCGTTGATTGTGCGTGGAATCGCCATGGCACACCGCTTGCGCTAGACCCTTCGAAGCGATCTGACGGCGGATGAAGCAAACGCATCAGATCACGGGGGAGGATCGGCAATGAACCTGCTCGCGAAAGTCAGGTGGACGGCGGTGACGCTGCTCCTGAGCGCGGCGCTGACGGGCGTGACTTCGAGCCCAGCCCTCGCCGAGAGCCGCGGCAATTCCGGCCTGCCATCAGGGCCGGGCAATCCGATGGCCAAGCTCCAGCAAGAGATCAACGTGCTGACGCAGCGACTGAACGAGCTGGCCCAGCTCGGCCAGAGCGTTGCCGGCTTGAAGCAACAGATCGACTCGCTCCAGAAGCAGATCGCGACGCTCCAGCAGCAGGGCGCCGCAATCGACTCGCTCCAGCGGCAGCTGACCACGCTCCAGCAGCAGGTGGCTGCGTATACGACCCTTCAGCAGCAGATCAATACCTTGAACGGTCAGGTCGCCAGCCTCAACACGCAGCTCGCCACCTTCAACTCGCGGCTGGGAACGCTCGGCTCGTCGAATGCGCTCGCCGTGTACGACGCCCACGGGAACAAGATCGGCGACGTGGTCGGCGTTCAGGACGAAATCCCATGGGTGAGCGTGACGGCGGGTGGGCACGCGGTGGCACTTCGCGTCTTTGCGGAACAGCTGGTAGGGGGATTCGTCTGGTTCAAAGGTGCGAACTGCACCGGCACCGCCTATGTTTCGGACCCCGCCATGTTCAATACTGCCGACGCCTTTTCGTTCGCCGCCGTGCGGGAGCCAGGCGGTGTGATCTATACGGCCGACCCCAAGACCACGGTCCTGCGCGTGCCGGTTTTGTCGGTCGCTCAGCACGATGGCACATGCTTCACGTTTTCATCGCCCGTGACCCAGAGTCTGGTGCCGGGGACGGCGGTCATGACATTGGATCTGCAATTCAGCCGGCCTTATTCCGTGCACTAGGTCCTCTGGTACGGTCGTGGGACGGCGCGGCAGTCGCGCGCGCCGTCCCGGTGTGGCGCTCGCGGGCTCGTCTGATTCGCCGATTGGCTTCGCGAAGTGGCCTCGTCGATCTCTACCATCCGCGATCCCGCATCACCTCGGCTCGGGTCTCTCGTGTCGCGCATGCGGTGCTGTCGGGACGTATAATCCCGGTTCATGGCGGACGCGCTCGAGATCACGGTCAACGGCCAGCGTCATCGGGTGACGGCCGCAGCTGACACGCCGCTCCTGTACGTCCTTCGCGAGGAGCTCGCGCTCAATGGTCCCCGGTTCGGCTGTGGCCTCGCTCAGTGCGGGGCCTGCACCGTCCACGTCGGCGACCGCGCCGTGCGCTCGTGCGTCACACCGGTGTCCTCGGTCCGTCAGCCCGTGACGACGTTGGAAGGCCTGGGAACGCGGGAGCGCCCCCATCCACTCCAGCAGGCGTTCATCGCTGAGCAAGCCGCCCAGTGCGGCTACTGCATCAACGGCATGATCATGACAGCCGCGGCGCTTCTGAAGCAGAAGGCGAAGCCGACCGAGTCCGAGATCCGCTCGGCGCTGGACGGGAACCTCTGCCGCTGCGGGACCCACATGCGGATCTTGCGCGCCATCCGGCGGGTGGCCCAGGCGTGACACAGGTGACTGCTCTCGGGTCAATGACAGCATTGGAATTTTCACGCCGCGAGTTCTTGAAATCGGCGGGCGCGGTGATCGTCACGTTCGCCTGGCCGACCTCGCTCGGCGCTCAACCAGCTCGCGAGACGACCGCTGCCGGTGTGGATGCGTGGCTCGCCGTCGCCGCCGACGGCGCCGTCACCCTGTTCACCGGCAAGGTGGAGATCGGGACTGGCGTCTCCACCGCGCTCGCCCAGATCGTTGCCGAAGAGCTCGACGTGCGCGTCGAGCGCGTGGGCGTGATCCAGGGCGACACCGAGCGCACGCCCAACCAGGGCTACACGGCCGGCAGCAAGACGATCCAGCAGGGCGG